>Ga0118677_10010939_pt1 | contig 13733 bp, 14 predicted proteins | sample AliMusrvi5mmetaG_FD_86154 | JGI IMG/M metagenome (GOLD analysis project Ga0118677, IMG submission 86154) | reverse complement strand
CGGCTTCAAACCATGGCGCCCCCAAATCCACTGAACGCTGCGATGGCTGATGCCCACAGCTTTGGCCAGCAACCGCCCGCTCCAGTGCGTCGCCTCCGCTGGCGTCTCTGTCGCCGTCTTGGCCAAAACCTGTTGAACGACACTGGCCGACAGCGGCTTACGCCCAGGCGGACGCGTCTTGTCGCGCAGAAGCCCAGCCACGCCCTCTTCCATGAACCGCCGCTGCCAGCGCCAGACCGTCGGCTTGGATTGCCCCGTGCGGCGCATAATCTCCATGGTGCCGAGCCCATCGGCGCTCAGCACCACGATCTCAGCCCGCCACACATGCTTCTGCGGCGTGTTCCGGTCCGCCACTATCCCTTCCAGCCGCCCCCGATCTTCAGGGGTGAGCTGAAATGCAACTCCCTTTCTCATGGCCCCAGAATCGCACATTCGGGCGGCCAAGGGAATCCTCTGTCAGCGCCGGAACACTAGCGGTAACCGCTGTTGCCGACCAGCGCCTTGTTACCCTGGGCCAATTGTTTGCGCAGACTTTCCAGGATGGCGGCACGTTGGGCTGCTTCCCAGGCCGCCTGCTCGTGGTTAAAGCAGACAACAGAGCGCCGTGGCTTGCCCTCCCAGGGCTTGACCACTGCCGTGCCCGAGGCCTCTCCTCGTCGGCCAGCAGGTCGGAGGTGTCGTCCATGATCGTACTCCCTTGCGGATCGATCCGCACGCATCCTGTCAAGGCAAATCCTTTCGTTAACCTGACTTCCGAGCCGTGGTTTCTCGGTGGACTACCGTTGACAGTTAGCCTTAATCGCATATATAAAAGTCAGTGACGAACCTATACGGAAGTACTGAAGGCAGGTTTTTGGTAATGCCAACTAATTCCGTACAATATGAAATAACTGTAACAACGGATGATTGAAATGAGTGGTTTGTCTATCGCAAAATGGTTAATACCAACTCAATTATTACCAATAATTAGTCAATTGTATCGTACTTATGATTTTTTCATGGCTTATTTCGCGAAAGTTATGAAAAGACGTCATCTTACCGTTAGAATAGACACGGTTGATTCTTGTAATATGAAATGTCAATATTGTTACACATTAGGACTTCCAACATCAAAATCAACTTTTATGTCCCTAGAGCAATTTAATAAAATCGCAGATGAGTTGTTTCCGATAGCTGAGCATGTTTACCTATCATGCGCATGGGAACCGACTATGAATAAAAACTTTCATGAGGTTATTCGTATTTCTGGAAAATACAACATACCATTTCTCTCGTTCGTTACCAATGGAGCTTTATTAAGTGATGATATTATTGATGCGTCGATTTCGGCAAATGTTAATGAAATAAAAATATCAATTGATGCGGCAGAAGAGGATAAATTCAATGACATTACACAATCAAAGTTGTTTAATCATGTCATAGAAAGTATGCAGAAACTTCACGACAAAAAACGTGATGCTAATAGCCTATTGCCGAGAGTTGTAGTGCAATGTGTAGTATTTAAAGAAAATTCCGATCAAACTATCATGTTGATTAAGAACTATCAACATTTATTTGACAAAATATGTATATCAGGTTTACTCCATCGTCGTAGGAATGATATTGATAATTATGAAAGGCTTCTTCCTCATGAACTTAAGGAAATTGCATTGCAATGTGATAAACTGGCTGATAAATCAACAACTATAGAAGTTGGCATGCGTAATAAATCACTCCGTCCATTAGTATGTGGGATGCCATTAAGATATCTATTGATTCGTTCTAATGGAGATGTTGTATTATGTCATAAGGAAGTGATTGGAAATATTTTTACTGCAAGATATAGACAAATAATTAGAAATAATAAGCATTTACTTAGAAAGCTTGTATTGCTGCGCACTAACTTTTGTCAAACAGAGTGTGACATCTATTCATAATTGTATATTAAAGTAATGATCATGCCTTACGATGTATTATTGTTATATTTATAAAATATAATTCACAAATATGGGCTATAATTTATGACAAAAACACGTATATGATAGTATTATGAAAAATATACTCTTCTGGCTTGTAAAGCTTACTGTATCAATTGGACTGATGGTTTTGTTGGTATATCGAGTAGATATTACTGATATAATAAACCGTGTCCGTAATATAATGACATCGATGCTTATCTTGTCATCCGGATTAGTTATCCTTCAGATTGTAATTTCTAGCGAACGTTGGCGCCAAGTTATGATTAGTATCGGCGTTTCCTTGCCTCTCAACTGGCTGATCCGAGTTCACTGGGTCGGTGCTTTCATCAATCTTATAGTTCCAGGAGCAGTTGGATGTGATGCCTATCGAGTGTGGCAGGTTCATAAGCGGGGCGTAATGTTATTCACTGCGGTAAACGGAGTAATGTTGGAACGGATCGTAACTCTATTGTCGTTATTAATTATGGTTTCAACATTACTACCGTTATTTATCCCAAATATTCCTGGTCAATTAGGTTTTCGCCTGTTAGCAGTGGCTGGTATCGGTGGCATTGGTTGCCTGATGATGTTAGACCGGGTACCCACAGCGTTTTTCCGTTGGCGATTTGTTAGCGGTTGTTCTACTCTTGCAAAAGATACCCGAAGGCTGTTTCTAAGTCCTAGCCGACTTCTGTTACCGATGGTGTGGTCATTCATTGGTAACGCCAACCTGGCTATGTCTGTTTGTACCATTGTTTATGGACTAGGCGAGCACCTTAGTATTATTAATGCCTTAATTCTTATACCTCCAGTTATGCTGGTTACATCATTACCAATCTCAGTTTCTGGATGGGGGACCAGAGAATTAGCCATGGTAACTGCTCTTAGTTTTGTTGGTATACCTACCGATATTGCTCTAACAACATCTATCTTGTTTGGATTGATCATTCTTCTGACTAGTCTTACTGGTGGTATATTTATGATGCAGCGATATTCGTATACAAGATAATTATCATTAATTATGGGGCGCACAGCCTGGTTTCTATAAATTTTTACAAGACGATTTGCTTCGGAAACGGCGAAATCACCTTGTAGAGTTGAAATACACCTTGATGGACACCAACTATTTATCGTGTTCGGCGAGCAGTACGGGGATACGAGGCGCAGGCAGGAAGCAGGTGGACAGGCTATTAGCTGATAATCCAAATATACCCTTTCATAGGCAATCATAGCCTGATATACGCTTGGCATGACGTTATCAGAGTGGGCCAAACGTATCCATCCGGCCAAGACAGAGATGGCCGCCTGTGTTCGTGCATCATGGTTTCTGTAACTTTAGTTCCCCCTGATGACGCCGGGGCGGGGAAATGAAAGAAGTATTCATCGGCGTTTTCTTCGAATTATTACGTTACACCCCACGAAGGATGCGTCGATTATCTGGGTTTCGTCGTCCTGGCAGGCGGTCCTCCGAGCGTCGGGCGCCGCCCTTCGCCCTACAGACCACCCGCCCGAACGATATTCGGGAGCAACGAATTTACAGAAGCCATGTTGCACGAGCTTATATAGAGACGTATTGTCTCAAGTGAATAGCATATAGGCACATGATATCATGTCATTACCTCGTCAATTGGTTATCGACCGCGTCCCGGCTGATTTCCATCCCGATACCCACGTTGCCCTTGGACCGTGGTGTTTCGCTGGTACTGAAGACATGTTTCCCGACTGGGATACCTTGTCGTTTATTGACCCTTTTGAGATAGCGGCCGATCGTTGGACCGCCGCAGAAGCTTGCCAGGCGCTGGCTAACGAACTTTTAGACGAATTATGGCTAGAAATGAATCGTAAACATGGCACTGCTCATGACAGGAGATATTGGCATGCGGTCCTAATGCCCTGGATATTGCATCTTATAATGTTTAGTTGGCGGATTTATGCTCGTGTTACGGCGTTTGTAACAATGGCCGGTGAAGAAAGCTTCCGGGTCGGGCTAGTGAGATTAGAAGGGCGTATCGGATTTTCTGGGACTAGGGCTTTTATCACCGCCTGTTGTCAGCCATGTCTGTTCCGGACTTGGTTGATCGGAGAAACGGTTCGTCGTTTAGCCCCCAGTCACTGGCTGCTGGAAACTGTCGGGACTATCGCCATACCACCTGTAATGGCTGATACTTCACCTCCCTATACATGGCGTCCTGTCATGAATGTCCATAGTATGGGGAGATTAGAAGAGGTGTTAATAGGATTATTTGTGAATCTCATTCCTCTCCGTTCTAATCCTCCGCCATTGTCTTTATCTCCAAAAATCTCATATCTTAAAGACTATTTTACTAATCTATTTATTGATTTCAGTCGCATGTTGATGGAACTGACTATGCCGGAGACCTTTCGATCCGGATTTATGGCGCTTGACGCCAATGCCGGTACGACAAAGTATCGATATGGGCGCCTCCATGTTACGTCTATCGACTGGGCCGATGATCAGAACAATTTTATGCTCGGTCACGCCATCGAAGCTGGCGAACGGGTTGTCGTGGTTCAACATGGCGGTGGCTATGGATGGTGTAACCCTGTCCCAGATGCTGCAGAATTTTATTATCTTCATGACCACTTCATTACATGGGGATGGACGAAACAACCGAGTTGTCGAGGTAGATTCAGACCATTGCCATCAATTATGCTGAGTCACAATCGTAATAATCATCGTCCTAGTAACGATGAAATCATCTTCGTTGGTACTGGAATGATGCCGCTTCAACTCCGCATTGATTACAGCCCATCGATGATAGAGTATCGACGCTGGAAGCGGCGATTTATGACAGCGTTATCGCCAACGGTAATATCAAAGATGCGATATCGGCCGTATCACGTCGATTATGGCATAGAAGACGCGACATGGGTGCGTCGTTTTTTCCCTAATATCCCGATAGTTGATGGTGTACTTCAACCTGTTCTTTTCAAGAGTCGCCTGGTGGTAGTCGATCATCCGATCACTACCATGGCTATTGCGTTATCTGCAAACATTCCGACCATCGGATTTTGGCAGAAGGACGCATGGCCATTGGCTCTGGAGGCAGAATCGTTCTTTGCCGATCTCGAGCGGGTGGGCATTGTGTTTGATAATCCTGAGGCGGCCGCAACCAAAATCACTGAGATATGGCCTCGGCTTGAAAGTTGGTGGCAGGAGCCAGAACGACAACAAGTTCGAATGGCTTGGTGTCGTCGGTTTGCATGGGCTGACAGATGGTGGTGGCTGCGCTGGTTGACTGCTTTGGCAGAACTATAAGATGATGGCGTTTAAGGTCGCGCGCAACGTTGTGCGGCGGCGTGGAAAAGTCGGCCACCTGAGGGGGTGATCGGCGTCCAAAATTAGGCCACCCCTGTTGTGGCAATCTTCCACCTTCGGTTGGGCGTCGGGGGTGGTGACAGGGGATGTTGGTAGTGGAGACAATCGCGCGAGTTCGTCGAGAACATGCGAAGGGCAAGAGCGCCCGACAGATCGCCCAGGGGCTCGGGATATCCCGGGACACGGTGACCAAGTACCTGAAGTCCGGGGTAACTGAGGTCCGTTACGAGCGGCAGAAGCAGAACTTTCCACAGCTGGGTCCATACCTGGAAGCTCTGGAGAAGCTTCTTGAAGAGAACGAGCGGCGGCCGACTCGGGATCACAAGGATTACAAGCAGATATATCAGGACCTTGAGCGCCTTGGATATAAAGGTGGTTACGATTCTGTCCGGAGGTTCAGCAAGCAGTGGAAGAATCGGCTGGGTTCAGGCGGTGGAGTTGCAAATGCATTCATACCGTTGACGTTTCCGCCTGCCGAGTCCTATCAGTTTGACTGGGCGGAGGATTGGATTTTCCTGGATGGCGTTACGACCAAGGTTCAGGTTGCGCATGTTCGTCTTTGTCACAGCCGGATGCCGTATGTGCGGGTGTATCCGCGTCAGACCCAGGAGATGGTGTTCGACGCCCATGACCGGGCGTTCCGATTCTGGGGCGGAACATGTGAGCGAGGCATTTACGATAATATGAAGACGGCGGTTGACGCCGTGTATGTGGGCAAAGAGTGCAAGTTTAATCGTCGCTTTGAACAGATGTGCTCGCACTATCTGGTCGAACCGGTTGCCTGTACACCAAGGTCAGGCTGGGAAAAGGGTCAGGTCGAGAACCAGGTCGGCACCATCCGTCAACGGTGCTTTACACCCCGCCCTCGTGTCAAAACCATCGATGAGCTCAACTCTTGGCTGGAGGAGCAGTGCATAGCCTCGGCCAAGGTCATGCCACATCCCGAGTTTCCAGGCAAAACCGTGTGGGAGGTGTTCGAAGTCGAGCGCGAGCTTCTGGTGAAGGTCGCCGGGTCTTTTGACGGCTTCCGCGAGATCACGCTACCCGCCAGCAAGACCTGCCTGATCCGGTTCGACCGCAACCGCTACAGCGTCGATGCCAAGGCGGCGGGCAAGCCGGTCCAGTTGCGGATTTACGCCGAACGCCTTGAAGTTCGCCTCGACGGCGAGTTGGTGGCCGAGCACAGACGGGCGCTCGGGCGCGATCGGACGATCTCCAACCCTTTGCATTACATACCGATCCTCGCCCGCAAGCCCGGTGCGCTCCGCAACGGCGCCCCGTTCCGAGAGTGGTCGATGCCGCCCGGTTTGGCCGGGGTCCAGACCAGAATCGGACGGAGCAACGATGGCGATCGCCAGTTCGCGGCCATCCTGGCCGCAACCCTCACCGACGGCCTGGACGCGGTGGAGGCCGCCTGCGTCGAGGCGCTGACGACAGGCCCCTGTAGCCGGGACGTCGTCCTGACAATCCTAGCCCGGCGACGAACGCCGCCACCTGCGCCACCTGCCACGGTGCCGGCGGCGCTGATCTTGACCATCGTGCCTGCGGCAAACTGTAACCGCTACGATGCTCTGCTCTCGCGCACCAGGGAGGCTGCCAATGGAACGGCATGAACTGCTCGCCCTGATGATGGAGCTTCATCTGGCCGGTATGCGCGCCGTCATCGACGAGGTTTTGCGCGACGCTGTCAGCCGTCAACGCTCCTTCCAGGATTTACTGGGAGATTTGCTAAAGGCTGAACTCGCTCAAAAGAAGGCTCACTCTATTAGCTACCAAATTGGGGCTGCCAAATTGCCCGTTTCAAAGGAGTTGAACGAATTCAATTTTGCTGTAAGCCCGGTTAACGAGGTTATGGTCCGTGCTCTTCACAGCAGCGACTTCCTAGAAGCCAAGCGTAATGCCGTTCTAGTTGGTGGAACGGGCACTGGAAAGACCCATCTCGCCATCTCCATTACAGCCAACAGCGTCCGCAAAGGCGCGCGAGCGAGGTTCTTTACCGCAATCGATCTAGTTAACCGACTGGAGGCAGAGAATCGGGCTGGAAATGCTGGAAAGATTGCAGAACAACTTACCCGTGTCGATCTGGTCGTTCTCGACGAACTAGGCTACTTACCATTCGCTCAGTCCGGCGGACAGTTGCTCTTCCACCTCATCAGCCGCCTCTACGAACGAACCTCAATAGTTGTTACCACCAATCTCGACTTTGCGGAGTGGCCCTCGGTGTTCGGATGCGCCAAGATGACCTCCGCTTTGCTTGATCGCCTGACCCACCATTGCGACATCGTCGAGACCGGCAACGATAGCTGGCGCTTCAATCACCGAAGTTGATCGCTTCGGAAAGGGCCCTGACTGCTTCAAATCGTCGCCTGGGGCGGAGGGTGGGTCAAGACGCCTTCCACCCAGCTTCCTCGCTGCGCTCGTGCAGCCGGGTCCCTGCGAAGCCATCTTGACCCACCCTCCGCCCCAGCCGGTCCAAACCGCAGGTCGGCTCCGAGGAATGGTCCTTTCAGTCTCACCATGGAATGGATCGAAAGGGCACCGGCGCACCCCCAGAATCACCGAAAATGCAACTCAAGGTCGGGGTCAGGTGGCCTACTTTTGGACGCCGATACTGGCCTATTTTTCGACGCCGCTTGACACATATTGATGAATTCACGAGCCGAGACAACCATGGCACGCCCGTAGACCGGTTTTGTAAAATGCGAGGTATTTCCGGTTATAATCGCGTCCGCTTCACCGACATGAGCCGCGATTACATATATCAGGTCGTCCTCATCCTCGATTTCTTCTGTTGGAGGGAGGTTGTCTGGTATTACCATGAACTCCGAGTGGAGAGCTATTTCTTCAATGAGAATGTGCATTCTCGACTTTATATGACTGGAGAATTTTGGATATTCCACCACACGGCGGTATTCGGCAAGAATATCCTCGCTCATAACAATCGCGTGATTCTCCATCGCCTCTGCGATTGCCCGCAAACAAACGCCACCAGAAATGGCGGCGGAAACAAGAATATTGCAATCAATAAGGACACGCATAGGATGGGTATTATTTCGTAGAGTCATGGCGAACTTGTCGTACCTCATCCACGACTTTGCAAGCATATGCTGTCACATTATCTTCGGTCATTCCCTGAAATTCGGGATCGATCGGGTATTGGTTGAGAATCGCAGAGAGACGATGAAACTCCGTATCTCTTGCATCCGTGTATTCGACGGAAATGCGAACTGTTCGACCAGGCCGAAAACCTGCCCTGACGAGAGCCTCGCGGGCATATTCAACGGTGGTTTCGATGGTAGCTTGCTGACGGTTCATGGTGTGGCCTATTTATAGTGTGCTTTCATTCTATCCATTCTGCCCGGCTTTCAAAAGCATTGAGCAGACGGTGCAAATCTCTCAAGGAGATCGTTATCATTATACACGAAATCGGTACGATTCAAAGTCTATTTTCGATCAGGTGGTGTGAATATTTGTGTTATGTGTCTGTATATCCCGAATTTCCATCGGTAAAAATGAGGAAATACACACGAAAACGGTATGCCGAAACCGCGAATGGGGAAAGTCAATGATTTGCCCTTTCAGGTTCCTCGATTGACTTTCTCGCGGTTCGGCCCGGTTGTTTCGTGCTTATTTCCTCATCTTTCACCCCATGGAAACCCGGACACCAGATCACGCCACCATTCTTCGCAACACCGTTCTTCACGGCGACTGTATCCCGCTCATGCACGATATGTCAGCATCATCGGTCGATTTCATCCTCACCGATCCGCCGTATCTCATCGACTACCGCGACCGAGACGGCCGTCGTATCCCGAACGACAACAACGCCCGATGGCTTCGACCAGCATTTGCCGAAATGTATCGTCTCCTGAAACTCGGCGGTTTCTCTCGTCAGTTTCTACGCCTGGAACCGTGCCGACCAATTCCTTTCCGCATGGGCGACTGCGGGATTCCGAATCGTCATCGTCTCGGTTTCTCCGGTACCAGCACGAAATGGCCTACCTCCTGATCAAGGGGAATGCCATTCCTCCCGCTCTGCCGATTCCCGATGTGATCGACTGGACCTATACCGGCAACCGCCTCCACCCGACACAGAAACCCGTCAATTCTCTCAAACCCCTCATTCAATCGTTCTGCAAGCCTGACGGGATCGTCCTTGACCCGTTTTGCGGTTCCGGTTCGACCCTCGTAGCCGCTCGATTGCTCGGACGCGACTATATCGGCATAGAACTCATGGCAACCTACTGTGAAACCGCACGAAAGCGGCTTACTCTGTAGCGACATTCGTCGCTACAATTAGCACTACAAATGACGCTACAATGTTCGGACTTTGAGAAGTGCGGCATACCTCATCCTTATTTGATTTCCTTGCGTTTACCGCTTTCCTTTTTTCTGTTGTCACCAAGCAGATTGTACCGATATCTTAATACGAAATTTGTTAAATGGGGTTCTCTCATGAAAGCCGATCTATCCACCAACCTTGAAGCTCTCTCGGTCGAGGAGCTTACCGCCCATATCGCAGCGGCCCAGGCAATCCTCTCCGCAAAGCAAGAGAAGCTTCGGGAAGAGTTCATTGCCGAAACCCGCCGCAAGGCTCAAGCACTCGGGTTTTCTCTCGACGACCTGTTTTCCGGAACGCCCACGAAGAAATCTGCCGGTCGTGATAAGGGCGAGAAACCAGCGGTACGCCGCCCCGTTGCGGTCAAATACCGAGACCCCGAAAATCCGGAAAGCACCTGGACGGGACGAGGCATGAAGCCCCGTTGGCTTCGAGACAAACTGAATGCCGGTGCTAAAATCGAGGAGTTCTCGGTTAATTCATGATCTTCTGTCGCTACAAACGGCACTACCAGTGACACTACAAACAGCACTACATTTGTAGTGCTGTTTGTATGAGGTAAAGTGCTTATGTTCAGCCTATTTCGTAAGTTCCTTGTATTCCCTTTCGAGTTCCTCGAAATTCTCGATACCGTGGCGTTTCGCATAGGCTGATTGTTCGTGAATTATAAAGTCGGGACAGTGCTCGGATAGGTATTTTATAGCATACTGTCGTACCATCGCATCGGCAACCCACGATTGACCACCACCGCCGTCAAAGCGAGAAGCAAATATCATCGCACCCTTTTGTGTTTTCAAATAATCGTTGAATTTCCGCTCGATAGTGATTCGGTCATCTCTCTTCATTCCATCGATAACAGCACATATAGTGCTATTTACATATTTATGATAATCGTTTCTGATTTTAGTGACAATTGGTTCTATCTCGGAAATCCGTTCTTTCCGCTTTCGTATGGCTTCTGCTTTTGCCTTTTTTGCGATTTCCTGTTGTTCATCGAAAATACTCTTTTGCTCTCCCCGATCTTCCTCAATCGCTTTTATGAGCCAGCCAGCGGGATTCTCGATCTTCTTTCCTCGTTTGGCTTTCAAGTTGCGTTCGAGCTGTCCGATATTATAGGCGATAACCTCTGGCTTATGTTCGGAAATAAGTCGCTTGGCGGTTGCTCGAAGCACGCCGTGAGCGATGAGTTTCTTAAGGTATGGACTTTCTTCTTTTATCGCCTCTGGTATGGCGTCAATAATTTCTACTGCCTGTTTTTGGTCGTTTTTATTCTTTTTTATGGTAAATTGCAAGGAGGTGACTTTTCGTCCTGTTTTTATTTCCTCATAATCAAAAAATATGTCGGTTTTCTCGTTTATCTCGCGGCGAGCACTATCGACAACCCAAACACGCAAATCTTTATAATACTTATAATCATCATCCGGTATTTTGCAATACTCTCTCAATAATGCGATATCTATCGTTCTTGAGCCGATATTCTCATATTGTTTCAATAGGTCATAGAGACGCACGGAATAGATACTTTTTAACGATAGCAAATGCCGAAGATACATTCCCTTGTATCGATCCTTCAGTTTCAGGAGGTATGGAATAAGGTCAGGTGCGAGTTTTAAATCAACATACCCTTGCTTCCAGTAGTATCTGGCCGATGCAAGCCAAGTCGCTTGTATGAGTTCCCCAGTATCCATATCCTCTATATCGAGAGCCCTCGTTCGGAGCCGCCCTGTCACTTCCGCTATTTCCCGATATGTCTTCCCTCCTTCAAGGGAGAATCCGACAAAATTGGCAAGGTCCTCTATACGAAGACGGTATGGCTTAAAATCTTCGTCACCCTGTTGTATTTCCGAAATAAGCCAAAGGACGAGACGCATTTCTTGTATGGTAAGGCGATATCGTGCCTCTAATAACTTATTATGCCTTATAACAATGGCATCCTCTTTCATTTTCCCTATTTTTCTCATGATGATTTTCCCCATACTGCGTGGACAAGTGATAATACCAGCATCTTACTCGAAATGGGAGAGGTGTCAAATTTTTCTCCTATTGCAGACGGCGGACCTGTCCCATTTGGGGGGGGAAGTCTCCTATTTGGCAGTTTACCGTTATAAATCAATACACTATAAAAATAGGAGAAATTTTTAGAAAGTCTCCCATTTGGGGGGGAAAGTCTCCCATTTGGGGGGGAAAGTCTCCCATTTGACCTAAAAAAATGGCTTAAAATCAATGCGTTGCGGGTGCCGAAAACATTTAAAACTTGTTAAAACATCTTAAAAATCTTAAACAACAACAAGCGTGCGTGCGAGCAAATGACCCACCAACCGGAGAGCTTGTTGTTGTTTTTCAAAAAATTCCATCCAGCGGAATTCCCGTGAAGCAAAAACAGAGACACCACCCGATAACCAAACCACAGCCGAAGCGTTGAGCAAAAAAGGGCTTGGCAGGAAGGCAGCTTCACTCGGTTCGCTCACCCTCGAACCAGAGTGCCTCGCAAACCCCCAAAAACAGGCCGTAGAGTACGACGAACCTGTCTTAGGGTACGAGGGTAGCGGACAGCACTTCAGAACGCATCCACGGGCCAAAAAAACGGCATCCTGTTCGTGTTGGCTCTCCAAGGCCACTGGCTGACCGGTTCTCCGAAAACCACGACGGCTTGACGACCGCCGAACCCGATCGGCGAAGACCGAACCGAGCAAGGCCACATTCTCCGGAAAATTGTAGTGCCATTAGTAGCGACAATAAGCACTACAAATGGCACTACCATAAGCACTACAACATTGACGATTTTATCGCGTCAATTAGCTGTTTTTGCTTCAAGTTTTCTCCGATGACAATGAGACCGCGAAGGACATCCGTTTCCGTGATCCGTCGTCCTGATGATCCCCCGTTGACCGCTGCCACGATCTTCGAGAGCCGCTCCAGGTCGGCCGGACGGAGGCGGTAGCTTCGAGGCTTCCGGGTTGCCGGCTTCTTCGAGACGAGCCCGAGACGCTCTGGCTTTGCCTTCGGTGCTTCCGGTAGCTTCGGCACGGCCAACGCCGTGAGATCATCCGTTGGTGACGGGGTGGCACCAGAAAGCTTGCTGCCCACCCCGGTTCCGAGTTTTTTAGCCATGGGTCACGATTTCGTTAGTGAGTGAATAGAAATCAATCGATCCGTTGCTTTTCGGATCGAAGACGGCGACGGGTACCCCGTCAATTTGGGCTTGGTTGATCGCTTCCGTTTTCCGGATGATCGTTTTCAACACACGGCCCGAGAATGGGCGGAGTTGTTCCTCGATATACGCATTCGTCGAAGCGTTTCGTTGATCGTAGGCATTTCGGAGAATGAGATAGCAATCCTCTTTCCCCTCCTTTACTTCGTGGATTGTCTGAAAAAGATCAGCGATACCATCGAGGGCATATCGGCTATAGTTTGTTGGAACAAGTACGGTATTAGCTGTGTAGAGGGCATTGACCGCAACGACTCCCACGGCCGGAGGGCAATCGATAATCACATACTCGAAATCTCCCTCGATTTTCTTGAGGTGGTTATGGAGTATATTTTCTCGATAGGTGCGTTGGGCAATTTGCTCCGCGACCACACCGAGATGGATATTCGAGGCAATGATGGACAGGTTCGGTACCCGCTCCCCTTTCGTAATGGCTGGACGAACCAGAGTTCGAATATCGCACGAGCGATCTTGCAGAGCTTCCGCGATCGTTCCCGAAGGGGTTTTGGGAAGCTCCGGGCAGAAAATGACACTCGAATGTGCCTGCATGTCCATATCGACGAGGAGGACACGCTTTCCAACTTGTGCGAGGCTATAGGCGAGGTTCACCGAGACGGTTGTCTTCCCGACCCCTCCCTTCTGATTTACAACCGCGAGTTTCATGAAAGCTCCCATGAGGGTATTGGTTAATGGATACGATGGCACTACACTGGTAGTGCCGATCGACGCTACAATAGTAGTGTTCTTTGTAGTGCTGTCTGTCATACAAAAAGCACTACGCCAGTAGCGACATTTGTCATACAAACTGTCAAGCGGCGTCGAAAAATAGGCCAGTATCGGCGTCCAAAAGTAGGCCACCTGACCCCGACCTTGAGTTGCATTTTCGGTGATTCTGGGGGTGCGCCGGTG
>Ga0118677_10005956_pt1 | contig 13735 bp, 10 predicted proteins | sample AliMusrvi5mmetaG_FD_86154 | JGI IMG/M metagenome (GOLD analysis project Ga0118677, IMG submission 86154) | reverse complement strand
CCGCCATTGCATTGGGTTCCTGATAGCAACAGACCAAATCACCCCCCAAGAATTGCAGGAGGCATTCAAAACCGCCATCATCCCGGACGTAGGAGAAATCATGGTGGCCTTCCAACAAGCACAAGCCCCTGTGCTGTCCCTCGCCAAAAAGCTGGCGGGGATCTGTGATGAAAATATCTGCCCCGGCAGCGCAGCATCTTGCTGATCGCCACAACCTGTGCGGCCCCGGCGGATTACCCTGAATGGGAAAATGAGAACCACTGATTTAACTGATTTCAAATCTTTCAGTATCATCAGTATAATAGCGGTCCCCACGGTCCGGTCTCAATATCACGCGTGCGGCAGCAGGGTGGCGTGTCGGGGCACGCCGTTGAATGACGTGTCCAGATCGAGCCGCCGCGACATCTCCATGACCGCCCGGCCCAGAAGATCGACGTCACCGCGGGCGTCGTGCCGACGCAGCGACGTATCGCGCAGGCCGAGACGGTTTTTCACATGATCCAACGAGTGACCGATACCCCGGGTCTTATTGGATATGGATGAGCTCGGGGCGGTCGTTGGAGGCTTGGATTTGGCGGATCGCCTCGCGGACGGTGTCGGCCTTTTGGAGGCTGAGGTTCTTCGGGAAATCCGGCTCACCATGGGCGAAGTCTGCGGCGATGCGCTCAAGGTCGGGAACGACGCTCTTGGCGTGGGCGCCGTAGCCGACCAGTATCTTCGTCAATTCAGGCGTGCGGTGCTCGCTGGCCCATGGATTCTGACTGCGGATGTAGTCAACGCAGGCGCGCATTCCTTCCTCGACGTGTTGTTTTGCCAGGACGCGAAGTCCCTCGACGCGGATGCCGTCGGCGAACATTTCCCCACTCGGGGCCGGTTCGACCACCGCTTGCAGGATGGCGGGCATCAAGGGTTTGATTTCATCGGCGGAGAGGTTGCGGTAAACGGACGCGAAATCACTCCGGGCGCGACCGTCGTCGTTTTTCAATCCGGCCCGCACGGCCTGATAGAGTTGCTGCCGGTCCACGCCTTCCAGCGAGTGGCCGAGCAGCCCCTCGCGGGAATCGAACAGGGCAAAGGTGAAATAGCGCTGCTGCATGCCGCGCGGGTCTTTTTGCGTGTCGAAGCGGGCCAGCAGTTCGAGCATTTCCGGGACGGCCACCATCGCGGGCTTGCCGATCGCGGCGAGGGCGTCGGCGGCCTTGATGCGCAGCCAAAGATCGTCGGAGTGCAGCATCTTGCGCAGCGCCGGCACGGCGGACGCGGCCCGGCCCTTGAGCTGGGCGAGCGCCTGGCACGCGCCGAGGCGCGCATCGAGCGACGGAGAGTCGAGCAACGCCAGCACACGGGAAATCGGAGCCTCTTTGCGGCGGCCGATCGCGATCCCGGCGCGTTCGCGAACGATCGGCGACCAACTACCGAGATCGGCAATCAGTTCGTCAACACTCAATTTATCGTAGAAGCTGTAGCGATCCTTGTTGTTCCAGCCGCGGCCGGTACGGATGAATTGCTCCGCGGCGGCGGCGTCGAGCTGCGGAACCTTGCCGGGCCGCTTGCCTGTGAGCCAAAGACTTTTCAGCGGCATCGCGTAAGCCAGCAGGCAGGCGCCAGTGGCGTCCCAGCCGGAATAACTGTCATTTTCCGCTTCCGGCGGCCCCAGATGATCGAAACCTCCATCCCACTGACGGGAGAGGTCGTAATACCACTGGCCGAATTCCTTCATCCACGCGCCGGTGGCGTGCGGTCCGGAGAGCGCGACGCCGGGCATGGCCCAAAGAATGTTGAAATAATTTCCCGTGTGGCCGCAATCGCGCTCCGGGCCGTGCGAGCAAAGGCTCATGTGCGCGAAGAACTCGGCGGCCTTGGGTTCATCCACCAGGTTGAACAGCACGGCAGCCATCCCGCACTTGCCGTTGTCTTCGTGGGTCTCCATCCACGGCGCGTGGTCACCGTAGGGAACGCATCCCTTGCCGACATAGAACCTCAGCAGCCGCGCGCTGCGTTCGATGGCAAGGGAAACCTTGGGGTCGTTGACTCCGGCGGCGCGCGCCATCACGAGCGAGATGGTCAAGGGCACGCCAGGTGAATTCATCATACCGTAGCCGCCCAACCGGCCGTCGGGCCGGGCGAACTTGTGCCCCCACGAGCCGACCATGCTTTGACCATTGGCCGCCTCCAGTGCGAGCCGCCGTATTCCAGGCATCACTGAGTCATCGCCGGTGGCCATCTTGTATTCGGCCAGGAACATGGTGACGTAACCGTAATACCAAGTTGCCATGTTCTCGACTGAGAAGCCGGAAGCCCACTGCGCTTCCTTCCGCAAAATGGGAAGATATTCCGGCTTGCCGCTGGCCAGCAGCGCGAGCGCATTCAACGAACGGATGATCGGGTCGGAATGATAGGACGGAGCAGCGACGCGTTTCGCCAGCATCGCGCAGCCCTGCTCGAAGACGCGCTTCGATTTCGGACAATCGAACGGGGCAGTGGCGCTGTAGGTGCCGAGGACCGGCAATTTCATTGTAACTTCTTCCGAACGGCCGCTGCGCCAGCGGGTCAACACGAGCCGGCCTCCGCCGGCCTCGGATTCCGCAACGGTGAGCGCCTTGCCAAACTCCGTGCGTGGGTCGTAGAAAAAAAGCTTGCCGCCGACGCCCAGGATCACGTCGCCCACCACAAGTGTGCCCTCGGCGGGAGAACCCTTGGCGACCTTGGTGATTTTGATCTGGCGCGCATCGGTTGTGACAAGCTTGTCGGGAAACATCCAGCCGCGGGCGCCCGTGGTGCCGAGATTCCAGTCGTGCTTGAATCCCTCCGGAATGGATTCGCCCTTGGTGAAATCCGGGTTGGTCGGGTTGCCCTTCGGCTTTGCGGCGGAGACGCTGGCGGGAAGTGCCAGTAGCACGGCAGCCACGAAGGACGTCAGCGATTTGATGGTGATGTAATGGTTCATAGAAATGGGGTTCAAGGTTTGTTCAATTGGGATTGTAAAGTCGTTAGTTATTCGCATGTCTAGATTCGCGACGCCGGGTCTGTTATGTAAGCACCGGTCGGATTTTGTAGCACTTGCCGGTTGAAAAGCTTGGCACTACCGTTGGGAAGCCTTGATTCTAATCTAATTGCCTGCGGCGGTGGGGCACTCGAATGTCACTAGCTTAAGCGTGGAACCTTCGGCCAGCCTACAACAGCTTGTAATGGCACACCAAGGCAACTACTACCCATTGTGATCGTATTCCTTAAGCTAGTGCCATTCGTGGGGCACTCCTCCGCAGGCAAGGAAATCCACCGCCATCCCCTCTGATAGTAAATTCTGGCAACCTCTGAAGTTGTGGTTTTGCCACCGAGTGGGCAAGTTTTTCTTGACACCCCCCTGCCGTGGTGCCGATCCTATGGCCGTCATTGCCCGCATCGTCAGACTACTCTACTTTTAGTCCGTCTAAACCCACGGCCTACAGCCGTGCGACCCTTGGGGCTAAGCCGTTCCGGCGTGCCCCGAAATAGCATACGCTCTGACTCCCGGGAAAGCCCTGTTGGGCAGGAGAAAGAGCGTATGAGTGATTTTGAGAGTTTGGCACATGTGCGTGTGGCACATGGAGGTCTGCATGTCCCTCCGCGGCCCGACTCTCCCTTTTGAGGCAAGCGCCCAGTTGGGCATCGAGGTGAGTGTCCCTCTCTCGTTGGCACGCTCCCAGCTAGGCCAGACTCGGCAACGCTGACGATCGACGCAACCGATCCTGCTCTTCGGCGAAGGGGCGGAGATAGTTCTGAACTTCCTCATACGTGGCAAAGACCCGCACCGACTTGCATCTCAAAGAGAACCAGGGGATCTCGTACAGCATGAACCGTTCGGTCCTGGGGTTCGTGGTGTCGAACCAGATGCCGCGATGCTCGAACCAGTGCTCCGCACCGTCCACGTCGCACATCCGCCAGCCGATGACTTCGATGAGCGGTACGTCTAGTTCCAGCCGATAAATCAAGCGATCTGGAGGGCGCATGTAGCCTTCTGCGATGCACACCGCCGTTTCTGGATGATCGTGCAGCGAGAGCGAAGGATCGTAGGGGAAGGAGCCGATCTGGCACATCCGCGTATAAAGAATCTTGCGGATGCCCTCCTTCCGGACATAGCCCGCCAGAGTCGCGGCATCCGTCTTGAGGCGACCGCTGGGCAGAATGGAATCAAGCCGCTGGATGACGGAATACTCCTTCTCCGTCAGCGCAATCGCACGGTACGAGGTCAAACGGCCGAGATGCCGAGCGAACGCCGTGAACACAGTTACGATATCGGCAGTCGCATCCGTACTTTTGTCCAGCCAGTCGAGGAACCTCTGCCAGCGAGTCGCAATGCCCGGCCAAGCGAGGAGCGGCAGGAATGGCTCTTGTTGCTTCTCAAGGAAAGCGCCGAGCATCTGTGATGACTCCGGGCCATAATCCACACGAAGCTGAACTGGATCGTGGATAAGCGGGAAGTGCCGCAACATCCATCCGATTTCATTTTCACTGATCATGCCGATCCTACCTGCCAGACGGCCGAGTATACGCTGCGTTGTGTGCGATCACGGTCCCCTTGGCGTTCCTCGCGTATCCATTCCACAGTTCCGCATACTCCCGAGTCGGCAGCCACCAGCCCCGACGGGGATCTTTGCCAGCGGGATAGCGATCCCAGAGGTAAACCGTCTTGGAGGACTCTTCCTGGATCCAGCCAATCTTCTCCAGGCCGCTGATCAGTTTGACCGGCTCCTTGGCCGGATTTGCGCTAGGCGGAATGCGCATGGCGATCGCGGACTCGAAAAATGCCAGCATCAGTTTTTCCTGCCCATCAATCAGATGATGGGTGCCGCGAACCATGGTCACGTGAACCAGCGCACCCTGCTTTCGTGCGGCGGAGAGATTGTCTAGCATCAGCTTCTTTTCCCGCTGATTGTCGTAGCCTTTGCCGATCCGGTCGTTCTCGTCCCAGATACTCAGCCCGAACGCCGCGATGGCATCTTTCGACATGGTCCCGAGGTCGTTGTTCTTCCCGAAAGCAGACTTGAACAAGCAGTACACCGCTACCCGCTCCGGCATAATCTTGAGGGTGTTCTGAAGATACCAGGCGGCATTGGAATGCGCCCAGATCAGCAGCGGAACATTGGCCAGTTCAGAGCGGTTCAGCTTGACCGCCGACCTCGCTAGGCAATCGCTAATGGAGGCGACGAAGGCAGGGTCCTTGAACTGGTCAAGTATGTCCGCATCGCGCCAACTCAGCATCGTTCCGATACCCAGTTTCGCACCCAGATGTTCCTGAGCCAGTTTGACCATCTTCGCGCCATCGCCCCATCGCGGGCAGACCAATACGGCTCGGACGGGCGTGCCGTTGGGCGGCAACCAGAGTTCCCAGACTTTTGTCCCGTCGGCGGGGACCATCGACTTGTTTACAGCCGGCTCAGCAGCAGTCGCCATGGGAATGGCGGCAGAGAAGATGCAGGCGACCACGAGGATAAGATACGTCAGGTACTTCATGGTTGAGAGCTTTCGTAGGGTGTTTCTCGATTGGAGTCAATCCAGAATGGCTTTATCGCCCATAAGTTGAGCTAAGGTAGCCAAGACCGTGATTCGGATGGTCTGCATGTCTAAGTCCTTCTGGAACGGCCCAAGACGATCTACGGAATTGCAATGTACGACTTGGTTTGTGGATGCTCGTCATTCTACCTCTGTCTTGCCGGCCCTGCCAGTCATCGCATCGTGTTCTCACCATTCCTCGACAAGCCGGAGGATGGTTTCATAGTTACGCAGGGTCACCGGCGACAGATCGCGCCCGTACGGCGAGGCTGACGGCATGAGCACGAAGCCGCGGCCCGTGCCGGCGGTGCCTTCGTCGAGGGCCCGCTTCACTTTCTCGGCGAACCGAGGTGGTGGTAACGTCTCGATGTCGGCGATTTCCAGGTTACCAAAGAGCACAAGTTGTTCCCCATGCCGTTGCCGCACCTCGCGCAATTCCATATCGCCCTGCCGTGGCGGCTCAATCGGATCCAATCCGTCCGCGTCCATGCTGGCAATCAGGTCGAGAATGTTTTTTAAGCGGCCGTGACAATGGACGCGGGCGTAACCGCTGTGCGCGTGGATGTCGCGAATCATCGGGCCGGTGTAGCGAACGACGTATTCATCGAACAACCGTGGTGGCAGGAACGGTTCGGAAGCGTATTCCGGTCCGTAGATGCGCCATAGCCGACCGGGAAACCGGCGGCTGACTTCGGCGGTACGGGCGTGGATGCGATGCGCCATCTTTTCGAGCAACCGGTGGAATAGTGTCGGATCGGTGAAAGCCAGTACGGTGTAATCTTCCATGCTGAACAACGCCGCAGCAGCGCAAAGCGGATCTTCGGTGTCCACCATCACGATGCCTTGATCGCCGAGCGCGGCTTCCTCCGCTTCGAGCGGCCCGGTATCAATGCGTTCCGCAAACGCCTCGTCTGGTATCGCGAGGTAGGCATCGACATCAGCAGCGTTCTTGAGTAAATGCTCGATGGTCCACACGGTGTTAATCTGCCGCTCGCGTTTCGTCACCTGCGTCATCGTCCTTCCAGCCACGGTTAACACGGTTCGCGTGATCCGCATCTCGCCATCATCCTGCGTTTCTTCCCGGAAGAATTCCTGCCATCGCTCGCCGACAGCCGAGCCGATCGGGTCAATCGACCGAGCCCGAACGGGACTCATCATGCGGATGATGTCAGTATGTTCCGCGAGTTTCAATAGCGGCTGCCAGTCGGGCGAGTTGTAGATATTGTAGGGATCGGGATCGGACGAATCGATCTGGAAGCCGCCAATCTCGTAAAAGCTAACTGACGGCCGGTCGACTGGCTCGCCTCGCAACGTCGCCATCAGTCTTTCACGTCCGGTCATATTCTGCCAATTCTCACTCGATGGATAATCAAACGGTTTCTGTTCCGCATTACATTCAATTCGCCGTCGTAACTCTGCCATTCATTGTCGCAAGATTCTAGCTCAAAGCAATGGTCCGGACCGATCCCGGCCCTTAGTCCCAATCTCCAGCATTCTTCACCGCTCACCTCTTGCTCAACGGTTTCAAACGCTGCCACTCGGCCAAAAAGCTGGGGCTGGATTCCCACGTCCGCAAGACACCGTCAACACACCGGGTAACGAGGCCGCCAAGAGCAACCGAGCCATCTGCATGAATTGTCTGCGCAGTTGGCCCCCAGCACTGCGTACTCGATGTTCCTGTTGATTTGCGGCCTTTTGACTCACAGCCACAAGCTATACTTGAAAATGGGGAGGTCGTCATAAAATGGACTGCGTTGCCTTCGGCATCTTCGAGATCATTGCGTCATAATTGCGACGCGGGACCAACTGCCCCACAAGGAGGATTGCCGCGACAGACGAAGTGAACGATGGTAGAATATTTCTAGTTGATCTTCCGCAGGCCACCGACGCCAATTGGGGCTAGTTCGTCCCACCTTCCTGTAGCAACCACTTACTCAATTGAAAGGCATCATGAACCGACTTACCAAGGCAACATTACGCCCGCTCGTCGTAGGCATGGTCGTTTTACTGTTCGCGACGAATCTCCCGGCTTGGGAACCCAATGCCGGAGACATGGAAGCCGCCGTCAGCGAGTCCGATTTTTCCAAGTACTTTGGTAACCTCACCACCTGGCTGAATCAGAAAGTTCCGCCCGACGTCAATAGCATACCCGAGGCCGCAGTGACCTCCCTGCTTAAGGATCCGGCCGTCGCAGACGCCTTGGCCCAACGTCAGTTCATTGCGAAAGTCGGCCTCGACAGGTTGAGTGCGTTTGCAAAAAATGACCAAGCCAACAGGCCTTTCTTGATCTGGCTTCTGAAAAACAGACAGGCTCTGGAACTCTATTTGGAAGGCGCAACGCCCTGTAAACTCTCGGCCAGAGAGGATAACAGTTGGTCGCTTTCTCCTGGAGCATTGCAGATTTGGAAAAAGATCTATTATGCCGATCCTGACTCCAGACAAGGCATCTACCTGCGGCTGGCCATGGCAACGGCACTTCATCCGCCTGGTACCGGCGCCCCAGGCTCTGGTCAACAGAAGATTCCCAGCGACCCCGTCGTTCGCTACAAGCATTTCAAGACCGCCCACGCGAATAAGGAGTTGCTTCCCAGTTTCGACAAGCTTACTGTTTGGGACTATCAATTTGTCGTGTCGTCCGGCGCGTCCGAGGCAGATCTGACCTGGGGACGGGAAATGGTCAGAACCTGGAACCCCAGTTTCCTGAAAAACGAGAGAGTCGTTGAAACGACCTCCTCGGTGTGGCGACGGAACTCACCGGTCCCGCATACTGACTTCAAAGCCGTACTGGACGGCGGTGGGAAATGCGGCCCTAGGTCGTCGTGGTCCGTATTTATCTGCCAGGCATTTGGCATTCCGGCGATCGGCGTAGGCCAACCCCGCCATGCGTGCGTGGCTTATAAATCGCTCGATGGCAGTTGGCAGGTGGCTTATGGCAAAGGCTGGAACGCCTCGCGACTCGATGGCATGTCGGGCCCTGAATTCGTTTTAGGAGTGGAATCGCGATCCTTTGCTCGCGCATTCTCGCAGGTCGAACATCTGCGTTGGCTGGCATCCACGCTTTCCGCGAAGCCACAAGCTGCCGCCATCATGCATATCGCCGCTGGTATTTCCAAGTCAACGCCCACCATCAAGAGAAATCTTGATGCGTCGGAAAAGGCGGACGAGATGGACGCAGATCCAGGCGCCAAGGCAGTCGCAAAAACCGGCCCGGCCAATGGGCAGGCAGACGCCAAGGCGGCAACCAAACCGGAAACGCCGATCCAAGTGACGCCGGGGGTGATCCACTTCGAGGGAGCGGATTTCGCAGAAACTGGCGGCATCACGGTCTGGGGAGGCGAGCCGCGCATCACGGTGCTCGATTCCTACATCGGCGGCAAGCAATTGCTCTTTCAGCAGGGCATGGCGTCGTGTTGGGTAGGCTATAAGGTCAATGTCCCCGAGACCGGGATTTATGAGATGGTTGCGAACGTGGCAACGATCAATCGTGGTCAGAGTTTGTTTGTCCGATCCTATGGAGCCATGGCCCAGGTCAAGCAGGCCAAGGCTTCCTCCGTATGGAGGGGACAGGTCAAAAATCTTGGTCCCCAGTTTGCCGTGGATAACAATCCGAGTACGCGGTGGGCCGTCAATTTTGGTGTTGATAAAGCCTGGATCGAACTCGATTTGGGCAAGCCCACACCGATCAGCACCGTTATGATCGATGAACGTGCTTATGAAAAAGTGTCGAAGTTCCGGCTGGACTACAAAGCCGGCGATGAATGGAAAACCATTCTTGAAGGTACAACGATCGGCGCCCTTTATGCCAAGGATTTCCCGCAAGTGACCGCACAACATGTTCGTTTGAGTACGCTGGATTGCAGCGGAGCGACCGGAGGACCGACATTCTGGGAATTCAGCGTGGGCACAGTCCAGGATGGTCATGCTTGGATAGACCTCCCCTGGACGGCTGGTTTATGGCAGGCGACCAAGCCAGTCGATATCAGACTGGTCAAGGGATCGCAGATGGTCTGGATTTTCGCGCCCTACCAGAGAGGTGTGGCATTCAAGTCGTTTGAATTGAAGCCCAAAGACAAATGAGATGCATGAAGAACCTCGTCCTCTTGACCGCCTGCATCCTCTCTGCCGCCGTCCTTATGGCAGGGCGGCCATGACCGTCCTGCCATAAGATCACCTCCACTATTTCCTGTCAAGCGGCTGAAGGACAAGGCAGCAGTCGCCAGCGTGAACCGTGACCTCCGCCACCTCAGGGCGGCAATCCGCTGGGCCAAGCGGCGGGGCTACATTTCCGACGTGCCGGACTTCAAGGGAGTGTTCATCCGGGAGGATCGGAAGAAACCGGTGATCATTCCCGACCAGGACTTCTTGGAAATGGTGAAGGCCCTGCGGAAGCCGGAACTTGTACTCAAGCGTCGGTCGGCCGATTGGTGGTGGATGTTCCTGTACACTGCCTACTACCTTGGCCTGCGTCGCGGCGAAATCCTTGGACTAACCTGGGACCGCGTTTGAGTTTGGCCCCCTAGGCATCCTTAACTCCCTGCTATTCAACGACTTACGGCATCTAATCCAGTGTGCGGAAACGACTTACGGCACTCTTTTCCTTCCGCCGCTTTCGCTCATTTTCGCCGGTCGGATGGCACAAAGGAAGCACCTTTTTGTGAATTCACAAAATGCACCTTCCGGCCTCTATGTCACGTAAACGTAACTGTCTGCTAGGCAACGTCTTGGAGGTACAACAACAGAGCCGGTATGGAACCAAGAAGAACCGGCCCGTAGTCTCCCCAAAGGGCCGGGATATGGAACCGAGTCCAGGCTTTATGAAACCCCGGCCCGGATTTTTCAAAATAAAACTCGAAAACCGGCGGCGGAAAGCATACCGGATTCTGATTGGATTCCCGGCCCTCTCCCTCCGAATTCGGGCCAAATCCCAACCCCCTAATCCCAACCCCCTACTTGACCAGGGCTTCCCGGTGAATTACGATAGCCCTGGCATAATAGGTAGCCATTGGTGGCACCTTCACCCCATAGCAGGCAGCGTTCCGTTTTGACGGGGACGTTCCGCCGTCCATAAAGCGGACCACCGATTCAACGGGAAGGATTGCCTGCCTCTTTTTCTTGGACACGCTTGCCTTCTCTTTGAGCGGTTGTCTGTCTCTTTGGCGGCGGTGGAATTGGCCCGGTTGGACGGGACGCGGAGATTGATTTCGGTTTGTTCCAATTCAACCAGCAGAGGCCAGAGGCCGGGCTAAGAGGGGATTGTGTTTCTAGCGGTATCGGAAGTTTCTGTTCTACGGGTGGGCTGTGTGCCTTGATAATCTCCCAACGTAGTACATTGTGAATGACGGTAAGTGCGTCGTAACCTGTGAGCAGGACTATGAAGACAAGGACAGTTAGGCCAAAGGTTTTCAACCGTCTCTTAAATGACTGCCTCATAAGGCGATATTCCAGTTCTTGCGCTTCAGTCAGTTTCCTTCGGGCATGCTGGCGAATACGAACACGACGAAAGCCAGGAAGCCGATTCCAAGAAGGATTAGGAAGACCCCCAATGCGATTGCTTTTCCCCCTTCAATAATTCGCTTGGGGGTTAACCAAACTTTCCTGCGAGCAACCGTTACGCAACCATAAACGAATACGGCAGGGCCGACAGCTAACGCTATAAGCCCTCCCAACGGACAAGCGAAGAAGGGCATGCCGAAAACGACCATCGCAAGCATCAAAAGTGAAAAGCCCCAGAGGACAAACCTTGGGGGTGTATCGTCGCTCGGCTCTTCCATTGGTTTTGCCCCAATAATCTCTATGTTCCCATTCTTCTTGATACCTAACTCAAAGGCTCAACTGCTACAAATTTCCCTTGGCTTCGGTCGTAGACAGCGACGAATTCCGTATTAGGAAATCGAAACTCAATCGGGACTATCTCCAATGGCAACGATGTTGGTATTGCAGAACGCTCAAAAACTACGTCAACGCAACCCGATACGACGCAACCAACCACCCGCGCCCGAAACCTAATTTCGTTAGGTACTTTGCTCATTTGACGGAGCTTCCTCTGGCATGTGGGCTTCCCGCATTCTGGAAAGCTGGTGGCAACTCGCCACTGGCATTTCTTCCCCTCGTATAGAGGGGATACCCGCCATTCTAGCCCTCCGCGAAAAAGGCTTCAACAAGGCCCTGCCAAAAAATAGAACACCGCTCCTGGCCGCTCCCGAAACGACAGGGCGTGGGATTCGGGGCGCGCCGCCAATTCGACTTGGATGGATCAGGGAGGCCGAGAAGCGGGCCGCATAGTGAGATTCCGCCACAACCCGCCACACCACCACGGCGACCGCGACAGATCGCGCGAGGCTTGAAGCGGCCACACGCGGCCAAAGAACCGTTAGACTTTTAGACTTTTTACCAAGTCCAGGTCGTGACACGGACGGGGGGCAGGGCCGTGTGATGCTGGTGTAACGCCGTCGCCACGGGGATCGGGCCTGTTGAGATCGAATCGGCGGGCGGGCTGAACGGCGGGTTTGCTGGCGTATCAATGGCGTTGCCCTGCTGTTTCAGGGCCATTTTCCCACGATTCCGTTACACCATTGTTACACGGATGGTATTGCATCAAAGAAAAAGGACTCACGGCCAATCGCCGTAAGTCCTTTTCCTTATTAGAGTACCGGAGGTGGGACTTGAACCCACACACCCTTGCGAGTACTGGATTTTGAGTCCAGCCTTGACAAACTTTCTGCCGATGGTATACTTAGGGCAGTGACACTTATATGCCCGTGTTTTCTATGCTTTTCTGACAATCGCATGGCAAACTGCATGGCAAGCAAGTGTGTTGTAAGCAAGGGCAACTTGTTGTAAGGACGTTGTAAGCGGAAAGGGTGAATCATGGCGAGTTTTTCAGAGGCATACGCAATTGACAAGGAGACTGGCAAGCGAACGGACGCGGGATACCGTGTTTGCTGGCGTTATGAGGGGAAGATGTATCAGCGGACGGTTGAAAACCGCGTCTTGGCAGTCCGCAAGTCCGCATGGATTACTGACAAGGTGAACCTAATTAAGCAGGGTCGTGCCGATGCCCCACCACAAGGGGCAGATATTGGGCTCTGGTTCATGTCAGAGGGTAAGCAGGGGTTGCCAGTCGATAAGACTGCCGAGAATGGTAGCAAGACGATTACAAGCGTTGTAGAGGCATACTTGGCAACCCGCAAGCAAGAGGTAGCATCTGGCAACCTTGCCCCTAGCAGCTATTCCAGTGACGTTTACCGTCTTGACGAATTCAAGAGGCATTGCGAACGCGAACGCAAGAGCAAACTTGCCGACATTGTGACTGGCGAGTTTTTGGGGGCCTATCGGTCGAAACTCTTGGACGCGATTGCCAAGGGCAAAACTTCCCCCGTTTCCGTCAAGCATGTTCTCCGCACGGTCAAGGCTTGCCTAAAATGGGCATACAAACAGGAAATCATCGACGCCATGCCCCGCGTCTTTGAGGACTACGCGAAAATCACGCTGCCAACACCCCCACTCGCGTTTTACACGGTCGATGAAATCCAAGCCTTGTACAAGGTAGCTACGCCCCGCGTTCGCTTGTACATGCTTCTAGGCTTGAATCTGGGCTACACGCAATCTGACATTGCCACCTTGGAACACGGTCATATTGACTGGGCAACCAACACGGTAACACGCAATCGCCACAAGACTGGGCAACCCCAGTTAGCGAAGCTCTGGCCGACTACGGCAGCCCTCTTGAAGGAGAACATGACGAACCCTGCCAAAACCGCCCTTATGCTATTAGGTGAGAATGGCAACCATCTGGTTTCCGAGTCCGAAACTGCCAAGGGCAAGCCTATCAAGGTGGACGCCATTGCTACGTCTTATGCACGCTTGAAAGCTAAAGCAAACATGGCCGATGATTCGCGAGGGTTCAAGGTGTTTCGCAAGACTTCCGCTGAAAACATCGGCAAGAGTGAAGAGGGCAGGAAATATCCCCACCTTGTTGACTTGTTTTTGGGGCACACGCAAAAGAGCATGGCGAAATTCTACGCCAATCCCGATTTTACGTTGCTTTTCGAGGAAACTGACAAACTGGCCACCCTATACAACCTTTCGACCGATTGACCTGAGCTAAGAAACGCAAGAGGGAGGGGGCGCAACAAGTGACTCCCGCCCTCAGCGTTGGCGTTTTCGTTTATCCTGTTGCAAGTTCTTCTTGCGGGGGTAGGCC
>Ga0118677_10010938_pt1 | contig 13738 bp, 9 predicted proteins | sample AliMusrvi5mmetaG_FD_86154 | JGI IMG/M metagenome (GOLD analysis project Ga0118677, IMG submission 86154) | reverse complement strand
CTAACCGATTCGGGGAGGGACGACCAGATGCGCGACTTCGAGCGCCTGTACTATGCCGATAGTCATCCGCGGCGCGGGCCGACCGTGGTTCTAACCGGCAACCACGACCAGGTCAGCGGGCGCACGGCGGTGGGCCGACGGGTGATTGGCTGGCATGGCGCGCTGTTTCGAGCGTGGGATTGGGGCGACGTCCGGATGCTGTGTTTGGATAAAGGGCCCAGCGAGCCGGCACTCGCCTGGCTGGAGCACGAGCTGACCACGCTGCCGACAGAGCGGCCGTTGATCCTCATGCAACACTTCCCGCTGCTCGGTCCCTATTCCGGGCCGGACTGGGTGCCCGACGCTCAGAAAGCCCGTCTCGCCAAACTCCTAACAGGCCGGCGCGTGCTGGCCATTTTCCACGGTCATTTCCATGGCTCGGGTCACTACCGCTGGCAGGGCATCGATGTGTACAACACCGGCTCCCCCCGCCATCAGTGGAGCGAAGTGCTGGCCGTGCGCATCACCGCGGACTCCTTGGTGGTGGCGTCCTGGAATTGGAAAGCAAAATGTTGGTGGTGGATGCACACCAAGCGACGCGAAGGCAACGGCGCGGGCGTCTTCACCGACCTGTCCGGTGGCCGCGTCGGCCCGCCGGTTCTCAATCCTTACCCGCTCCATCCATAACGGGAAATGCCTCAAACGATTACAGGGTGACAGACGAATTGTTTACTCGACAAACCGCTGCCTCACCCTGGTATTCAGCCTCGCTGTCGTCGGCCTGCTGGTCGGAATTCATCGCCGCTCTCAATGCGCGCCCCCCCCAGGAATCCCCCCTCAACCGCAAAACCCGCCTCGCAGCGCGGCTGTGAGGGGCAGGGGAACACGGGCGTCTTTGCGGTGAGAGCAGACAGACGTCCTCGATCCATGCTGTTGCGGCGCATGAACCTAAAATGAACCTAAAATCCTTGACTGTGGAAGCGACCCGCGAAACGTTGCCGGGGCCTAACTCTGGCCACCGCCCATGAAACAGATCCTCCCATCTCTCGAGCTGATCCTGAGTTCCGTTGCGCGGAGCATGGTGCTAACATGTTGCTTGTTGCTGCTTGCGGCCCGGGCCTGCGGCGGCGAGAGTTTATTCACCAATGGCACGATCCTCACTATGGACGCCCATGGCGCTACGTTCGAGGCGGTTGCCGTGCGCGACGGGCGGATTGTGGCAGTGGGCAGCCATGCGGCAGTGGCACAGCGCCTGCGGCCCGGATTTACGCAAATCGACCTGCATGGCCACTCCTTGTTGCCGGGTTTCTACGCCGCTCACGACCATTTTCCCGAAGCCGGCGAAAATGAGTTATATCAAGTCGATTTGAATAGCCCGCCGCTCGGATCTATCCACAACATGGACGAATTGATCGCCGCACTCAAACGCAAGGCCGACGCCACCGAGCCGGGCCAGTGGGTGTTGGGCTGGGGTTATGACGACACGTTGTTAGCGGAACAACGCCACCCGACACGTGCCGACTTGGATCGGGTCTCGACGCGCCATCCGATCTGGGTGGTGCATATCTCGGGCCACCTTGCCGCCGCTAACTCGAAGGCGTTAGATATCGCCGGTGTGACCAAAGACACGGCCCAACCGCGCGGCGGCCGCATCCGTCTCGATGGCCTAACAGGCGAGCCCAGTGGCGTGTTTGAAGAGTGCGGCTCGCTGGTGGGCCGCCACATTCCCGGCCTCACTGCCGCGCAACGCCAGGCAGCGATTCGCCAAGCGCAAACCGGCTATCTGGCGCAGGGCGTCACCACCACGGTGATCGCCGGTGCTTCCGCAGAGACGTTGCACGATCTGGATGATGCCGTGGCATCCAAAGTGCTTCGCTTGCGCGTCGCCGCGCTGGTTGCCTGGCGCTTCGCAGATTTAATGCCAACCCTCAACGCGCCTGCTGACCGGCTTCATCTAACAGGCGTTAAATTGCTTCAGGACGGATCTCTCCAGGGGTACACCGGGTATCTAACTGAACCCTACCATCGGCAACCCGAGGGCAAGCAGGACTACTGCGGGTATGCCTCCCGGCCGCGTGAGGAACTCATCCGGATGGTGGGCGAATTTCATAAGAAGGGGTTGCAGGTGGCCATTCACGGCAATGGCGACGCGGCCATCGATGACATTCTCGAAGCGTTTGCCGCAGCGCAACAGGCAGCACCGCGCGCCGACGCCCGCCACCGCATCGAGCATTGTCAGACGGCAAGGGAAGACCAACTCGCACGCATGGAGCAACTCGGTGTGACGCCCTCATTTTTCGCCGCGCATGTCTATTACTGGGGCGACCGCCACCGCGATATCTTCCTCGGCCCCGTGCGCGGCGCACGGATTTCCCCGCTGGCCAGCGCACTGCACCATCACTTGCGCATCACCCTCCACAACGATACGTCGGTCACCCCGGTCAACCCGCTTATGCTCGTTTGGACGGCAGTCAACCGCGTCACTTCCAGTGGCAAGGTCCTCGGCGAGGAGCAAGCCATCCCGGTGCTCGACGCATTGCGCAGCGTCACCAGTGAAGCGGCCTGGCAAAACTTCGAGGAGCACGAGCGAGGATCCATCGAGCCCGGCAAACTCGCCGATTTCGTGATCCTGGATCGCAACCCGCTCACGATTCCACCGATGCAACTGCGTGACCTGCAGGTGCTCGAAACCCTCGTCGGCGGCGAGCGTGTGTACGTCCGTTAGAGGTGCCATTGAAAGATTCGACTCAGGCATGTCGTATAGGTGTCATTCGCCCGCAATGAAACGTCCTCTCCGCTCGCTCCTCATCCTCCTCGGCATCGCCGCCGTCGCTCTCGGCGCTTGGCGCATTTTTCACAAAAAAGCCGCAGCTCTCCCAGACCTCCAAATAGTCGCCGTCAAGCGCGGTGACGTGTTTGCCACCATCAGCGCCACAGGCACCCTCGAACCCGAGGAAGTCGTCGATATCGGCGCCCAGGTCACCGGCCAAATCCTCGTTTTCGGCAACGACATCGCTGGCAAACCCGTCGATTACGGCTCCCAAGTGGAAGCCGGCGCTCTGCTCGCCAAAATTGACGATTCGCTCTATGCCATCAACAAAAAGCAGGCAGAGGCCCAACTGAAGCAGGCCCAGTCAGCCGAACTCTCGGCCGACGCCGGACTGGTCCAAGCCCGCGCCAAACTCGAACAAGCCCGCGCCCAATTCAATCAAGCCAAAAAAGACTGGGACAGAGCCGAAAAACTCGGCCCCACCGATTCGCTCTCCCGCTCGGCCTACGATACCTATCAAAGCACTTTCGAGGCTGCCAAGGCCAATGTCTCCGCCGCCGACGCCGCCTGCGAGGTGGCCACCGCCCAAATCGCCACCAGCAAAGCCACCGTCATGCAGGCGCAGGCCGCCATTCAACTCGCCGACCGCAACCTCGGCTATTGCACCATCACCTCGCCGGTCAAAGGCATCGTGATCGACCGCCGCGTGGACGTCGGACAAACGGTGGTCTCTAACATGAGCGCATCGAGCTTGTTCCTTCTAGCCAAGGATTTGAAAAAAATGGAGGTATGGGTGGCCGTCAACGAGGCAGACATTGGCAGCATCCACAATGGCCAGGCGATCACCTTCACCGTGGACACCTTCCCCGGCACCACCTTTCAAGGCAGCGTGAACAAAATCCGTCTCAACGCCACCATGTCCCAGAACGTGGTCACTTACACCGTCGAGATCAACACCGACAATGCCGACGGCACGCTTCTGCCTTATCTAACTGCTAGCGTGAAATTTCAGATTGATCACCAACAGGATGTGCTCACCGTGCCTAACGCAGCCTTGCGCTGGCGGCCCGATGACAACCAACTGGCCGCCGGTTCGGAAAACCCGTACGCTGCCAAAGCGGCGAAAAAGGAGCCCGCCAAGCCCGGGGCCAAGACCGCTGCCAAAGCCACCGACAAGAAGAAAAACCGTTCTGGCGTTCTGTGGGTACGCGACCCGGGGCAACTCACGCGCGTCAAGCCGCTGAAGGTGCGCACGGGCATCAGCGACGGGGTGGTCACGGAGGTGATGCCACTTGACGGCGAAGCCACACTAGAGGGGGTGGAAGTGGTCATAGCAGAGTTGCGTGAGACCAGCGGAGCGGACTCGTCGGAGACGACCAATCCGTTCGCCCCGAAATTCCCTAGCCGCCGCAAGTAAGCCGCAGCCCTCGCTTGTGAGCGCTCCCATGAATCTCATCGAACTGCAAGACATCCGAAAAACCTTCTATCTGGGGGAAGTGGTGCTGCCCGTGCTCAAGGGCATCACCCTCAATATTGCCAAGGGAGAAATGGTGGCCCTCACCGGCGCTTCTGGCTCCGGCAAGAGCACGTTGATGAATACCCTCGGCTGCCTCGACCGCCCGACATCCGGCAATTATTTTCTCGACGGCGAGGAGGTATCGCGCCTCTCTAACGACTCCCGCGCCCTGATGCGCAACAACAAAATGGGTTTCGTTTTCCAAAACTTCAATCTGTTGCCCCGCACCAAGGCGTTGGGCCAGGTCATGATGCCCCTGTTATATGGCGGCACCCATATCTCACAAAAGGAGGCCAAGCAGCGAGCTGCGGCCATGTTGGCCCATGTCGGCCTGGCGGATCGCATGGACCACCAGCCATCCCAACTCTCTGGCGGACAGCAGCAGCGCGTGGCGCTGGCCCGCGCCCTAATCAACCATCCGCCGCTGCTGTTAGCCGACGAGCCCACAGGCAACCTCGATTCGCAAACCACCCGCGAGGTGCTCGCTCTCTTCAAACAACTAAACGAGCAGGATGGCATCACCATCCTCATCGTCACCCATGACCCGAAAGTGGCGACCAGTTGCAAACGCGTGATCCGCATGGCCGACGGCTTGATAGAAGCGGATGAAATCAACGGCGGAGGTTCCCCATGAGGCTGCTGTTGATCCTGCTCGCCTCCCTCACTGCGTTGCGGCGCAACGTGATGCGCTCGGCTCTCACCACTCTGGGCATCGTCATCGGCGTCGGCGCGGTTATCGCGATGATGGAGATTGGGAATGGCTCGTCGGCCTCGATTCAAAAAACCATCGCCAGCATGGGCGCCAATACCCTGATGATCTTCCCCGGCGCGGCTGCCAGCGGAGGCGTATCTTTCGGTGCCGGCAGCACCATGACGCTCACCCCGGATGATAGCGACGCGATTCTGCGCGAATGCCCGTCGGTGCGTGCCACCGCCGCCGTGGTCCGCAGCCGCAACGCCCCGCTCATTGTCGGTAACAAAAACTGGGTGCCTAGCGAAATCGACGGCACCACCCCGAATTTCCTCGTGGTGCGCGAGTGGCCGGTGTCAGAAGGAGCTGCCTTCGATGATCGGGACGTGCGCAACGCGGCCCGCGTCTGCCTGATCGGCCAGTCATTGGTTCGCGAGTTATTCCAAGGCCAGTCGCCGGTGGGGCAGGAGGTGCGTCTGCAAAACGTGGCCCTGCGGGTTGTTGGAGTGCTTGAGAAAAAGGGAGCCAGCATGATGGGTCGCGACCAAGATGATATCCTCATTGCGCCGTGGACGACGATCAAGTTTCGGGTGTCGGGCACCAGCACGGCCAACACGGCCACCGCTGCGGCTGCTGCCGGTACCACTACCACCACACCCCGCGGCCAACTCTATCCGGGCTCGGCGCAAGGGCTCTTCGCATCCCGCTCAGCCATCCAAACCAAGAACAGCCCGACCCCGATACGCATGATCACTGTCGATCAAATCATCGTATCAGCCACCAGTGCCGCAGAAATCAAGGATGCCACCGAGGAAATTACCTCCTTGCTCCACGAACGCCACCACATCGCCGAAGCGGATGTGGACGATTTTAATATCCGGGACATGGCCGAGATTACGAAGGTGATGACCTCTACCACCGATTTGATGACTAAACTGCTGCTCGTGGTGGCCATGATCTCACTGGTGGTCGGCGGCGTCGGTATTATGAACATTATGCTCGTCTCGGTGACCGAGCGCACCAAGGAAATCGGCCTGCGCATGGCGGTGGGTGCGCGCGGCAGCGACATCCTGCGCCAGTTCCTCACCGAGTCGGTGATGTTGTGCCTGGCCGGCGGGGCCATGGGCATTGGCCTGGGCCGCGGCACTTCCTATCTGGTCGCCAAAATCCTGCATTGGCCCACGCTGCCCTCGTTAGGAGCCATCATTGCCTCGGTGCTGGTGTCCGCTTCGGTAGGGATCATCTTCGGATTCTATCCTGCCTGGAAAGCCTCGCGGCTGGACCCAATCGAAGCGCTTCGTTATGAATGACCCCCAATTTATGATTGCATCCAAATTGCCATATCTCTTGCTTGGCCTATGCTGCGCCAGTTGCTCGGTGGGCCCGGACTTCAAACTTCCTAACAGCATCGTTCCGGCTGCCTGGAGCTTTGGGGCGAGCCAAGCTGCCGCCCCTGCGGCCGATCCCGCCGCGCTGGTTCGCTGGTGGGACCGCTTTCACGATGCCAAGCTCAGTTTGCTCGTCCAACAAGCACTCGCCGCCAACCTCGATGTGAAAATTGCCGTAGCCCGTCTGAACCAGGCACGGGCGCAACGCCAAGGGGCTGCCGCCTCATTCTGGCCTTGGCTCAATGCCTCGGGAGGCGAAACCCAATCCGCCGTTGGCGGCTCGGGCTCGGGATCTGGCAATTCCTCCAGCTATCACGGCGCGCTGAGTGCCGCGTGGGAACTCGACCTGTTCGGCGGCAACCGCCGCAATCTCGAAAGCGCCACCGCGCGCCAAACAGGTGCCGCCGCCGACCTTGATGCCGCCCGCCTGAGTTTGGCCGCAGAAGTCGCCCTGACGTATTGCCAACACCGATCAATCCAGGACCAACTCGCCGTCGCTCACCGCAACCTGCTCACCCAACAACACAGCGCCGAAATCACCCATGACCGCCGCAGCGCCGGGTTTGCCAGCGATCTGGACGTGGTCAACGCCGATGCCCTCGTCGCCAATACCCAAGCCCAAATCCCGAGTTTGGAAACCGCCGCCAGACAATCCGCCCACGCCATCGCTGTGTTGCTGGGCCAGCCACCGGCCGATTTATTAGCCATGTTAGCGGCTCCCGGGCCGGTACCCACGGCATCCGCCGCGGTGCCCACCGGTATTCCATCGGATATGTTGCGGCGGCGCCCGGACATCCGCAGCGCCGAGGCGGCGGCCCATGCCGCCACCGCCAATATTGGCGTTGCTGTGGCTGACTTGTTTCCCAAGTTCACTCTCAACGGATCGATTAGTCAACAGAGTGCCAAACTGAGCGACTGGCTTTCACCCTCGGCCCGCGTGAGTTCCTTTGGTCCTTCGTTCAACTGGGCGCTGTTTCAAGGCGGCAGCATCCAAGCCAATGTCCGTGTGCAGCAGGCATTGCGCGATCAATCCCTGCTAGCCTATCGAAAGAGCGTGCTCACCGCTTTGCAGGAGGTCGAAAACGCCATGGTGGCCGGGTCCAACGAGCATAAACGCCGCGCCTCACTCGCCGAAGCGGTGATCGCCAACCGCCGGGCGGTAGAACTCTCCTCCAAGCTCTACACCGCCGGCCAGACGGATTTCCTCAATGTTCTCAATGCCCAACGCTCGCTGTTGCAATCCGAAAGCGAACTCACGCTCAGCAACCTCGCGATGGCCACCAATCTCATCGCCCTCTACAAAGCCCTCGGCGGCGGTTGGTAAATCAAATCCTCGGAACTCGGTATTACATGGTGACAGATAAAAAGTATTAACAGATAAAAAGTATTAACGTGGCGCGGGCATCCTGCCCGCATTGGCCATGCGAGGCGAATGGGACATGCGCTGAAGCTCAGCGCACTCTCTTACCAGGGTCATCCGGGCAGGATGCCCGGTCCACGTGGCGCGGGCATCCTGCCTAATGCCACTAAGATTTCGCGAGGGCGGGTTCATCTGGTGGTAAAATTGTGCTGCGGGCGTTTGCGCGGGTACCTTTGAGTGGCGGAAAGGTCTCTCCTCGGTGTCGCTTGAGACGCGGTTCGGACGGCCTGGGGGTGCGTCGCTGTTTGAGTTTGCCGGTGGCGATGCGGTGCAACATGGTGTCCCAACTCGCAGTGCCACCCCTGAGCGCCAACGCAGAGGCAATCAGAACGTAGGTGAGTTCGGCCCTAGCCTTGGCAAAACTCAACTCCGCAGGGGATTCCAAATGGACGGAGGCCGCCAGCAGCATGACGCCGCGCACCAAATTGTATGCATGCACGCCGGTGAGGAGTTCCCGTTTTGCCATCGCCGGAGACTTGGCGCTGAGTTCCCCGAGACCCATCTGGGTTTTGAAATGGCGTAACGACAGTTCGATGTTCCAGCGTTTCAGATAGAGGGCGGCTAGTTCCGGCAGCTTGATGGAGGCTGCCACTGTGGTGAAAAGCAGCAAATCCACAGGGCGGTAGCCACGGCGCTCCAAGCGAATAACGACGAGTCGCCCAGTGACCGGAGCTTTGACCAGACCGGTGTCGATCTGATCGTATCTTGAAGGCGACCATGTCACGGCCAAGTCCAGCCCTGGGACCAGCGGCGTGGTTCCAGCGAGCTTGCCGGCCCGTCTGAGAGTCAGCCGCATCAGGCTGTGTTGGTGAGTTTGGCTGGCGGCGGCCACGACCCGCCAGACGCCGAAATTGGCATCCCCCATCCACAGGACGGTGGCCGGGAGCGTCGATGGACCGCCCAGATCGCCAAAGAGCAGAAGCCGCACAGTTTGGGCCTGCTCGCTGTCCATCGCATTGCCGGTGACTAGGTTTAGAATGACTCCCGTGCCCAGGCACATGCAGGCGAGCACCCGCGTTTGGCACCAGTAGCAGGTCCCGTGCTGGTTACTGTGGGGCGGATAGCGTTCCGGAATCCGACCGTGGGGGCGCATGGTGATCATGGTGCCGTCTAGCACTCGAACCGCCATGCCGTGCCACTGCCACCCGCCTGCCAGGTTTTGGAGTTCCTTTGCTTGCGCCCCAAGGCAGTGTCGCAGCCAGGTGATGCCCAGCCGCGCCCTAGCCTGGGAGTAGCCCGAGGTGGAATCGGTTGACTCCAAGAGGGTGGAAAGCATCTTGGTGCTGGAGCACAGGGAGTCGAGCAGGCCGGTGCGTGCCAAGGCGAGGACCGTTTCCAGCGTGCCCCCGCCGATGAGATGGCCGAGTATCATCGCCATGAGCGTGATGGGGGGTGTCCAACAACGGTCATAAGACCGCGCAGAAGCCAGGAGCACGGCGAGGGAATCCATTCCGCAGAGCCGCTTGAAAATAGCCACTCCCCCAGGAAGTGGCACCAAGGAGGCTTTTGACGAGGCTTTGGGCTTGCACTTGCTGCTGGGGGGGGGCCGGGTGGTCATGCCCCCAGACTTAAAGGACAAACTTATGCCGCAATCCCGTAATATCAATGATCTTTAACAAAATTTGTGAAATCTTAGTGGCATTAGGCATCCTGCCCGCATTGCCCAAGCGAGGCGTATGGGACATGCGCTGAAGCTCAGCGCACTCTCTTACCAGGGTCATCCGGGCAAGATGCCCGGTCCACGTGGCGCGGGCATCCTGCAGCTCGCCGAACGCCCGCCGCCTGAAACAGCCAAGTTATTCAGAAGGTTCATCCACCCGGGTGGCATTGCGATACGGGCAGTCAACAAACACAAGCGTCCGGGAATCCCGCAGCAGATGCCGCTCTTGCAACCATTTGCCGGTTTCAGTCGGGACGTTTAGGACGAGAGTGCCATTTTCGATCTGCCAGTGGGAATTGTCGAATGCGGCGTAGGTTTTTCCGTCGATGGTCATTGAGGCGGTGCCATCGGCTTTGAACTTGCGATGGTAAACCATGCCATTATGAAAGTACTCCCAAGTGCCGATGAAGTCAGAGGCTATGGCTTGGAATGTGAGGCCCTCCTCCAGCAAAACCACCCCGGAGAAGTCTGCCGGGCCTTCTGCGGCCCGATCGACGCGGGCATGGATGCGCAAAGTCCAGTGACCACGTCGATAGGCATCCGCAGAAATGTCCAATTTGTAGGAATTGTCATGAGATGCACCGACGGTCCCCGTGAAACCAAGGTGGAGGGCTTCCACCACTCGCTGGCCGTCGAGCAATAGTTCCGCGCTATCGATGAAAACACCGTCTCGGCCAGTCATCCACTTGCAGATGGCGCGGTAGTCGCCGGGCTTCCACACGAGATGGCTGATGTCGTATTCAAAAACCGTTGAGTTGGGCGCATCTCCTTGGATTTTCCAAGCGAATTCGCGCGACGGGAGCTTGCGGGCGAATTTTTGCTGATCGAAGGGTACCGAGATGATGCTGTTATTTTCAGCAAGCAGCGCATGATCTTCCAGCAAATGAACCGCCTGATTGGCATCGCTGCGCGGGTGGAACTCAATCTCGCCGCGAAAAACACCGAAATTTGCCGAGCGGCCGCTGCTGGCTATTTCGACGCCGAATTCGGTCCCCAGATCGACGATTTTCCCGTCCGGATATGTGACGCTGAAGCCCTCGGCGCCCCTGGGCACGTCGGCGACGAGTTTACCTCGGGCGAGGCGTATGGAATTGTCTCCGAGAATCTGGAAAGCGGCCGGCCCCTCGACCAAAGCGCGGGTACCGCTGGCGAACGTGAGTTCAATCAGGCCGGTGTCGATTTTCGCTTCGGCGGAGCCCGCTGACAGGGCGAGGGAGCGCTCCGTGGATGTGCTATCCCAGGCGACCCCTAGCATGCCAGTGACCAGCGCAGCGGGCGGCTTTTGAGCGGGTGCGACCGGTGACGGGGAAGGTAATAATTTAAGGGCCAACGCGCCGCAGAAGAGGCCACCGACGAAGACCGCCGCCATGGCTTGCCAGTTCGTTCGCCGTGCGAGGCTGTGGGCGGGAATGGTGAGGGGCAGGTCTGACGCCGCAGCGGCCATGGCTGCTTCGATCTCGGCAATTTCAAAGAAATAGGTGCGGGCCGAGTCATCGGCGGCAAGGCGTTGCTCGAGCCGCATGCCATCCTCTGGAGAAATGGTCCCTTCATGCCAGGCGTCGGTTAGGCGGCGCAATTCGAGGTTGGGGGATTTCATGACGGGTTGCGGTTGAGCTTTTGAGATACGCAACTTCTCAGTGCGAGGCGGATGCGTGAAATCGACTTGTGCAGGGAATTGGCGCTGCAGCCGAGGCTGCCGGCCAGATCGACCAAGGAATGGCGCGACACGTATTTGGCATGCACCAACTCGCGCTCGCGGGGCGGCAAGAGTTTGAGGCAATGGGCCAGGGCGTCAATTGCCGACTCGCGGTCTGCAAAGTGAGCCTCGGCGTGAGCGGCGATATTCTGAAAGGCGGTTTCGCTGAGCACCACGCGACCTTCGCGCATCCGGTCGCGGCGCCAGGTGGAGGCTTTGAAATAGGCAACGCGGAACGCCCATGCGATAAAGTTGGTCCCAGCTTCAAAATCATCACGCTTCATGACTAACACGAGGTTGGTTTCTTGCACCAGGTCGTCCACGTCCGACCAAGCCCCCAGAATCGATGCCACATACCCCCGCAATCGCGGCTGGGCTGCTGCCAACTGGGCGTCAAACTCGAGTGACGACAACGCAGGCGGCCCGGCACCGGGCAATGGATTAGAAGATTTTTGCATGCGGGCACTTTATAGGCATATTCCGATGGGATGAAAACCTGACGGATTATTTTTTGGCGGGGAAAAGCCGGTCCTCCTGACGGTTAAGCGCGGATTTATCGGAAAAAAGCTGAATTATTCTGGTCAGGTTTGGAGGGGAGCGGAGATTCATCCTGAGGTCTTGGTGCAAACCTGAGGCTCGACGATCCGAAACCAGCATGCTCCCACACTTAACGTTGATACCATTAACCCATCATGAAACCCATATTATTCCACCGCCAACTCGCGCTGAGGGCGGAATCCCTATTTTTCATAATTCATTCAAAATCAGCACCTAGCAATCACATGAACCACCTCCCAGCCTCTATCGTATCGGCCTGTTTCAGGTCACTCCTCCTCGCACTGCTCGTGCTCGGCACCCACATTGCCGGCGCGGGGGATTATTCCAGCACGGTGCAGACGCTAACCGGCACGAAGCCGGCGGATTATTGGCCACTAAATGTGTCAAGCGTGTCGGGAACAACCCCCAACTTCGGCAGTAAAGGTGTAACCGCCACCTTCAATGCAACGGGCAATTCCGTTGTGTCAGGTCCGCAGCCGCCATCATTCGGCGGTTTTTCATCCGGGAACAATGCCGTCGGCGTCGGATCGACCTCCGGTGGGCTGTCTTGTGGCACGGGTGCCGCCATCGCAGGCACGGGCGACTTCAGCGTGGTGGCCTGGATTAAGACCACGGCATCCGGATCTGCCAATGGCTACGAAATTCTCTGCCAGCGCGACAACTCCGGCAGCGGCTACAACGGGACCTTGCGGGTTTATATGGATTCGATTGGCCGTATTCATTTCTGGGTTTACGAGAGCGGCTGGCAGTGGACTTCAGGAAGCGATGGGAGCAGTATTTCCACTCCTCTGTCCTACAACGATGGCAATTGGCATCAGGTTGTTTGCGTTCGCTCAGGTGCCACGGGTACCATCTACCTAGATGGAGTATCGGTTGCGTCGAACACCGGCGCTGCGGCCAAGAGCTTGAGTACCTTGGGAGTTTACATCGGGTATAACCAGCGGGATAATTCGGCTTATTTTAATGGCAGTATTGCCCAAGCGGCCATTTTCACCAGTGCCTTGACTGCTGCAAACGTGACGTCCCTTCACGCTGCTGCTTTCTACGGGATTTACAAGGCGGCCAGTGGAACCGACTTGACCGCTGGAGCAAGCTGGGTAGGAGGCGCGGCACCCACATCCGGCAATATGGCCCATTGGACGTCCTCATCGCTCGGCTCGGGGTTGACGCTGGGTTCCGCTGGTTCATGGAGCGGTATGAGCATCAGCGGCGCAGCGACCGACATCGACATTTCCGGAGCGGGTGCGCTCACGTTAGGGGCCAGCGGCATTGATATGAGCGCTTCGACGAACAACCTGGCCATAGCCAATGATATAGCCCTTGGTGCAAGCCAGATTTGGGTGGCAAATTCTGGAAAAACCTTGACGAGTTCAGGCGTCATTTCGGGTGCGTATGCTTTGACCGCTTCTGGCTATTCATTGTCCTACTCGTCATTCCTGCCGGCGAGTCCGGCCACGGTCAAGGTATTCGCAGGTCAATCGCTCGCAAATGTCACCAGCGTAGCCGGCTTGGTGGGCGGTGCTGCAATCGTCCCGACGACTGGAGCCGCCAGTTCAGTTTATGGTTACGCGAACAATGGAACCACGGCGACCTTTCAATTGCAGTACCAGAGTGGGACCGATGTCAAAGGCTGCGTCGTGCAATTGACTCAGACAGGATCGGACATCTATGGCACCGTGCTGAGTGCTTGGTGGAAGGGCAGCAGCACTGCGGGGACTGTTGATCTTACCACTGGCACTTCGTATGGCATCGCCACCAGTTACGGCGTTTATTATTATGGCTGTGCAGGCGTTACGATCAACGTGGGAGCTATCGGAACCGGGTCGATCGCCTTGGCTGGGGCGAACACCTATTCCGGCGGCACGACGTTGAGTGCGGGCCAGTTGGACATCAACAACGGCGGCAGCAGTTCCGCCAACTCGGCCATCGGTACCGGCACGCTCACCCTTGCCGGCGGCACGATTGACAATACCAGCTCCGGCGACGTGACGCTATCACCCACGATTGCTCAGAGCTGGAATGGCAATTTCACGTATGCCGGATCACTTCACAATTTGAAC
>Ga0118677_10010937_pt1 | contig 13738 bp, 11 predicted proteins | sample AliMusrvi5mmetaG_FD_86154 | JGI IMG/M metagenome (GOLD analysis project Ga0118677, IMG submission 86154) | reverse complement strand
CCCATCGACGTGGCCGGGGCGATGGTTGTCCCGGTGGGCGCCGGCTTCCTGTGGGCGGATCGGGGGCGCGAGCCGTTTTCGGCCGAGGAGTTCGGCGCCTTCCAGGATGCGGCCCAGGGGATCGAGGAACTGGGCCTGCTGCATGATCGCATCCGGGAGGCGGCGGTCCAGGTCCAGGACCTGACCGAAACGGTGGAAGGCGCCCGGGCCATCCTGGAGTCGGGTTCCGAACGGGAGTGCGTCCGGACGCTGGCGGACGCGGCCATCCGGCAGTCCAGGGCGAGGACGGCGCTGGTGGTGCTGCTGGACCCGACGGCCGAGGAAGGCGTCGTGGTGGCCGGCGTCGGGGCGGCGGCCCGGGGCCTGGTGGGAACGACGGTCGGCGCGGGCGAGGGGCTCGTCGGGCTGGCCCTCCGCAGCGGCATCGTGGTCCCGTCCAACCTGCGCTACATGGCCAGCACCGATGCGGTGCTGGGACGGTCCGACCTGGGCCTCTCCCCCGGCGACGGCGTGCTGGTGCATCCCCTGGGGACCCCGGAGCCGATCGGGGCGCTGGTGCTGGCCCACGGGGACTTCGCGCGGCCGGGGGTGGTCCACGGCGTGAGGACCCTGTGCGATTGCTCGTCGTTGCTGGTGCGGCAGTTCCGGCTGCGGGACCGGGTGACCCGGGACGCGATGGTGGACGGCCTGACGGGCCTGTACAACCGGCGTGCGTTCATGGGGCACCTGGCGGAGGCGGTGGCTGTCGCATCGCGGCACGGGACCGACCTGAGCCTGCTGATGCTGGACGCCGACCACTTCAAGCGGGTCAACGACCAGCACGGCCACCAGGCCGGGGACCGCGTGTTGCAGTTCATCGCCGAGACCGTGCGCCGCAACTTGCGCGAATCCGATTCCGCGGGGCGGTACGGCGGCGAGGAGTTCGTGGTCCTGCTGCCCCACACGCCGATCGACGGCGCGCAGATCGTGGCCGAGCGCATCCGGGCATTCTGCGCGGCCTCCAGTGTTCCGGCGCCCGGCGGGGCCATCACCGTGACCGTTTCGCTGGGCGCCGCGTCACTGCGTGCCGGGTGCCGGCGGGGCGAGGACCTGGTGGCGGCGGCCGACGCCGCGCTGTACGAAGCGAAGAGGACGGGGAGGAACCGGGTGGTCGCAAGGACCTGAGTATTCGTGCCCGCTGGGGAATGAGGGCAAGGGCAGCAGGGACGGGGACGGGGGCAGGCTACGCCTGTCCGCTGACCTCGCGCGTCAGCAGGTCGCGCGCCTTCCGGACCGGCATCCCGGCGGCGGCGGCCAGGCGCCGGACGTCGTCGGACTCCAGCGACACGTTCGACACGGTCCCCTCGTGGAAGGCGATCTTGATCCGGACCGCCCCCAGCGAGGTCGCGACCGTGCGGATTTCGTAGGGCAGCTTCACCCGCTCCAGCGCGACCATGCGCAGCCCGATCGTGGTCGATTCGGCGAAGAACCCGGCGATCACCTTGTCGCGGACGCCATCCGGGCACAGCGCCCGCACCGTCCAGGCCGGGCGGCTCTTCTTCATCACGATCGGTTCGGCCCAGGCGTCCATGGCGCCGGCGGCGAACAGGGCCTCGGTCAGCACCGAAACGCCCTCGGGCGTGATGTCGTCCAGGTTCGCCGCGATTTCCCACTCGCGTTCGGCAGGCGGCGCGTCTTCCGCGCCCAGCAGCACGCGCACCCCGTTGGGCCGGCCGTCGGGCCACTTCTTGCGGCCGAATCCCAGCCCCGTCCGCTCCAGGCGCATGGGCGGCATCGAGCCCCCCGTGCCGGCCAGCGCCGCGCAGATCGCCGCGCCGGTGGGCGTGACGAACTCGCCTTCGGCATCGACGCCGTAGACCGCGTACCCCTGCAGCACTTCCAGCGTCGCCGGGGCCGGGATCGGCAGCAGCCCGTGGCGCGTCATCACGGTGCCGTGCGTGAGCGGCAGGGGCGAAGCGGCCACCCTCCCGACGCCCAGGGAATGCAGAGCCGCCGCGACGCCCACGATGTCGGCGATCGAGTCCAGGGCCCCCACCTCGTGGAAATGGACGTGGTCGGCCGGGACGCCGTGCACGCGGCCTTCCGCGACGGCCAGCCGCTGGAAGATCCGCGTCGCCCGCTCGGCCACGGGCGCGGCGAGGCCCGCGCCGGCGATGGCGTCCAGGATCTCGTGGGCATGGCGTTCGTGTTCCTCGTCGGGCGCGTCGATGTGCATGCGCAGGCCCGACAGCCCCCCGTCCGTGACCGGGACCGCCTCCATGGCGACGTCCTTTCCGACGACGGCACCCACCGCCGCCCGGATCGCGTCGAGGTCCGCGCCGGCATCGATCAGCGCCGCCAGCACCATGTCCCCGGCCACTCCCGCCGGGCAGTCGAAATACGCGATACGCGCCATCAGCGTTGTTCTCCTTCCGCCCGAGCGCGTAGGCACAGGCGATGGGTTTCCGCAGGAAACTCTCGCCGGAGCCGTAGCCGCCTCGGGCACCCTCAATGTTCCGCCCGCTTCCGGTTCATCAGGGCCGCGGCCATGCCCGCCCCGTACCCGTTGTCGATGTTCACGACGGTCACGCCGCCCGCGCAGGAATTCAGCATGGCGAGCAGCGCGGCGACGCCTCCGAAGGACGCCCCGTACCCCACCGAGGTCGGCACCGCGATGACCGGGCACGGGGCCAGTCCCGCCACCACGCTGGGCAGCGCGCCCTCCATGCCGGCCACGACGATGGCCACCGTCGCACGACGCAGCGCGTCGAGGTACGGCACCAGGCGATGCAATCCCGCGACGCCCACGTCGAACCCGCGCACCACCCGGTTGCCCAGGAACTCGGCGGTCACCGCGGCTTCTTCGGCCACCGGCACGTCGGCGGTCCCGGCGCACAGCACCAGCAGCTCGCCGCGCCCCTTGTCCTCCCACGGCCGCTGCCGGATGAGGACCGTGCGGGCGTTGGGCGAGTGTTCGAACGGCTGGTCCGGGTGGCGATTCTGCAGCACCTGCACGCGCTCGGGGGCCAGGCGCGTGACCAGCACGTCGCCGCCTGCAAGGATGGCGGCAGACACCGCATCGCACAACTGGGTGTCGGACTTGCGCTCGGCGAAGACCGCTTCCGCCATGCCGCGCCGCAAGGGCCGGTGCGAGTCGAACGCCACGTCGCCCACGCGCCGGATGCCGAAATCGCGCAGGTCGGCCAGGGCCTCGTCGGTCCCCGTGCGCCCGTCCCGGACCGATTCGAGCAGTTGTCTGAGGGCCGTTTCGTCCATCGGATTCCCCGGCTTGGCGAGGTATTGTCGGTATCGGTCCCCGGGGTGTCAAACGCCAAGGTTCCCGGGCGGGCCTCTGATGGAAGCGTCGCGAGGTTGTATCCTGCTGCGGGTTTTGCAATGATTGGTCGCTGTCGCAACGGTGCAGCATGCAGGATCCGAGCCTCGACCCGGCAAGACTGGTATTCGACGAGGTCGCGATCTGGGACCCGCTGCGCTGCCCGGTTCCCCTGGAACGGCTGACCGAAGGGTGCAGCGGGGAAGACGAGCGCTTCATTGCGCTGGCCTTCCGCCTGGCCGAATCGTTCTACAACGAGCAGAAGCCCCGCAACAACGGCGAACCTGCCTTCACGCACCCCACCAACGTCGCGCTGATCCTCAAGCTGGCCGCGGCCCAGCCACACGTCATCGCGGCCGGCCTGCTGCACGACCTGCTCGAGGACATGCTGGATCGCGAAAAGGAAAGGCGCGGTCACGCGGGCCCCGACGCGGAAGCGGCCTGTCGCGCCCGGTTCGCCGAGGACGTGATCCGCATCACCGAACGGGCCATGTTCCCGCGGCACATCGCCGAGCGCGTGGTCGAGGTGACCTGGACGCTGACCCGCCACAAGGCGGACCTGTACTACAAGTCGATTTCGGGGGTCTTCACCCACACGGACCCCGACGTGCGCGTCGCCTCGGCGCTGGTCAAGCTGGCCGACCGCATGCACAACATCCAGACCATCGAAAACTACCAGGACGAGGAAAAGCTCTACCAGTGCTTCAAGAACCTGTTCATCCTGAACAACGCGAAGCAGTTGGTGGTGGAAACCCGGGCCCGCCGGGTCGATCCCCGCATGATCGCGACGCTGGAAAAGCTGTTCAAGAAGAACGGGAAGGCGACGTTCCAGGCGATGCTGCGGATCGCCCACTCGTCCGACATCGAGGAATCGCTGTTCCCGCTGGTGACGTACCTGGCCATCGCGCTGCGCAAGTTCATGCTGGAAATCCAGGGGCTCTGGCGCGTGCAGGACGTGGCCCTGGAGCCCGGCGCGCCGGTCTGGAGCCTGTACCACGGCATCGTCAAGAAGTACGACAACCGGCTGCACCACGAGGACGCCGAGTACCTGGCCCAGACTGAAAGCGAGCTGAACTACTTCCGCACCACGTTCGCGGCGCTGGATCTGCCGGACGACCAGCTGCGACGGGCCATCTACTACAAGGACGCCCTGGCGCTGATGGAGGTCGTGGCCTCCCTGCTGTACCGCGAGGAGTACGTCATCCGCGGGTTCGAGTGCAGCCGCCTGTGCCGTCGCGGCCGCAACTGCATGAAGATCGACCGCCTGGCCGCCGTCGGCGCCCGCTGACCCCCCGAGGGTCCTCGCCGATCACCCTTCCCCGTGCGGATCCACCAGCCGGGCCGGGTCCAGGATCCGGTCCAGGTCCCCGGGTTCCACCAGCCCCTTGTCCAGCAGCAACTGCCGGATGGGCACGCCCGAGTGGACGGACTCGTGGGTCACCTCGGCCGCCTTCGCGTAGCCGATGATCGGCGTCAGCGCGGTCGCCATGGCGCCGGAACCCTGGTAGTACCCGAAACACGTGTCCGCATGCGCCGCGAGCCCCTCGAACGTCCGGGTGCGGACCTGCCGCACCGCGTTGGTCATCACGGTCAGCCCCAGCGTCAGGTCCAGCGCCATCAGGGGCATCATCACGTTCAGTTCCAGTTGGCCCGCCTGCAGCGCGAACGCGTTGGCGGTGTCCAGGCCCACCGCGAAGAACATCGCCATGGTGGCCATCTCGGGCATCGACGGGTTCACCTTGCCCGGCATGATGGACGAACCGGGGGCCACCTCGGGCAGCTCGATTTCGGCCAGGCCGGTGGACGGCCCCGAACCCATCAGGCGCACGTCGTTGAGGATGCGCACCAGCTCCAGCGCGGTGGAGCGCATCGCGGCAGACAGCACGCCGACGGGGCGCTGGCTCTGCATGGCTTCCCGCAGGTCCGGGTTGCCGCGCAGGGGCAGCCCGGTCAGGCGCACCAGTTCCGCCACGACGGCGGCGCGGTAGCCCTTCATCGTGTTGATGCCGGTGCCGACTGCCGACCCGCCCAGGCCCAGTTCGCAGACAGCGTCGCGGCCGCGCAGCACTTCGTCCCTCTGGGCCGCCACCGTGTGGGCCCAGGCCGCCACCTCCTGGCCCAGCGTCACGGGCGCCGCGTCCATCAGGTGGGTCCGGCCGCTCTTGACCACGCCGGCGAATTCGTGGGATTTCGCCTGGAGCGTCGCGGACAGCCGGTCCAGCTCGTCGGCCAGGCCGTTGGCCAGCATGGCCGCGGCGATGCGCATGGACGTCGGGAACACGTCGTTGGTGGACTGGCCCCGGTTCACGTGATCGTTCGGATGCACGCGGTCGTAGGCGCCCAGGCCGCCGCCCAGGATCTGGTTCGCGCGGTTCGCCAGCACCTCGTTGACGTTCATGTGCAGGGCGGTGCCCGCGCCCATCTGGAACACGTCCACCGGGAACTGGTCGGCGAACCGTCCTGCCAGGATCTCGTCGCAGGCCTGGACGATCGCGGCCCCGGCCTCGCCCGGGATGCCGCCCAGGTCGGCGTTCACCGTGGCGGCCGCGCGCTTGACCCGCACCATCGCGTAGATCAGCGCGGCATGGCTGCGCAGCCCGCTGATCGGGAAGTTGTCGATGGCGCGCTGGGTCTGCGCGCCCCAGTACACGTCGGAAGGCACCTCGACAGTGCCCAGTGCATCGCGTTCGGTCCGGGTCGCCATGACCGTCTCCGTTGCAGGTACGTCCTCCAACGTGGGGCGGCGGCGGGGGGGCGTCAAGGCGCGACGAGGCCGACCCCGGTCCCATCGACGCCCATCGACCGATTGACCGGCGATGGCGGTTCGTGCCACCCTCCCTTCGTCGCCTTTCTGGAGGTTCAAGATGCCGGGATTCGTGGAATGGGGCCTGGAACTGATCCGGCGGGCTTCGTCGGACCTGTCGCCCGACGTCGAGGCCGTGGTCCGAAGGGGCCGCGACGCCGAGCCGGAGGGCACGACCGCCCGCAACGTGCTGGACAGCATCCTGCAGAACGTCGAGATGTCGCGGGCGGACGAGACGCCCATCTGCCAGGACACGGGACTGACCACCTTCTTCGTGCACCTGCCCCGCGGGTACGATGCGGAAACCGTCCGTGCCGACCTCCAGGATGCCATCCGGCTGGCGACGAAGGAAGGGATCCTCCGGCCGAACTCGGTGCACCCGATCACCGGGAAGAACACCGGGGACAACGTGGGCGTCGACCTGCCCCACATCGAGTTCGAGCCCGCCTCCGACGACGCGGTGACGATCGACCTCCTGCTGAAGGGCGGCGGCAGCGAGAACTGCGGTGCCCAGTACCGGCTGCCCGACGTGTCGATCAAGGCGGGGCGGGACCTGGACGGCGTCGAGCGCTGCGTGATCGACGCGGTGCACAAGGCCCAGGGCCAGGGCTGCGCGCCGGGGATCCTGGGCGTGTGCATCGGCGGCGACCGGGCGGGCAGCTACATGGGCGCCAAGAAGCAGTTGCTGCGCCACCTGGACGACGTGAACCCCGATCCGCTGCTGCACGACATGGAGGCCCGCCTGCTGGACAGGTGCAACAGCATGGGCATCGGGCCGATGGGCTTCGGCGGGGTCACGACGCTGCTGGGCGTGAAGGTCGGCTGGATGCACCGGCATCCGGCCTCGTTCTTCGTGTCGATCGCATACTGCTGCTGGGCCGATCGCCGTCGCCGCCTCGTGGTGCGCGACGGGATCGCCCAGGTGCTGTGAGGGAGGACGTGATGGGAAAGGAAGCGATCAAGCTGCGCCTGCCGGCCTCCGAGGATGCCCTGCGCGCCCTGCGGATCGGCGACGAGGTGCTCATCAGCGGGACCGTGGTCACGGCCCGGGACATGGCCCACAAGTACATGGTGGAGAAGCGGCCCGAGTCCCTTCGGGACATCCTGGAAGGCGCGCTGATCTACCACTGCGGGCCGATCATGGTGCGGGAAGGGGAGGGCTGGCGCATCGTGTCCGCCGGGCCCACCACGTCCAGTCGCGAGGAACCCTACCAGGCCGACGTGCTGGAAAACTACCGGCTGGGCGGCGTCATCGGCAAGGGCGGCATGGGCGAAAAGACCAGCGCGGCGCTGAAGAAGTGTGGCGCTGTGTACTTCCACGCCGTCGGCGGCGCGGGCACCCTGCTGGCGAAACGCGTCAAGAAGGTCCGCGAGGTGCGCATGCTGGAGGAGTTCGGCGTCCCGGAAGCCTTCTGGGTCCTGGAGGTCGAGGACTTCCCGGTGGTGGTCACGATGGACAGCGTGGGCGGCAGCCTGCATCGCGAGGTGCTGGAGGCGTCCGCGCAGAAGCGGAAGGACCTGCTGGGACTCTGAGGCCGGGGAGCAGGCTCCTAGCGGGCGCGCGCCTTGGGGGCGGCGGGCTTCGGGGCCGGCGCCTTCGGGGCGGCCGGCTTTGCGGCCACGGGCTTCGGGGCGACCGGCTTCGCCGCGGCGGCCTTGACCTGGTCCGACAGCTTGCGCACGTCGGCGCGCAGGGCCTTCAGCGCCACGATTTCCTTGTTCAGCTTTTCGACGGCGACTTCCAGGCGGGCGACCTTGTCGGCCGGGGGCACCTTCAGGAAGCCGAGGATTTCCGCCCGCAGCGCTTCCGTGTGGCGAGCCAGTTCGGAGCCCTTCAGCTTCTCGACCAGTTCGGGCACCGTCAGTTTGCCGTAGCGGTCCAGGAGGTCGTGCGGCCGGATCTCGCCCAGCAGTTCGTGCAGCGCCTTCTGGCCCTTGTGGAACGCCTCCTGGCCCTTGAGCAGGGCGTCCTGCCCGAGCGTCGCCTGCTGCCTGGCCTTGGCGGCCACTTCGCCGGCGACCTTCTTCCCCTTGCCCTGCAGATCCTTCAGCCGGGCGGCGGAGTCGTCGATGATTCCCTTGACCTGGTTTCCGAGCTGCTTGGTGTTCATGGGGCTACCTCCTTCAAACATTTTGTGGGCCAGACGAGTGCACTATAACGCGTTGCGTCAAAATGTCAAGGGGCCGATCCCAAAACGACTTTCAGCGCAAGACGTGGTGCGGGCGGGACTGCGTCAATCGACCCAGGAGGACGAGATCGCCTCCCGTGGAGCGGACAGGTCGCAGACGATCGGCAGCACGGAGGACAGCGCCGACGCGAGGGAGCGGCGCCGGCGGAACTCGTTCCCAAGCGACGTCGCCACGCGCTCGAAGGCCATCGACACGTCGAACAGGGCCTCGGGCGGCCGCTCGGCCGCGAACAACTGGATGCGCAGGGACCCCGCGACGTCCAGCAGCATGCGCCGCACCTCGACCGCCGGGACTTCCGGGTCGGCGTGGAGGACCGACGCGCTGACCACGGCCTCGACGAAGGCGTCGGCGTCCAGCGTGCCGACCCGGGCGGCCCGCAGGCGTTCGCCCGCCCGCTGGAGGATCGTGTCGCACACCGCCGTTCGATGCGGCTCGTGCAGGCCCGGGGCGACCACGGACAGCAGTCGCAGGGTGAACACGTCGGCGTTCGCGGGAACGCGCTTCGCCGGACCGGGACCCTTCAGCGTGCTGCGTTCCAGCGCGGGCAGCAGGGCGGCACGGACCAGGGATTCCAGGGTGCGGGTCGCGGCATCCGCGCCATCCAGGACCCGGGCGACGCGTCCCAGCACCGGCAGGCCCGTTTCGAGCCCGGCGTCCAGCACCTGCCGGCAGGCCTCGAAAAACTCGGCCCGGCCCCGCGGGCGCGTCAGCGCGCCGTGGATCACGGCCGCCAGGGCCTCGTCGGTCCCCTCGGACAGCACTGCGCCTCCCTCGGCGGCCGAGGATGGGAACAGTGTGGACGGCACGATCAGGTCGCGCACCAGCGAAGGTGCCAGGGTCTGGGACAGGGCCAGGAACATCCGCGCGCGGGCTTCCGGGGGGAGGTCCACCGTGGCCAGGGCGTCCACCAGGCAGCCCAGGCGGTCCCGGCCCTGCAAGGCGTTGGTGTCGTCGCCGGCCTGCGGTACCGCGTCGTCGCCCTCGGCCAGGGCCAGGGTCAGCACGGCTTCCGCGAAATCCCGCGCCGCCGAAGGCGGGATTGCCGCCGCCGTGCGATGCAGCACGTCGAATCCGGCGACCGCATCGACGGCCGCGAGTCCCGGGAGGATTCCGCCCAGCCCGGCCACGACGGCCCGCCCCCGCGTGGCCAGCGTCGAGGCCAACTGGGTGCCGAGGATCGCGGACGACTCGGCGCGGTTTGCCGGGTCCATGAGCCAGTCCAGCAGGATGTCGCGCTGATCGTCGGATGCCAGGCGGAAGCGCGCCTCCCCGGGCTGGAACGCCTGGGGACCCAGCGCGGCGAGCCAGGCGTGCAGTTCGAGGAGATCGTGGGGGTCCAGTCGGCGATCCACGGCGGTCCCCTTCAGGGCGAGCATCGGCGGCTCCCCGGTGGTGCAGACGGCATCGGGTATACCAGTCGCCATGCTAGCGTTCCCCGATCGCCGGTGCCAAGTTCGCGACGAAAGATACTGATCTTCGACGGGTACGGCAACGGGGATTTTCCGGGCACGGGGGCGCGTCGAAAGGGCGGGCCGTCACCTTCCCGGTTCGGGATCCCAGGCCCGGTGCAGGAAGTCCTGGTCGGCCATCAACTGCTCCTCGGCGATTTCGAGGTCCGCGAGGGTGTCGACCTCCAGCCAGCCCAGGCCCGACAGGTCGCAGATGGAGGCGGGCCGGCCCGAATCGGCCAGGGCCTGGACGACGTCCTCGGCGACGCCGTTGTCGGGCCGCGCCGCGAGGACGGCTTCGAAGGATTCCCGCCAGGCCGCCACGCCCGCGGGTCGCACCAGCGTCATGCCGATGTAGCCGCAGTCGAACTCCGTCAGCTTCTTGCTGATGCGGATCACCCGCCGTGAACCATCCAGCGCGACCTTCATGTCGTCCGCCACCAGGGTCCGATCGAAATCGGTGGCGCAGACCACGTCGCCGGGCGTCGTGGTGAAGCGGTCCGCGAAGGCCAGCGGGTAGATGTGGTCGACGTTCATCAGCAGGAAGTCGTCCCCGGGTGCCAGCGCCCGCACCCCTGCGGCCACGCTGAGGATGTTGGCCTTCTCGAAGTCGGGGTTGACCACCATCCGGACGTCGGGTGCCTCCAGCTCCAGGAACTCGGCCACGAGGTCCTCGTGGTACCCCGCCACCACCACGATGCGGCCGCCGGGGGCCAGGGCCCGGCGGGCGAACGCCAGGTCGTAGGACAGCAGCGGCCAGCCGGCGCAGCTGACCAGGGCCTTCGGCAGGGTCGCGGTCAGGGGACGCAGGCGGGCGCCCAGCCCTGCCGCCAACAGGACGACGGTGTTCGGCTTCATTCGACGATATCCAGCAAGGAGGTGAGTCGGTCGACGGTCGGCACCCCGGGGAACCGGCGCTGGAAGTCCAGCGCGGTGAAGGTGCCGGTCCGGGCCACGAACCGGATGTGGCTGTCCAGGGCCTTTTCCCCGTCCTTCAGCGAGTCGCCGACGAAGATCATCTCCTCGTCGCGCAGCCCGAGGACGTCGCGAACATGATCGAAGTGGTCGGTGCCCTTGAAGAAATTCGGCCGGGCGCCCAGCACCAGGTCGAACTGGACGTCTTCCTCGCGGGCGACGAAGCGGTCCACCAGTTCCTGGAAGTTGTTCGAGGACACGACCACGCGGAGGCCCCTGTCGCGCAGGCCTCGCAGCGCGGCCTTCACGTCCTCGTCGAAGCGCTCCGAAAAGAAGCCCTCCTGCTTGGTCGCCTCGAACTCCTCGGCCGCCTCGTCGTTGCGGAGGTCGCCGGGCGCGATCAGCTCCAGCTGCTGCCGGAAGGGCAGGCCGGAGGTGCGCAGGTATTCGGCGCGGGCGTGGGCGCGGTCCAGGCCGTGCCGGCGGTGCATCACGTCGGCGGCGATGTCGGCGAACCCGCTCATCGTGTCGACGAGCGTCCCGTCGAAATCGAAGATCACCGCCCGGGCCCGAGCCATCGTTCCGCTCCGCGAACGTTCCGCGCCCCTTCAATAGCATGACTCGTGCCGTGATGGCATGTGCCGTGGTTGCCGGGCCTTGCGCCACCGACCCCGCGGGCGTGTGGAGTGCCTTTCATCCACCCTGTGGCCACCGGCACCCCAGGTCGGTCCACCGGGGCCGGGCGCGATGCTCGTCCAATGCGGCCCGGGACCTGCGCGAACCCGCGCCTCCGTAGGGAGCGGAGTCGGATCTGACTTGTAAACAGGCCTTGGCAAGGTTCTTGCTGAATGGCTGATTCGGCTGTCCGGACGGGGTTCGGGCGCGTTCACGACAAGGAGGTACCATGGAACATCGTCACGAAATCGCCCCCGCCGAGGGGAAGCTGGGCGTCCTGGTCGTCGGCCTGGGAGCCGTCGGCACCACCCTGATCGGGGGCGTCCACCTCATTCGGAAGGGCATCGCGAAGCCCATCGGGTCGGTCACGCAGATGGGGACCATCCGGCTGGGCAAGCGGACCGACAACCGCACGCCCTACATCAAGGAGTTCGTTCCCCTTGCGAAGCTGGACGACCTGGTGTTCGGCGGCTGGGACATCTTCGAGGACACCGCGTACGAGGCGGCGAAGCATGCCGCGGTGCTCAGCAACGAGCACATCGACGCGGTCAAGACCGAACTGCAGGCCCTGCGCCCGATGAAGGCCGTGTTCGACCAGAACTACGTGCGCCGCCTGAACGGCCCGAACGTGAAGTCCGGGGCCACCAAGTACGACCTGGCGATGCAGCTGGTCGACGACATCAAGACGTTCAAGCAGAAGAACGGCTGCAGCCGCATCGTCGTGCTGTGGGCCGCGTCGACGGAAACCTTCATCCGGGTCGGCGACATCCACCGCGATCTGAAGACCTTCGAGGCCGCGATGAAGTCCAACCACGCCGACGTCGCGCCGTCGATGCTGTACTGCTGGGCGGCGCTGCAGGCGGGGGTGCCGTTCATCAACGGCGCGCCGAACCTGTCCGCGGACGTGCCGTGCCTGTACCAGCTGGCCAAGGAAAGGAAGATCCCGGTATGCGGCAAGGACTTCAAGACGGGCCAGACCCTGATGAAGACGATCCTGGCCCCCGGACTGAAGGCGCGCATGCTGGGCCTGTCGGGCTGGTTTTCCACCAACATCCTGGGCAACCGCGACGGCGAAGTGCTGGACGACCCGGGTTCCTTCAAGACGAAGGAGGAATCCAAGCTGTCGGTGCTGGACACCATCCTGCGGCCGGACCAGTTCCCGGACCTGTACGGCGACTACACGCACCTCGTGCGCATCAACTACTACCCGCCGCGCGGCGACAACAAGGAAGGCTGGGACAATATCGACATCTTCGGGTGGCTGGGCTACCCGATGCAGATCAAGGTGAACTTCCTGTGCCGCGACAGCATCCTGGCCGCGCCGGTGGCGCTGGACCTGGTGCTGTTCAACGACCTGGCGCAGCGGGCGGGCATGGGCGGCATCCAGGAATGGCTGTCGTTCTTCTTCAAGAGCCCGATGCACCTGGAAGGCCTGTACCCCGAGCACGATCTGTTCATCCAGCAGATCAAGATGAAGAACACGCTGCGGTACCTGATGGGCGAAACGCTCATCACCCACCTGGGCGTGGAATACTACGACTACTTCGAGGACCGGTGACGACCGGCCCCGGGGCCGGGACGGGCCCGAGTCGGCCCCTTCGATCCCGCCTGGAGGTTTCATGGAATTCCTGGTGACCCCCGCAAAGGGGGAGGTTCGACGGCTGCTGGGCCTGGGGCTGGAGGAGCGCGGCACGAAGATGCTGGCGGCGGCCGGGTTGCGGCCGGCCGGAGGTCCCGCGGGGGAGGGCGCCCTGGCCCTGTACCCCGGGGAGCGCGTCGGGCCCGGGGCGCTGGGCAAGGAAATCGCGGCGATCGTGCCCACCGACGGCGAGGTCGTCGCCCTAACGGGCGGGCCGGAAGGGTCCGCGGGCAGGCCGGTCCTCCTGGTGGGCGGCGACCTGCGGCAGGCGCTGTTGGGCGGCGCGACGACGGCCGAGGACGCGTACCAGCGCGCGTCGGCGGTCGCCGGCACGCCGCGGGTGCTGAAGTCGTTGACCGACAGCGTGACGGGTCGCGCGTCGAAGGCGCGTGCCAAGACGATGCTGCTGCGGGCGCTGCGCAATCTTGTCGAAAACGCCATTCGCCACGCGCCACAAGGCAGCAGCGTGGTCGTCGAAGTGCGCAACCCTGCGACACTGTTTGTAACAGATGCCGGCCCCGGCATCCCGCTGGCAGATCGCCAGTTGGTGTTTCAGCGCTTCTGGCGCAGCCGGCAGGCCCTTGGAGGTGGAGCGGGACTGGGCCTCGCCATCGCATCCAAGATCGTGGCGCTGGTGTTCTCCGCGATACCGCTCGCCATGTCGGTCCTGCTGCTTTCCGAGTTCACCCTTACGGTCGGAACGTTCCAGTACGTCGAGAACTTCACTTGGATATCGTCGCTGGGCATATCCTACA
>Ga0118677_10010935_pt1 | contig 13739 bp, 10 predicted proteins | sample AliMusrvi5mmetaG_FD_86154 | JGI IMG/M metagenome (GOLD analysis project Ga0118677, IMG submission 86154) | reverse complement strand
ACGCCGCAGTTCGTCCCAAGGGCGCCCCGGGTCGTGCGCGAAGCGGTCAGTTTCGGGTCGCGGACAGGCTGCCGCTGAGGGACACGGGGTCGCCGGATGCCGGCTGGAAGGTCCCCGCATAGGCGCCCGACTGGAAGCGGTCGGTCTTCAGATCGCAGTTCGTGTCGGTCCACGACCCGCTGGCCGTCACCTTCAACGAGGTCGGCTTCGTCACCGCCGTCTGCAGCGAGTTCACGGGCGCCAGCAGTCCGTCCAGCGACGACGAGCACAGGGTCTGCAGGTCCGCCTGGGTGCCGGTGAACCACGACGAGATCTTCCCGTACAGCCCGGCGGCGATCGTCGGGCAGGCGATCCACAGAGCCGCCGCGCCCAGCACGTTCTTGGCCGCCCCGTCCTTGAAGATTCCGTCCCGGATCTTGCCGCCGGTCAGCGCGTTGGCGGCGACGTCGTTGGCGACGAACGCCAGCAAACGGCCCTCGTTCAACGCGATGGTGTGCTCGCCGAACTTCAGGAGGTTGCCGACGTCGCGGGTCACGGTCAGCGTGGACGGGCCGATCTCGGGCGAATAGCCGACGCCGCCGAAGTTGGCCATCAGGTACGTAGCCTTGCCGCACTGGTAGTACAGCGGATCCGTGGGATCGCAGCCGGCCTTCCAGTAGATCGTGTACGCGGTCCACGCCTCGGTCGCGGGATACGCCCCGGCGTCGTTGGCCGGTTGCAGCGTCAACGTGCTGGTCAGGTTCACCTGGCGGACGGCGGGCAGGGCACCGGTGCTGACCGACGCGTATTTCGCCACCCAGGCAGGCGTGCTCGCCGCCAGGTAGTCGGTCATCGTCGAATCCACCGCGTCCGCGAACAGGCCCTCGCTTCCAGCGGGGATCTTCCCGCCGCTCCAGGATGCCGCACCGGCCTTCAATGAGGTGGCGAACCCGGCCGCGTCCGTCTTGAAGAAGGACTCGATCGCCCCGAGGTAGCAGCATGCCACCTTCCCGAAGGGCAGGCCTTCCGGGGCCGCGCATTCCTGGGTCGTCGTCAGCCCTGCGCAATCCGGGACAGCCTCGTCCAGCTTGAACGTGTGGGTGCCGGTGTATGCGCCGTCCAGCGTCACGTCCACACCCAGCAGCTCCACGGCGGCCGTGCCGGTGGCGTCCTTCGCAGGGGAGGCGACGTTCTCGACGCACCCCATCGCGAACGGGCAGGCCTCCTTGGCGGTGACCACCACGGTGTACGTCGAGTTCGGCGGCAGGCAGGGCACCTCGACGCCGGCCACGAAATCGATGCCGGCCGTTTCGCTGATCGGGTTCGGGAGGTCGCCGACCTTGAGGTCGGCGCACTTGTTGTCGGGGGAAAGCAGCGTCACCACGTAGGACGCCGCCGCGGACAGGTTGCCCGCATAGGTCATCGTGACGTCCAGCTTGGCGCAGTCCAGGTTCATGACCATCACGTCGATGTCCGCCGCGGCCATGTCCTTCGCGGTCAGTTCCACCGTGTACACCAGGCCCACCGACTCGCCGGCCTGGAAGACGCCGTCCACGCGCCCGGTGTCGTCGGTGATCGACGCCGCGGTGGTCATCTTGCCGTCGTACTCCAGCACGTCCTCGCCACCCAGCCCGTTGGTGACCTTCGCGATGTTGAACGCCACCGCGACGTTCTTGACGCCCAGGCCGGTGGCGTTGTCGATCACCTTCGCGCGGATGGTGTACGTCTGCTTCGCCGCGACCTGCTGGGGCAGCGACGCGTCCACCAGGAACTCGAAGTGCCTGCTGGCGGATGCCGCGTCCGGGTCCACCGGCACGTCCACCGGAGGCACGTCGGCGGTCGGGGAGTCGTACGAGATGTCCGCGACCGGGATGTCGGTGTTCACCGGGACGTCCGTCGTCGCCGTGTCCTTGCCGGCGCCGGACGAACCGCAGCCCATCCAGAACATCGAAGCGAACGCCAGGGTGATCACGCGACGCATGGGAACCTCCGGGTGAACGATCCTCGGGAACGGGCGCACCGGCACCTGCCCGCGCAGAGTCTAGGGACGTTGGGGTCGCAAAATCAATCCCCCGGTTGCCCTTCCCTTCCCCCCGCACGCGACTTACCTTGGTCGCGAGGCCCCGGGATCGTCCCTGGGTCCCTTGACCGGAGCATCCACGTGCCCCTGGCGATCGAAGTCCGTGGCCTGATCCACAAATATGGGGACGTCACCGCGGTCAACGGCATCGACCTGGACGTTGCCGAGGGCGAGTGCTTCGGCCTCCTGGGGCCCAACGGCGCCGGCAAGACCACCACGGTCGAAATCCTCGAAGGCCTGCTGGAGCCGACCGCGGGGCTGGTGCGCGTGCTGGGCCAGGCATGGAACGGCAACGCCAACGCGCTGCGCCAGCGCCTGGGCATCGCGCTGCAGGAAACGACGCTGGCGGACCGCCTGACGGTGCGCGAGATCGTCGTCCTGTTCCGGTCCTTCCACGAACGCGGCGTCGCTCCCGACGCAGTGCTGGCGACCGTCGGGCTGGTGGATAAGAAGGACGAGTGGGTGATGAAGCTGTCGGGCGGCCAGAAGCAGCGCCTGGCCATCGCCTGCGCGCTGGTCGGCGACCCGGACCTCCTGTTCCTGGACGAGCCGACGACGGGGCTGGACCCGCAGGCCCGGCGGGATCTCTGGGAGGTCGTCGGCAACGTGGTGCGGCGGGGGAAGACCTGCGTGCTCACGACGCACTATATGGAAGAAGCCGAGCGCCTGTGCAACCGGGTCGCGATCGTGGACAAGGGCAAGATCATCGCGCTGGGCACGCCGTCGGAGCTGATCGGGCGGCTGGGCGGTTCCCAGGTGCTGGAGTTCGGCTCCACCCCCGAAATGACCGCAACAACGCTGGAAGGCCTTCCCGGCGTTCGCGAGGCGCGCCAGGTGCTGGACCGCTGGCGCCTGACCGTCGACGCCGCCCACGAGGCCGTCCCGGCCTTGCTCGAGCGCCTCGGGCAGAACGGTGCGCAACTGACCGCGCTGTCGACGCACCAGGCGTCGCTGGACGACGTGTTCGTGCTGCTGACGGGCCGCACGCTGCGGGGGGACGCATGAGCCCGACGCCTCCCCGCATCTGGAAGCCCCTGTGGGAACTGGTGCTGGCCCGCCTGCGCGAGTTCTTCCGCGAGCCGACCGCCATCTTCTGGACGTACGGGTTCCCGACGGTGCTGGCCCTTGCGCTGGGCATCGCGTTCAGCGGCGGCACCGATCCGAAGGCCATCCCGATCGCGGTGCTCGACGGCCCGCGCCAGGCCGCCCGTGTGGAAACGCTGCGGCAGGATCCGGGACTGAGTGTTGTGTCCCTGCGGGAGGACGAGGCCCGCCGGCGCTTCGAGGGCGCAAAGATCGTCTTGGCCGTGAGCGGGGACGACGAGGCACGCTACCTGTTCGACCCGACCCATCCGGAGGCCGACGCCACGCGCCGAAGGGTCGACGACCTGCTGCAGCGCGCCGCCGGCCGGCAGGACGCCATCGCGACCCGCAGCGACCTCGTGCAGGCGCCGGGGTCCCGCTACATCGACTTCCTGGTCCCCGGGCTGATCGGGATGAACATCATGTCGTCCAGCATGTGGGGCATCGGCTACGCGCTGGTGGAGGCCCGCAAGCGCAAGCTGCTGAAGCGCCTGGCGGCCACCCCGATGAAGCGATCCCATTTCCTGGGGTCGTTCCTGATCGCCCGCATGGTGTTCCTGGCGACCGAGGTCGCCGCGATCCTGGCGTTCGCCGTGCCCGTCTTCGACGTCCGCTTCCAGGGGTCGATCCTCGCCGCCGCGCTGCTGTGCGTCGCCGGCGCGGTGGCCTTCGCGGGCCTCGGCCTGCTGGCGTCCTCCCGCACGACGTCCACCGAAACCGTATCGGGCTTGATGAACCTGATCATGCTGCCCATGTTCGTGCTGTCCGGCGTGTTCTTCAGCGCCTCGCACTTCCCGGACTGGATGCAGGCGTTCATCCGGCCCCTGCCCCTCACGATGCTCAACGATGGCCTGCGCGCGGTCATCAACGAGGGGGCCGGCGTCGGCGACGTGGCCCTCCCCATCGTGGCGCTGGCCGGAGGCGCGCTGGTCACGCTGGCGGTGGGACTGCGCTGGTTCAAGTGGACCTGACGTGCCCCGACCGACCTCCCTCTTGCCCCGGCCCCCGGCCTCGCGCTAGAGTCCGCCCTTGCCGGAGGATGCGCCCGGGGCGGCTCCGCATGGGGCCTTGGATCCCTTCTTGAACCCGTCGCCCGCGCCTCTGCGCCCGGGCGAGGCACGCGAGGAAGCAATGAAACGGTTCTGGCTCGCAGCCATCGTGATCGCCGCCGCACTCCCCGCCCGCGCCGAGGAGGGTATGTGGCTGTACAACGACTTTCCCTCGGCGGACGTGAAGGCGAAGTACGGCTTCGCGCCCGACGAGGCCTGGCTGGCGCATGCGCGCCTCGCCTCCGTGCGGCTGGCCGGCGGGTGCAGCGGCTCGTTCGTGTCGCCGAACGGCCTGGTCCTGACCCACCACCACTGCGCGTCCGAGTGCGTGCAGCAGCTGTCCACCGCGAACAAGGACCTGTCGGAAGACGGGTACCTCGCGAAGACGGCGGGCGACGAAGCGAAGTGCCCCGAGATCGAAATCAACCAACTGGTCGAGATCGCGGACGTGACGGCGCGGGTGACGGGCGCGACCGCCGGCAAGGAGGGCGCCGCGTTCGGCGTGGCCCAGAAGGCTGAAATGTCGCGCATCGAGAAGGAGTGCGCGCAGGACGGCAAGTGGCGCTGCGACGTCGTGACGCTGTACCACGGCGGCGCCTACCACCTGTACCGGTACAAGAGGTACCAGGACGTGCGGCTGGTGTTCGCGCCCGAGTTCCGCGTCGCGTTCTTCGGCGGCGATCCCGACAACTTCACCTTCCCGCGATACGACCTGGACATGTCGCTGCTGCGCGTCTACGAGGACGGCAAGCCCGCGGCGACCCCGGACTTCTTCCGCCTGGACCCGAAGGGCGCGCGTGACGGCGACCTGACGTTCGTGTCGGGCCACCCCGGCCGCACCCAGCGCCTGATGACGATCGCCGAGCTGACGTTCCTGCGGGACGTGGCCTTCCCGGCGCGGCTGTTCCGGCTGGCCGAGGCGCGCGGCATGCTGACCCAGTTCGGCAAGCAGTCCCCGGAGGCGAAGCGCACCAGCCAGGAGAGCCTGTTCTTCGTGGAGAACTCGTACAAGGCGATCCTGGGCGAATGGCGGGCCCTGCTGGACCCGGTCCAGTTCGGCAAGAAGGTCGACGCCGAGGGCGCGCTGCGCCTGTACGTACAGGACCCGGCCAAGGCCGCTGCCTGGGATGCGGTCGCGAAGGCGGAATCGACGTTCAAGGAGTTCTACGACGCGTATTACCTGCTGGAGCCGGGGGGCGCGTTCCCGTCGGACCTGTTCGGGATCGCGCGCATGCTGGTCCGCGGGACCGCCGAGCGCGAGAAGCCCAACGATGCTCGGCTGCGCGAGTACACCGAATCGGCGCTGCCCACCCTGACCCAGCGCCTGTTCAGCACCGCCCCGATCTACCCGGACGTGGAGGAGGCCTGGCTGTCCTTCGGGTTGACCAAGCTGCGCGAGCTGCTGACCGCGGACGATCCGGTGGTTCGCCGCGTGCTGGGCAAGGAATCCCCGGAAGGCCTGGCGGCGGCCGCGGTGAAGGGCAGCAAGCTGGCCGACGTCGCCGTGCGAAAGGCGCTCTGGGAGGGCGGCAAGGCGGCGGTGGACGCGTCCGATGATCCGATGATCCGGCTGGCCCGGCTGGTCGATCCCTACGCGCGTGCGGTCCGCAAGCGCTTCGACGACGAAGTGGATTCCGTGGTCCGCAAGAACAGCGAGGTCATCGCCCGCGCCCATTTCGACGCGGTCGGGAAGAAGACATACCCGGACGCGACGTTCAGCCTGCGCCTGTCCTACGGCGCGGTGAAGGGCTACCAGGACGGCGGCCGCAAGGTCGCCCCGGTGACCACGCTGGCCGGCGCGTTCGATCGCCACACCGGCAAGGATCCCTTCGCGCTGCCGAAGTCCTGGCTGGACGCGAAGAAGCGGCTGGACCTCAAGACCCCGATGGACATCGCGACCTCCAACGACATCATCGGCGGCAACTCGGGCAGCCCGGTGTTCAATCGCAAGCTGGATCTGGTCGGGCTGGTGTTCGACGGCAACATCCAGTCGCTGGGCGGCGCGTTCTGGTTCGACGAGTCCGTGAACCGCACGGTGGCCGTGTCGTCGGCCGCGATCCTGGAGGCGCTGAAGAAGGTGTACGGCGCGGACCGCGTCGTCAAGGAACTGAGGAAGTAGGGAGGAACAGGCCATGGCGAACCCGCAGGTGCTGCTGGAAACGAACAAGGGCAACATCACGATCGAGCTGGACGCGGACAAGGCCCCGATCACCGTCGCGAACTTCCTGGAGTACGTGAAGACGGGCCACTACAACGGCACGATCTTCCATCGCGTGATCAAGAACTTCATGGCCCAGGGCGGCGGGTTCGACGTGGCCCGGCGGCAGAAGCCCGGCAAGGCCGCGATCCAGAACGAGGCGACCAACGGGCTGAAGAACAAGCGCGGCACCCTGGCGATGGCGCGCACCAGCGACGTGCACAGCGCCACGTCGCAGTTCTTCATCAACCTGGTGGACAACACGTTCCTGGATCACACGGCCCCCACCGCGGACGGCTTCGGCTACTGCGTGTTCGCGCACGTGACGGCCGGCATGGACGTCGTGGACGCGATGGCGGCCGTCCCCGTCACCGCCAACAACGTCAGCGAGGCGTTCCCGACCCAGATCATCGCCATCAAGGCCGCGAAGGTCCTGTAGTCTCGGTCCCTTCTTCGCCCCCCCCTTGCCAACGCAGGAAATCGGACCAACCCTATCCTTGACATACCCCGGAGGTTGCCATGACCCATCCCATTCCGATTCGTCGCGTGCACCATGTGGAGCTGATCGTCGGGAACGCCCGGCTGGTGTCCTTCTTCTGCAGGAAGGCGCTGGGCCTGGACCTCGTGGCCTACCGCGGCCCCGAAACGGGATGCCCGGGCTCCGTGTCGTACGCGTTGAAGCGCGGCGACCTGCACCTGGTCATCACGTCGCCCCTGACCCACGAGGATCCCCGCGTCATCTTCCTGGCCTTGCATGGCGATTCGGTGAAGGATGTGGCCTTCGAGGTCGAGGACCTGGACGGCGTCTGCGAGATCCTGGAAAAGCGCAACGCGACCTTCGTGGAGCGGCCCCGCGCGGTGTCCGACAGCCACGGCACCGTGCGCATGGCGTCGATCAAGGCCTTCGGCGACACGGTCCACACGTTCGTCGCACGGGGCGGCTACGATGGCCCGTTCCTGCCCGGCTTCGAGTCCCGCAAGCGCCCCGGCTACGATTCGGGCCTCACCGGCCTGGACCATTTCACGGTCAACGTCGAGGGCCGGCAGCTGGAGCGCTGGGTCGAATACTACGCGGACATCCTGGGCTTCCACCCGCAGGACACCTGGGCCGGGCACGACGTCCAGACGGACCGGACCGCGCTGCACAGCGAGATCGTGACCAGCGCGGACAACCGCATCCGCATCTCGATCAACGAGCCCGCCGTCGGCAAGCGCCGAAGCCAGGTCCAGGAGTTCCTGGACTACCACCTGACCGCGGGCGTGCAGCACCTGGCGCTGTCGACGAACGACATCGTGAAGACGGTCGCGGCCATGAAGGACGCGGGCCTCGAGTTCCTGCCGGTGCCCGACGGCTACTACGACAGGGTCAGCGACCTGGCCCAGGCCTGCGGTATCGATCGCCAGACGCTGGAGCACCTGAACATCCTGGTGGACCGCGACGACAAGGGGTACCTCCTTCAGGCGTGGACCCGGCCGGTCACCGATCGCCCGACGCTGTTCCTGGAAATCATCGAGCGCCGGGGTGCCGAAAGCTTCGGCGGCTCGTCCTTCAAGACGCTGTTCGAGGCCATCGAGGTCGAGCAGGCGCGGCGCGGCAACCTGTGACCTTCGCCTGATGCGGATCCCTCCGCGACCGCCTGCCCTGCCCCCGACGGGTTCGGCAATTCCTCCCGTACCGAATGTCGTCGCTGCCCTTTGGCCCGCACTGCGGTAGGATCGCCCCGCGCTTCGACCCGGAGGATCCCGATGAACCGTCTTCGCTGCCGCCGGCTCCTGGCCTTGTCTGCATGCACGCTGGCCCTGTGCGCATGCGGCACCCGCGTCACGGGCGGCGACGCTTCGTCCGCGGACGTCGTGGTCGCGCCGGACGCCCCTCAGGACCTCGCCGTCGCGGATGCGCCGATCCCCGCCGATCCGGGTCCGGCACAGGACGTCAATGCGCCGGGCCACCCCCATCCCTACTGGGCCGGCGTGACCTGGGACGGGATCTGGCCCGACACGGGGTTGCGCAACGCCACGTACCACGTGACGCTCGCCGGCACCCCCCCGACCGAAATCGACGTCCCCGGCACCCTGCGGGAAGGCATCGTGATCGCGGCCGGCGGCACGACCCCCTGGACGCGGCTGGCGCTTGGCGCCATCGTCCTCGACGCGCCGCAGAACGCCATGGCCCTGTACTTCGATCACGGGACGCCCTGGAAGGTGAAGGTGCTGGGGACCGAAATCTACTCGCCCGAATATTCGAACCCGACGGGGCAATGGTTCGCCACCCCGATCCAGATCCCTCTGGACCTGCCCCCCATGGGCACGCCGGTCCACATCGATTCCAGCATCACGGTCGTGTCCGCGATCGACGGAACGTCGCAGTCCATTCCCGTGTCGCTGGCCGTCCAGGCCATCCAGTACGACGCGGCCTGCCCGTCGCCACTTCCGCCGGCTTCCAACTGCGCCGAGTACCGCGTGACCCTGTCCGGCGCGTTCGTCGGGGGGGGCGACACCACGCTGGTGTCGCAGGTGATCCTGCATCCCCAGCAGCGCATCGTCAGTTGGAGCAACCTGCCCGGGTTCGCCAAGGCCGATCTGACCGATCTGTGGAAGAACTAGGGCCCGCCGTCCGCAGGCCCGTCAGGCGCCGGCCTCGCCCAGCAGGATCCTGAACAGTTTCGCGGATCGCCCATCGACCGCCAGCGCATGAGCGGGATCCAGCAGCACCGGCAGGCCGGTGCCGGTGTCCACGGCATCGCAGGCCTTCCCGCCCGGCAGCGACTGCGGATGAGGGGCGATCGCGGTCCGGGCGTCGTCGAGGTTCAACAGCGCCAGCCACCGGGCGGGCCTGCCCTCGAACTGCCCGTCCGCGAACACCTGCTTTGGAACCGGCCCCGCGACGCGGTCCGGCACCCGTGCCGTGCCCGTGCGACCGGCCAGTTCCTTCACGATCCCCAGGTCCAGGGGCCCCTTCCGATAGTCGTGCCCGATCGTCAGCGTCCCGCCGCACAGCAGCGCGGCAATGGCCAGTGTCCGGGCCTCGCCGGCAGGCGCTCCCTGCTGGATCAGCGCGTCGCCGTCGCCGCTCCACAGGATGCCATCCGTGAACGAGCGCGCCAGGGACCCGTTGATGTTGTTGTAGAACCCCGGGGTCATGCGGTCGTTCAGCCATCGCTGCATGCGATTCCGCCAGGTGGCCCCCCCGAAGGAGGTATCCGGCCCCAGGCGCTGGATGTCCATCACGCCCACGTTGCCCAGCACCGGCCCGATCCCCGACAGGATCAGCCCGTCCTCCCCGACGCCCCGGCGCACCGCTTCCAGTCCCATGCGGTAGGCCTGCGCCCTCGTGACCGTCGGGTCATGGCGCACGCCGGGCACCGAGGCGGCGGTCAGGAAGTCCACCTTGAACAGGCGCCATCCCATCGCCCGCAGGCGCCGGTACAGCGCTTCGATCCATTCGATCACTTCGGGGCGAGTGGTGTCCATGCCATAGTAGTAGCGTGGCCCGAAGCGACCCATGATGAAACCTGCCGGGACCGGTCGGCCGCGCGCGTCCCGGACCACCCAGTCCGGATGCGCGACGAAAGCCTCACAGTTCCGCGACAGCGCGAACGGCGCGGTCCAGATCCCCGGGGTGAAGCCCAGCCCCTTGATCGTGCCAGCCAGTGCTTCGAGGCCGGACGGGAAGCGCTCGTTGGTGATCAGCCAGTCCCCGATGCATTTCTGGTAGCCGTCGTCCAACTGGAAGTATTCGACGGGCGCGGCGGCCTCCCGGGCCAGCCGGGCGTTGGCCACGAACGCCTCCTCCGTGACGCGGTCATAGAAGCCCGAGTACCACGAGCACCACAGGCGGATTGGATTCACCCGGGTGCCGTGCCGGGCGGCCACGGTGCGGGCGTATTCCTGGAGGGCGGTGTCGGCATCGGAGGCCGAAATGAACACGATCGGCTCCAGCGGCTTCGTGGCGCCGGGCATCAGCAGCGCACCATCCATCATGGCTTCCAGCCGCAGGACCGCGTCGGGCGCGGATGCCAGCACCTGCGAGAAGTGGTGGCCCGACCCGGCGAACCCGAACACCAGGGTGGCCCCTCCGGGACCCGCGAAGGCGCCCATCCACTCGGACTGGAACTCGCCCGGCCGGTCCGAAAAGCGCGTGCCCTCGTTGTACATCATGTGCCGCAGGGAGGACGGCAGCCACCGGAAGGGCACCCGCATGAAGAACGAGGATTCGGCGGCCGTGAACGGGATGAACCCCGACGCCGAGGCGACGTTCCACCCCATCTTGTAGAACGTCCAGCGGGACGGCTCCCCGTCGATCGCCAGGCCGTCCGGGGGGGTGCACAGCCCGACGCGATCCAGCGCCAGTACGTCGGGTCCGAGGTTGGTGATCGTGCACTTCCCGTCCACCCGGACGCCGTCGAACGTCCAGTCGGTGCGCATTTCCAGCACGCCGCCCCCCAGCTGGACGCGGGTCGACACCGCACCTTCGCCGGATTCCAGCACATCGCCCCCCTCGTCCGGCTGCAGCAGGCGACCATCGACCAGGCGCACGACGAAGCGCATGCCCGAGGCGACCAGCTTGCCCTTCGACAGCGACATCCCGACGGCCCCGTCCCCTTCCACGCTGAATTCCAGGTCGCCGTCCTTGCGAATCACCGAACCGGCCATGGGCCCACGCTCCGTTGCGACAGGCAGTTCATAGCCCGTCCCGACTTTTGCGGCAAGGGCTTCCCCACTTTCCGGCCGCGCATGATCCGGATATCATCCCGACGACGAAACCTTCGGCCGTCCAAGGCGCCCAGAGGAGACTGCGATGAACCGGAGCCTGGCCCTGGCGACGATGCTCCTGGCGGCGACCGCCTGCGGCACCAAGATCGACCCGGTGCAGCAGGTGGACTACGGCCCGCAGGACGTGCCCCCGGCTGGCATCACCTGGTGCAAGGACATCCAGCCCATGATGGCCCGGTTCTGCATCACCTGCCACGACTCCACGAAGTCCGGCGCCGACCGCCAGGGCGCGCCGACCGGCGTGGACTACGACACGTACGCCGCCGTTTCCACCAGTGCCCTGGCCGTGAAAGCGACGATCCAGAACGGCTCGATGCCTCCCGGCGGCAGCGTCCCGACGGTGGACCAGGGGCTGTTCGTCGAATGGATCGACACGGGCAAGCGGGAGTGCGGCGCCGACACGTCCGAGGACATCGCCTCGGACGTCCCCGATGTTCCGGCGGCCCCGGACATCCCGGTGGTGGCCACCTGTACCAGCGGCAAGCACTGGACCCAGGCCGACGGCCAGGGATTCCAGATGAGTCCCGGCGGCAACTGCATCACCTGCCACCTGGGCAAGGCGAACACGCCGTCCTACATGCTGGCCGGCACCGTGATGGGCGGGCTGCACGACGAGGACGACTGCGATGGGGTGCTGGGAGTGCTGGTGGTCATCGAGGATGGCAGTTCCCCCACTCCCAGGATCCGGACCTACACCACCAATGCCGCCGGCAATTTCTTCCTGGAGACGGGCTCGGCCGACATCACCCTGCCGTACAAGGCCCACCTGTCCGGAGGCACCACTCCCAGGGCCATGAACACGCCTCAGACCGACCTGAACTGCGCCGACTGCCACACCGTCGCCGGCCTGCACGGTGCGCCTGGACGGGTCCTCGCCCCGCAATAATCCGCAGCACTCTTGACCGAACCTCTCCCAAGACGGCACGATCAGCATCGACTCCAGATGTCGGCGCCGATGGCTCGCTCCCGGCCGGGCAGTTCGTTGACGGAAACGCGCGTGGGCCTGGCGATCCTGCTGGCCCTGGTTGCCATCGCCCTCGCGCTGCTGCTGCAGCAGTTCCGGTACGATCCCGATCGCTACCGGCTCGGGGCGCTCGCCGGATCGCCATCCGGCGCCCCCGATTCGCTGCCGCTGCCGGCGGGCACGGTCCCCGTGACACCGCAGGAACACTTCGACGCCGTCACGCTGTCGGACAAGATCGACGGGCGGGCCGACCTCTACCTTGCCGCGGGGTTCCAGGGCCTCCGTTGCCGCCGCTTCGCCGCATCCGTCGGCGACCCCGACGTCGTGGAGGCGTGTGCGTACGACCTCGGCTCCCCCGGGAACGCCTACGCGGTGTGGTCCCAGCAGCGCCGCGCCGGCGCGCCGGATGCCGAGATCGGCGAGAATTCGTACGCCACCTCCAACGGGCTCTTCCTGGTCTCGGGGCGTTTCTACCTGGAAATCCTGGCGGCTCGCGGTGGAGCGCAGGCCCTCTTGCACTCCAGGTCGTTCGCCGCCGCGTTCCTGGCGGCCAACGCCGACGCCACGTCCACCCCGAGCGACGGTGCCGCCGAAGGCGCGATGCTGCCCGCGGAGGGGCGCGTGGCGGGTACCGAGGCGCTGCTTGCGAACAGCGCTTTCGGCCTGGACGGGTTCGACGGCGTCCATGTCGCGCGCTACCTCCTGGACGGCAAGGAGGCGTCGGCGTTCGCGTCCTCCCGGGCGACCCCGGGGGAGGCCGCGTCGCTGGCATCGGCCTTGCGGGCGGCCCTCCTGGCCCAGGGTGCGCAACCGGTGGCACCCCCGGCCGGGATCCCCGGCGCCTGGGCGGTGGATGCCGCGGGCTGGATCGAAATCGCGTTCACCCGGGGAGCGGTGGTGGCCGGCGTGCACGAGGCCGATGCCCGCCCGGCCGCGGACGCCCTGGCGGCCTCCCTGTGGGCCTCCCTTCAGAAGGTGGGACCGTGACCGAGGCATCCCCCGAAGTATCCCGCCGCGAATTCCTGGTGCGTGCCGCCCGCGCCGGCGCCACGCTGGCCGTGGCAGGCGCCGCGGCCGTCGCGTTGCACGACCCGCGCGCGCCGTCGGGATCTGCGACCCTGGCGACCTCCTCGGGCCCTCCCCTGCCGGACTGGTCCCTGAAGGACGACGGGCCCAGGATGGCCATCATCACCGGGCGGGACCGCCGCAGGACGCTCGAGCGCGGGCTGGACGCCCTGGGAGGCATCGGCCGCTTCATCCGGCCGGGTGACCGCGTGCTGCTCAAGCCCAACGCGGGATTCGCGACACCGCCGGACCTGGGCGCGACTACGCACCCCGACGTCGTCCAGGCGATGGTCCGCCTGTGCCTGGCTGCCGGGGCCCGGTCTGTCGTGGTCACCGACAACCCGGTCGGCGACCCGGACACCTCGTTCCGCCTGTCGGGCATCGCCGAGGCCGCCGAGCAGGCCGGGGCGACCCTCCTGTTCCCCCGCGAATCGATGTTTCGCACCGTGTCGCTGCAGGGTTCCGCGTTGATACGCGACTGGCCGATCCTCGCCGGGCCCTTCGACGGCATCGACCGGGTCATCGGCATCTGCCCGGTCAAGGACCACA
>Ga0118677_10010934_pt1 | contig 13740 bp, 16 predicted proteins | sample AliMusrvi5mmetaG_FD_86154 | JGI IMG/M metagenome (GOLD analysis project Ga0118677, IMG submission 86154) | reverse complement strand
GTCTTCACGAACGTCTTCAACACGATGGTGGACCCGAAGGCGTTCGACGAGAAGTCGTTCGTGGACATGCGGACCGACGTCTGCATCGTCCCCCCGAATTCCTTCGCCCTCGCCCGCAGCGTCGAATATTTCCGGATCCCGCGCGAGGCCCTCACGATTTGCGTCGGAAAATCCACCTACGCGCGCTGCGGGATCATCGTCAACGTGACCCCGTTCGAGCCGGAATGGGAGGGCCACGTCACCTTGGAAATCTCGAACACGACCCCGCTCCCGGCCCGCATCTATGCCAACGAGGGGCTCGCCCAGGTTGTCTTCTTTCTCGCGGACGACATCTGCGAAACCAGCTACGCCGACCGCGCCGGGAAATACATGCGCCAGCGCGGGATCACGATCCCCCGGCTCTGAAGCTCACCGCGCCTGATGGCGCATCGTTTGCTCCAGGATGCTTTGGGCGACGTCGTCGTGGGCGAGGCCGGTCGAGTCGAGACGGAAATCCGCGGCTTCCCCGTAGATGGCTCGTCTGGCTGCGAGGAGCTCGTCGAAAGTTTTTCTGGGGTTTTCGGTTTGGAGGAGCGGCCGTCGCTGGCTGCGGGAGGCGCGTTCAAAAAGCGCGTCCGGGTCGGCGTCGAGCCATGCGACCGCCCCGATCTTTTTCATGGCGGCCCGGTTGGATTCGCGCAGGACCGCGCCTCCTCCGGTGGCCAGAACGATGCCCGCCACGCCGACCAGATCGGCCAGCACGCGCTCCTCGATGTCCCGGAAGCCTTCCTCGCCGCTGGCCGCAAAAATCTCCGGGATGCTCTTGTTCGCGGCCTGGGCGACGAGCTCGTCGGTGTCCACGAACCGGTGCCCGGTCAGGGACGCGAGGCGGCGGCCGACGGAGGATTTTCCGCAGCCCATGAATCCGATGAGAACGACGTTGGGAAGCACCCGGTCATAATCTCACGACGTTTTTGGCGCGCGAGCCTTTTTGATCGGTCTCGATTTCGAATTCGACGGCGTCGCCGTCATTGAGCGAGCGGTAGCCGCCGGACTCGATCACGCTGAAGTGGACAAAGACATCCCCGCAGGTTTCCGGATCCACGATGAACCCGAAACCCTTTTTGTCGTTGAACCACTTTACTGTTCCTTTTGCCATCCGGTGTCTGGTAATCCTGCAAGGCATCCCTTGCGTCCGCAGTGGTAATTTCCGCCGCCGCAGAGTCAACGGTCGTCCGGTAACAATTTCGTCACAAATGAACACCAAGCCATGTCTGCCGCACACCGGTGCCGGGAACCCGTGAAATCCGCGCTTGGAACTGTTTTGTAGATTGAACGCGCCGCCCTTTGTGAAAGTCGAGACGCACGTCGCCGCCGCCGGAGAGGGGATTCCCGCCGCCGCCCGTCTTCTTGCCGGCGGCGGGCTCGTGGCCCTGCCGACCGAGACGGTTTACGGGCTGGGAGCGGATGCGCTCGACCCGGTCGCCTGCGCGAAAATTTTTGAGGCCAAGGACCGGCCGCTGAGCGACCCGCTGATCGTCCATGTTCCCTCGATTGAATGGCTGGACCGGCTGGCGGTTATTCCTGAGCCCGCCCGACGGCTCGCGGAGCATTTCTGGCCAGGCCCGCTGACGCTCGTGCTGCCGCGCCGGGAGATTGTCCCCGATCTCGTGACCGCAGGCCAGGAAACCGTGGCGGTCCGCATGAGCTCGCATCCGGTTTTTCAAGCGGTGCTAGAGGCGTTCGGGAAGCCGGTCGCGGCACCCAGCGCCAACCGGTTCGGGCGGATCAGCCCCACGTGCGCCGCGGATGTTCTCGCGGAGTTGGGCGGAAGAATCCCGCTCATCCTCGACGGCGGCCCATGCGCCCACGGCATCGAATCCACGATCGTCCTCGTCCGCGGCGACGGGCTTCACATCTTGCGCAACGGTCCGGTCACCGCAGAGGAACTCGCCCCGTTCGGTCCGGTGCACGGAGCCGTGGCCGGGATCTCCGCGCCCGGCGGCCTGCTCAGCCACTACGCGCCGAGGACGCCGATGCGGATCGGTCTGCCCGTGGAGCAGGCGTCCCGCCTGCTGTTTCCCCAAACAGGCAGCCGGGACGGCCGCCCCACGACTCCAGCCATCGGGCTTCTTGCCTGGAGCTCCTCCGGCGCCGGCCTTTCCGCCGTCGAACACCTCTCACGCAAACAAGATCTCCGCGAGGCGGCCGCGAACCTCTACGGCGCTATGCGACGGCTGGATGAGTCCGGGCTCGACGGGATCATCGCCGAACCCGTGCCGGAGACCGGCCTCGGGGCGGCCATCATGGAGCGCCTGCGCAAGGCGTCGGCGCGATGAGCGAAAAACTCAACACCAGAGCCAGCGGGATCATCGCGGTTGCCGTGATGTGCAGCCGCGTGCTCGGCCTCGTGCGCGAGGTGCTCTTCAATTCGCTTTTCGGCACGGCGTCGATGGGGCTTTTCCTGATCGCGTTCCGCGCGCCCAACCTCCTCCGCGATCTCTTTGCCGAGGGGGCGCTCTCGACCGCGTTCGTCACGGTTTTTTCCCAGAGGATCAAAAAGGAAGGCGAGGCATCGGCGTGGGTGCTGGCCTCGAAAATGATGACGCTCACGGGGGTGTTCATGAGCTTCATCAGCGTGCTCGGTATCGTCTTCGCCAAGCAATTGATCGATGTTCTCGCCCCCGGGTTTGCCCCGCAGGACGCGGCATTCACGATCCGGCTCACGCAGATCATGTATCCGTTCATCCTCCTCGTCTCGCTGGCCGCGCTGGTGATGGGGATGCTGAACTCGCGGAACGTCTTTGCCGCGCCCGCGATGGCCTCGAGCTTTTTTAACATCGGATCGATTGTCGGCGGGGCATTTTTCGGATGGCTGATCGATCCCGGATTCGGGCAGAAGGCGCTCATCGGGCTTTCGATCGGCACCCTCGTCGGAGGGTTCCTGCAGTTCGCCGTCCAGCTCCCGAGCCTTAAGCGGGTCGGGTTCCGGTTCCGTCCGGATTTTCGCTGGGGCGATCCCGGCATCAAGCGGATCCTCGTGCTGATGGTGCCCTCGGTCATCGCGGCGAGCGCGGTCCAGATCAACGTGCTGATCAATTCGAGCTTCGCTTCCTACGTGGGAAAAGAGGCGGTGACATGGCTCAACAGCGCGTTCCGTCTGATGCAGTTGCCGATCGGGGTTTTCGGCGTGGCCGTGGCGACGATCACCCTGCCGGTGGTCTCGCGGATCGCGGCCGGCGCGGATACCAGCACGTTCGGCCCGACGCTCGGGAAGGCGATGCGGCTCGCGGTATTCCTGACGCTTCCCGCGGCCGTCGGGCTGTGGTTCCTGGCCAACCCGGTGATCGGGCTGATTTACCAGCACGGCGAATTCCGCGCCAACGACACCGACCAAACCGGGTTCGCGCTCCAGTTCTACGCGCTCGGGCTCGTCGCCTATTCGTGCATCAAAGTCCTCTCGCCCGCATTTTACGCGATCGACCGGAAATGGACCCCGATGCTCGTGAGCTTCGCTTCGATCGCCCTGAACCTCACCCTGAATTACTACTTCGTCTTCCGCCTCGGCCTCGAACACCGCGGGCTCGCGCTCTCGACCACGATCTGCGCCACCCTGAATTTCGCCGCGCTCTATTTCCTGATGCTCGGCCCGGCCGGCACGCTCGACAGCCGCCGTTTTCTCGCCGCCCTCGCGCGGTGCGCGCTCGCGTCGGTCCCGCTCGGCCTGGCCTGCTGGGCGGGCATGCACTTCGCGCCAGCGCTTTTTCCAAAACCGGTCTTCTGGCAGAGAGCGCTCGTGCTTTTTGCCACCATGGGAGCGGCTTCGATGCTCTACCTCGGCGGATGCCTCGCGCTCCGCGTCGAGGAGACAAACGAGGCCGTGCAGATCATCCTGCGGAAGCTCCGGCGGAAACCCGGGCCCTGAGTTGCCGGCGAGTGGGCCTTGCAGCGCGAGCGGTTCGTGAGCTATCTTGAATACGTTATGAGCACTTTGACCGAAGTCCGCGAAGCATTGCCACGGCTCAGCGAATCCGAGCGTTACGACCTGCTGCAGCATCTTTCGGGCGCCGTCCCGAGCATTGTCAATACGCCGGGCGTGTGCGGCGGCGACGCGTGTTTCCTGCGGACACGGGTTCCGGTTTGGGCCGTGATCCGCGCCCGGGAACTCGGCGTGAGCGAATCCGACATTCTGAGATCGTATCCCGCGCTCACGGCGGAGGACTTGGTCCACGCCTACCATTACGCCAAGGCGAACGGATCGGAGATTGCCCGGGCGATTGCAGCCAACGAAGAGGAGTGATCGGACGCCGGGCATGGCAAAGATCTAGAGCAACGAGAATTTTCCGCTGCCCGTGGTCGAGGCGCTCCGCAAACTGGGCCACGATGTCCAGACCACACGCGATGCCGGAAAAGACGGCAAGGCTGTTCCCGACGTCGATGTGCTGGAGCACGCGGCGGAGAACGCGCGGATCCTGCTGACCCTGAACCGCCTCGATTTCAAACGGCTTCACCGGGCGAACCCGCGCCATGCCGGAATCGTTCTCTGCACGTTCGACCCGGATTTTGCGGGGCAGGCGGAGCGGATCCACGCGCTGCTCGCTGCTTCCCCCGATCCCAATGGCCAACTCCTGAGAGTCAACCGCCCCTCCGCCCCGTGAGCGAGGAGGCAGAATGCGATGAATCGGCGTCTCAACCAACATGCAAACTCTGAAAGTCAAAGTTGAGTTCAGAGGTGAGCTTTTCAATTTCAGTGGTCGCAAAAAACTGGCAGGAACGATAAAGAGCTTCTACTCGGCTTTGAACCGCTGGCCGAGTTACCTCAGCCCAACGAACAAAGTGTGAATACGGCACCAAGAATTCACGAACTCGCGAGGCTCTTTCCTGAAGTTGGGCGCTTCTGAGGTCAGGATCAGGCCACAAACCAGCCCAATAAGTGCATGTTTTGCATTGAGGCGGACAACATGTCCCATCGTGTGCGAGGAAGGATTCCCACCCGGTGGACGCGAGCGTGAGTTGAGCTTGCTGGTCGTCGCGTCTCTTCTCGCTGTTGCATCAGCGGCAGGCCATTGCCACGTTGCCCGGAACATGAAGGCCTATCCGAAAACGGTTCATGCCGTTGAGGTGTTCCACTGCGGAGCGATCATGCTCGAGAGTATGGCAACAGCAGATGCAATGATGACCAAAGACCTGCGTGACGGCCTGCAAATAGGAAGGGTCCGAAACGCTCAGCCCTCCGGCAGCGCACGCACGGCGGCTGATTTCGTGAAGAAGCATGCTGACCAGCTTGTTGGCGACATCGGACTTCGCTCGCCCGGTCGCCCTGCGCAGAGCCTTGGCCGAGTCAAACTCCATCGGAAGATTTCCTTTTTGTGACAGGCCCACCAGTGGTCTGGATCCCCAGCAACCACCGAACATCTACCTTCACCGCTTCGGCCAGCGCCTTGAGTTCAAAGTCGAACACGCAGCGCTGACCATTTTCGATCTTCGTGATCCCAACCCTGTCCAACAAAATTCGTTTGGCCGCCAATCGGCCGGACAGTTGGTCTTGCGTCAGAGGTGGGGCGATTGCCAATTGCGCGCGGCGTAAGCGAACGCAAATGGCATTCCTCGGTCCACCCTCACCGCTCTTGGGGTTTCTCATTCTGTCTTTATAGCAAGGCCAATTGCGCTGGTGTTCTTATGACGAACATGTGTTCGAATGCAGAACCATCTGCGATTCTCGTGCACCAGACGGCGAGGTCTTGCAGCATGACCAGTTCGTGAGCTACATTCGCCAGGTAACGGGAGGATCAAACGATGGAAGTTGTGCTAACCAAAAAGCTGGAAGATTTCGTGAAAATGAAAGTTGCGAATGGGAGATACCTCGACGAGAGCGAGGTCGTCCGGGAAGCGATCCGCCGCTTCGAAGACCGGGAGCGCATCCAAACGATCCTCCACGGCATGCGAGATCTGCCTCCCCTGCTCGAAGGCGGGGCATGACCGGAGCGTTGCCTGAGCTGCGCCCAAGAGCAATAATGCCGCCTCCTGACCGCGTGGCTGCGATCCTGCGGGGGCGCTACGGGGACCACGCGCACTTCAACCGGAAGAACCCGCTCGACGAGCTGCTGTTTATATTTTGCAGCACGAAGACCCAGGAGTCGTCCTACCTCGGCACCTACGCGGCGCTGCGGGAGGAATTTTCCACGTTTTCGCGGCTGGCGGAGGCCCCGGCCGAATTCATCGCGCGGCCTCTCGTGCCCGGCGGGTTGCACCGGCAGAAGTCCGTGGCGATCCGTCGCACCTGCGACGCGATCATCGAGCGGTTCGGACGGCTCACGCTCGCGCCGCTGCAGGACCTTGACGATGCGGAGTGTGAGGCGTTCCTGACTTCATTGCCGGGCGTCGGGAAAAAGGTCGCGCGGTGCGTGATGATGTATTCGCTCGGCCGCGAGGTTTTCCCGGTGGATACCCATTGCTGGAGGATCGCGCGTCGTCTCGGGTGGGTCCGGCCGACGCAGAAGGACGGCCACTGTGCGCCGCGCGACATGGACCGGCTACAGCGGAAAATCCCTCCGCATTTGCGCTTTTCTCTCCACGTCAATTTTGTCTCCCTCGGCCGCGAGTTCTGCAAAGCCGGTGTGCCGGATTGCGGCGGCTGCCCGATCCAATCGCTTTGCCCCACGGGGAAAAGGTCGGGCGGGTGAATGTCCGGAGGAGCGGAGGTGCTCAGGAGAGCACATCGTTCACAAACGTTTTTCAAATAGCTCCCGTGGCATGGGCATCCTGCCCATGCCTCGAGATTGGTTCATTCTAGATCGGTGATCTAGTTTTCTTGTTTTTTCGCTTGTAATCCCGCGCTTAATACTCTAGTATATACACTAGATTACACCTAACAGCCCACCAACCAAAAAAATACTAACCATGGGATACCCAACCAAAGTCCAGCTCATCTCCCGCAAACAGGGAGCCGACCAATACTACATCAACTTCCCGACCGCCGTGGCCGAGGCCATGGAGTTTCAAAAGGGCGAGATCATCGAGTGGATCATCGAGGACAAAGCCAACATCATCGCCCACCGCCCGGTCGTCCCGCCTTCGCCGGTCACTATCGCGGAAAAAAAAACGCCACGCCGCTCTTGAGCGCATGGGAGGAGCTCTGGATGCAGTGCGCGCGAAAGGCCTCCTCCACCGGCTCCTGCAGGCGCCGCCTGCGCGAACATCTGCTCGCCCATCTCGTGTGTCCCGGGCGACATACCGTCTCCGCGCTGATCACGGTGTTCGGCAAACAGTTCCAGGATTGGAGCGCCGACTATTCCCTCTACGCCAAGGAGCGCGTCCACGAGGAGGCGCTCTTTGCCCAGGTCCGCAAGGAAGCAGAAGCGCTCGGCGAGGCAAACCGCCCGCTTTGCCTCGCCCTCGACGACACGATCCTGCGCAAGACGGGCAAGCATATCCCCGGCACGGCTTACCGCAAAGACCCCTTGGGCCCGGCCTTCAATCTCAACTTGGTTTGGGCCCAACGCATGCTCCAACTCAGCGCGGCCGTCTGCGATGAAAACCGAGACGTGCGCATGGTGCCGGTGGCCTTCCTGGACGCCTCCACCCCGCACAAGCCGCGCAAAACTGCCCCGCCCGAAGCGGTGCAAGCCTACAAGGAGGCGATGAAGCAGCGCAACCTCAACGCCTTGGCCCGCCAAGCCCTCGAAGGCCTCCAGCGAGAGCGGGCAAGAGAGCACGGCGGGGTCTCCCCCGCTCTCCACGTGCTCGTTGACGGCAGTTACACCAACAGGAAAATGCTCCGCGCTCTTCCGGCAAACACCACCTTGATCGGGCGCATCCGCAAGGACGCCCGGCTCAACGCCAAACCCGGCGCGCAAGCCGCGCACGGCCGCAAACGCCTCTACGGCCAAGCTCTGCCCACCCCGGAGCAAATCCGCCAGGATCCCGCCATCCCATGGGTTGCCGTGGAGGCGCGGGTCAACGGCAAGCCGAGAAAGTTCGAGATCAAAACCCTCGCCCCGGTTCGCTGGAGAGCGGCCGGGAAGATGGACCTGCGGCTGGTGGTCATCCCTCCGGTCGGATACCGCCCGCGCCGGGGGGCCAGAATGGCCTACACCCAGCCGGCGTATTTGATCTGCACCGATCCGGACCTGCCTCTGGAGGATCTGCTCCAGGAATATGTCTGGCGCTGGGACATCGAGGTCAACCACCGCGATGAGAAGACCATCCTCGGCGTCGGCCAGGCCCAGGTGCGCAACGAAAACTCTGTCGAAAACATCCCTGCTACCGCCGTGGCCGCCTATGCCATGCTCCTTGTCGCCGCACTCAAAGCCTACGGCAAAGGCGGAAAACCCGCCGCTATCCCTCCCGCAAAATGGAGGCGCCCCAGCAAAAAAATACGACCCTCCACCCAGGACCTGCTCAACGAACTGCGCAGGGAGTTATGGGCAAAAGCCGTCCGCTCGGAGCATTTAAGCGACTTCATGAACGCGGCTCTCCACCGCACGAAGCCCATGAAATGCGAACCCAACCTGTGCAGCACCCTCTTCGCCGCCGCCGCTTGAACCAATCTCGAGGCACGGGCATCCTGCCCGTGCGTCACAATCCAGCAAGACATGGGCAGGATGCCCATGCCACGTTGCGTTTTCGACGCAGCAAAGCGGCAGCGCTTGAAAAACCCCGGCGACCGGTGCATTCTTCTGTCCGCCATGAAAACCGTCCAGGTTCACTACGAAGGCCGCGTGCAGGGGGTGGGGTTCCGGTGGACGGTGAAAGACCTTTCCCGGGAATTCGATGTCGCGGGAACGGTGAAGAACCTTCCCGACGGCCGCGTGGAGGTCGTGGCCCAGGGCGACGAAGCCGACGCGTTCCTCGACGCCATCCGGCGGAGCGTGCTGGCGGGCCACATCGAAAACGAGCGCCTCGAAACCATCCCGCGCGTGCAGGGCCTGCGTGGATTTCTCATCATCCCATGAATGCCGTCACCGTTGAAAACCTCACAAAAATTTATCCGGTCCCGATGCGGAGGCAGCGGGTCGTCGCCGTCAAGAACCTGAGCCTCACCGTCAAGGAGGGCGAGGTTTACGGCCTGCTCGGGCCGAACGGTTCCGGCAAAAGCACCACGCTGAAAGTGCTTCTCGGCCTAGTGACACCGACGAAGGGAGAGGCCGCGATTTTCGGAAAGAACAGCCGGGATTACCAGAGCCGGGCGGAGGTCGGATTCCTGCCCGAGAACCCCTACTTTTACAAATTTCTCACGGCGGAGGAGACGCTGCGGTTCTACGGGAAAATCTGCGGGATTCCCGCGAGGGAGCTAGGGTCCCGGATCTCCGACCTGATCTCGCTGGTCGGCCTCGAAGACGCGCGCCACCGGCGGGTGGGAGGGTTTTCGAAAGGCATGCTCCAGCGCATCGGCCTGGCGCAGGCGCTTGTCCAGGACCCGAAGCTCGTCGTCCTCGACGAGCCGACCGCCGGGGTCGATCCGGTCGGATCGCGCCAGATCCGCGACCTGATCCTGGATTTAAAAAAGCGCGGGAAGACGGTGCTTCTGACATCGCACCTGCTCGGACAGGTCCAGGAGGTTTGCGACCGCGTGGGGATCATGGCCCGCGGGGAGATGGTGCGCGAGGGGAGCCTCGACGAGCTGACCGCGATCGAGCGGCAGACGGAGTTTGTTGTGGAAGACGCGCCCGACGGGCTGCGCGAGAAGATCGAGGAGCTGGTGCGCGGATCCGGGGCGAGGCTCGTTGCGGCGCGCCGCCCGCAGCGCGATCTCGAGGGGGTCTTTTTGGAATCCACGACCCCGAAAGAATGAGGGCGTTCCTCACCGGCACCGACACCGGGGTCGGAAAAACGTTCGTGACGGCGCTGCTCGCGCGGGCGCTCCGGCGGGCCGGGCTCGACACGATCGCGCTCAAGCCGATCTGCTCCGGCGACCGAGGCGACGCGGAAATCCTGCGGGCCGCGTGCGACGGGGAACTGGGGCTCGACGAGGTCAACCCGCTCTGGTTCCAAATGCCCGTGGCCCCGCATCTGGCGGCCCGTCACGAGGGCCGTGCTATCTCGATTCCAGCCCTCGATGCATGGTTCCGCTCGGTCGCGGCGGGAAGGAAATCCGTGCTGGTCGAGGGGGCCGGCGGATGGCTGGTGCCGATCGCGGACGGGGCGCTGGTCGCCGACCTGGCCGCCGCGCTCGGGCTGCCGGTGATCGTCGTCGTCGCGGACCGGCTCGGTTGCGTCAACCACGCGCTGCTCACGATCGGGAGCATCCGCGCCCGCGGGCTGGAATGCCGGGGGATCATCCTCAATTCCATGCCGCGCGAATCCGCGGACACAGACCTCGGAAACCGCGCGATGCTCGAAGAGTTCACGGACGTCCCGGTCCTGTTCGAGATCACGCCCGGACAGCAGGAAATCGAACTTGGGATCGCCTGAATCGGGTCAGGATTTTTTTTTGCGGAGCATGGAGGGGAGCCACGTCCAGACGATCTGGGTGGAGACCGCGTAGTTCCACACGGCGCCGATGAGGGCACCCGCAGCTCCGGCAAACCACCAGATGATCGAGTGGTCGAAGAGATATTTCGCCGACTGGACATTCACGATTGCGCCCAAGGAACAGATGGCGATGTAGGCCGTGAGCCCAGCGGCTAGCATCAGGCCTTTCAGTCGGCGCGAGCGGAACGTCACGGCGTTGTTGACGAGGAAGTTGGAAACCATCGCGACCACGGTGGCGTAAATCTGCGCGTCAACAAAGGGAACTCCCGCGCCGCGGAAAAGCGTCCCGAGAATCGCGAGGTGAAGCAGGAGCCCGGAGAGGCCGGCCAGCACGTAGAGAACAAAACTCACCGGCACCAGGCGGCCGAGGGTCTTGTCCACGAGAAGGTAGAGATACTCCAGCCCCACCACGACATCGAGCTTGCTCTCGCCATGCTGGCGGGCGCGGAACTCATACGGGAATTCGCGCGTCCGGAGTTTGCGTCCGGCGGAGAGCACGATGTCCAGCAGGATCTTGAATCCCTTGCCTGTCATGCTCTGCACGGTCTCTTCGAACAGGGCGCGGCGCAGCGCGAAGAACCCGCTCATCGGGTCGGAGAGCGGCGCGTGCAGAACGGACTTTTCGATGAGGGTCGCAAACTTGCTGACGAACTGGCGGCCCTTGGACCAGTTGCTGAACCCGCCCTCGCCAGTGTAGCGGGTCCCCACCGCAAGATCGAGCGCGGGGTCCTCCTGGAATGCCGCGATCATTGCCGGCAAAATCGTTTCGTCGTGCTGGAGGTCAGCGTCCATCACCGCAAAGATCTCCGCGGAACTCGAAGCCATGCCCTCCAGGCACGCGGAGGTGAGCCCCCGGCGCCCGATCCGTCGGATGGCGCGGACGCGGGGATGCCGGCGGGCGAGTTCGAGAAGGACCTCCGCCGATCCGTCGTCGGAATCGTCATCGACGAAAACGACCTCCCACTCGAAATCCCCGAGCAGCGCTTCGAGCCGTTCCACCACCAGCGGAATGTTTTCGCGCTCCCGGAACGTGGGAACAACGACGGTGACCCGCAAGCCGGGCGAATGGGAATCAGTTTGAGACATGAAGTGGGAACACGGAAAACAGCGCATCCCTGAACCGGATGGCTGTTGCCCATCTGCTTGGAGTATGGCGCAACCGGCCGATGCGTTCAATGGCGGTTTGAGGAGGTTATCTGAAAGATCGTATGGCAAACATGCGGTCGAAACCCATTGGGGCAACGCATCCTCTCCTCCTGCTTTTCCTGCCCCGGCGTCTGTTCATTTGAGTCAGTTCGTGCCAGCGCCTTCCGATATCCAAGCCATTGACACCCCGGTTTCCCGGAGGATAGGTTGCCCTTCCGAGAAATGACGATTCTTGACCGTTACATCCTCAAAACTTTTTTGCTGCCATTTTTCTGCTGTATTCTGGGATTTCTGGGGATCTGGTTGATTTACGATGTGAGCATTCACCTTCCGGATTTTGTTCAAGGCAAGGCGACGCTTGGGGCGCTCAAAGAATACTATGCGTCGCAGATCCCGCAGGTTGTGGTGATGTGCCTCCCGATCACCCTGTTGTTGTCGCTGTTGTATTCTCTGTCCGCGATGTCGCGCTCAAACGAGATCATTTCGATGATGGGAGCCGGGATGAGCCTCGCTCGAATCATCGCGGTTCTCATCGCGGTTGGGGTCATTCTTTCGGGCGTGACGGCGTATTTCAACTACGAATCCGCCCCGCATGCGGAAGCGATCGGCAATCAAATGCTCAGCGATATCAAGCGTGGCCACCCGAGGGACTTCAAGCTGAAAGGCCACCTTTTCCGCAACCGGGCGGACCTGCGCACCTGGTATGTGGGGGAGCTGAATGTCCCCAAATCGAGGCTCGAGGATGTTCAGGTCGTCCAGCAAAACGCGGACGGCGACATCCTCGAACAATGGTATGCCCACGATGCGACCTATGATCAGAGGTTGAAACGGTGGACGTTTGTTCGGGCGCGTCATTCTGTCATGAATCTCATGGGGGAAGTCATCCAATCCGAGATTCACCCAACAATCGACATTGACGGCTGGTCCGAGACTCCCTGGCGGATATCGAGTTCGGTGATGAAGCCGGAGGTTCTCTCGGTTCCGGAACTGCGGGCTTATCTGGAATTCAACAGCGATTTTCCGCCGGTGCGCCTTGCGGCATATCGCACGCACTTGAATTACCGCTGGTCGCTCCCGTTAGTGTGCCTGGTGGTGGTGTTTCTGGCAGCACCGCTGGGTGTCGCCTATTCGAGACGGGGGATTCTGGGCGGCGTGGCGGCGGCGGTCGGTTTGTTTTTTTCGCTGATTTTTCTCAGTATGCTGCTTATCGCGCTGGGAAAAGGTTCCCGTCTTCCGCCCGCTGTCGCGGCGTGGGGACCGCTGGCGGCCTTCTTTGTCATCGGCTTGTTCCTGCTGTGGTATCGGTCCACCAACCGCGACCTGCCGAAGATTAAAATTCCGGGGTTCTGATTACCCGCGACATGGCCCTGATTCCCTATCCGCAATTGACCTCCGGCGGCATCTGCCCTCTGATGGGCGGGGAATGAACAACCGTTATTTTGTGCTCGGGTCCGGACCTGCGGCGATGGCCTGCGTGCAGGCGCTGCTGGCGCGCGGGAAGCGGGTGACCGTGCTGGATGCGGGCGGCACATTGGAGCCGGCGCGGCAGGAGGTTCTTGACCGGGTGGCCGGGCAGCCGCCTTCCGCTTGGGATGCCGCCGACCTGGCGATGCTGCGCGGCGAGCAGGAAAAGGGCCACGGCAACATCCATCTGAAGCTCCTTTACGGATCCGACTACCCTTACCGTGACGACGGGGATTCGATGCAGGCGGACCGCGAGGCGAGCCCGTTTCACTACTCGCTGGCGAGGGGAGGGCTGAGCAGCGTCTGGGGCGCGTCGCTCCTGCCGGTCCATCGGGACGATATCGCGGACTGGCCGTTTCCGTATGAAGATCTGGTCCCGCACTATCGGGCGGTTTTCGATTGGCTGCCGACCGGCGCGGGTTCGCCGGACGGGCTCGAAGACATCCTGCCGTCGTATTCTCAAAAGCCCGAGCCGCTCCGGTTTTCGCGCCAGATGGAAAGTTTCGTGCAGGATCTCGAGAAGGGCTGCCCCGGGGACATCCGGTTCGGGCGTTCGCGGCAGGCGGTCTTCACCGGCGGGCGCAACGGCGGTCCGGGCTGCGTCTATTGCGGGCTGTGCCTCTACGGGTGTCCCTACGGTTTGGGTTACTCGCCCGCGCACCCGCTCGCCGACCTGCG
>Ga0118677_10010933_pt1 | contig 13741 bp, 9 predicted proteins | sample AliMusrvi5mmetaG_FD_86154 | JGI IMG/M metagenome (GOLD analysis project Ga0118677, IMG submission 86154) | reverse complement strand
TAAGATCAATTAAGTTATTATACAACTTCAATCCATTACTTTCTATTTGACTCTGAATAGTTGTATTATGTATGGTATTATCATGAATTGAATTATTATAACTATTTGGAGTTGTGTACGCACCAAATCCTCTGGAATAATCAACATCTGGTGCTGTAATATAGTTATTATAGATTTCATTATTATAACATGGATATGCTGGATCAAGACTAATTATATATAATCCAGAATGATTCCAATTCAAAAATGTGTTATTATATACTTTAGAATTTATTGTACCTTGTCCTAACCAAATACCATCTGCTGTTGGATCATATCCACGGTAATAGGTATAATATAGATGACAATCAGTATCAAAGAATGAATTTCTTATAATAATATTATCTGTTGTATTTCCTGTTGTAGAAGTTGTGTATACACCAAATGAATTTGTACGATAACCTATATTACAACTATCAATAGTAACATTTTTAGCATTAGTTAAAATAACACAACTTGTACCACCTGTTATATTTAATCCATCAATCGTTATATTTGATCCAGTTACATTAACAGTTGCAGACATTCCTGAAGGTGCTGAAATTTGCATTGAACTATAATACGTACCAGGGTTAGATGGAGCTTTCACATAAAAATGTCCTCCTGAAACTTTCCACGGAGAATCATCTGTTAATGTTAATGTTTGACATTCCTTATATTCAATACCATTTAACCAAACCCGATGATACGGAAAATCAGAATTAAACTGGTAAATTCCCGTTGCATATAACGTCCAATTTCCAGAAGTTTTCCAACCTGTCAAATCACCATAACCTCGAATTTCCGGTTTATTCCCAGTTCCGTAATAACTGATTGTAACTCCACTCATCGTAATATAAGTACTTGACCCGATTGCAAAAACATCTCCACATTTAAGCTTTATAATATCTCCGGGGACAGTGCTATTATTAATTTTTGATAGCGTTTGCCATGGCGTATTTGGTGATGTCCCGTTATTACCATTATTACCAGACGTACTTATATAATAAGTTGTCGCAAAACTCATCAAACTTAATTGAATGGTAAGTATTAACAATAGTGTCCTTTTTGCAAGCTTTTCGTAAAATCGTTTCATCTTTTTAATTTTTAAAAATTACTGAATTAACCTTCTCCTTCATAAAATCATCCCCACTTCATCTATTCATTGTTTGATGAATTAAAATTCCTTAAACGTTTGAATAAATTCAGTAAAATAAAGAACATGATCATTTTAACGATCTGACAAATTCAAATGTTAGTCCACAGATTTAAAATACAAGAAAATAATTACTTTCTAAATCGCTATAATGCTAATTATCTGATTAATAAATTTAATAAAAAAAATTATCTTTTTAAAGTTTGGTTCAAAAGCCATTTTGCATCAGCCTTATTCGCTCAACTAATTCGCACAAATGAGCGAAAAAAATTATGAATTAATAACTAATTATTAAACAATAACTTACTCGGAAATAAATATATACGAAGGATAAACATCTCAAAATATTAATAAAAATTAGTTAACAATCAACCATAATAGTTTATTGTCTAAAAATTAAAAACATTTACTTATGTGCGGCTTTGTTGGAATTCTAAATAAAAATGGTCTAAATATCAGACCTGAAATTCTTCAGAAAATGGCTACTGTCATTCATCACCGTGGTCCAGATGAAGAAGGCATCTTCATCGATGAAAATTGTGGTTTTTTTCATAAGAGACTATCTATTATTGACCTTGCAACTGGCCAACAGCCCATGACCTTTGAGAATTTCACAATTGTATTTAATGGGGAGATATACAATTACATTGAACTTCGCGAAGAGTTGATCAGAAAAGGACACTATTTCAGAACAACATCTGATACGGAAGTCATACTTCATCTTTATAAAGAATATGGCAATGAATTTGTCAGCCGACTTAACGGGATGTTTGCCTTCATTATTTACGACCGGGATTTCCGTAAAATTTATATTGCGAGGGACCATTTTGGAATCAAACCTTTGTATTGGTATCACGACAAGAATCTGATTTTATTTGGAAGCGAAATCAAGGCCATCCTTGCACATCCCGAAATTAAGGCAATTCCGGCCATAGACAATCTTTATGAGTATCTCACTTACCAGTTTATTCTCGGTGAAGGAACTATGTTTCAAAACATAAGCAAGGTCCAACCCGGACATTATATGACCATCGATTTAAACACATGGAAGCTGAGATCAGTAAATTATTGGGAACCTAACTTTTCAACAGATTTTTTTCACACCGAAAAATATTTTATATCTGAATTGCAAAAGATACTTGATGAAACAATTATGCAACAGATGCGAAGTGATGTTCCTGTGGGAACATACTTAAGCGGAGGTATGGATTCCTCTCTGGTTACCATTATGGCCTCCCGATTGGTTGATCACCCGATAAAATCATTTAGCGGGGCCTTTAATGAAGGTCCTGAATTCAATGAATTGCAATATGCGAGGATTGCAGCAAAAAAGGCAAATGCAGAGTTATTTGAGATCTTTCCCACAGAACATGAGTTCATCGATTTACTTCCAAAATTGATTTATCATTTGGACGAACCGGTCGCCGGCCCCGGATTGTTTCCGCAATACATGGTTTCCAAATTTGCATCTAATCATGTCAAAGTGATTCTGGGTGGACAGGGAGGAGATGAAATTTTTGGCGGATATGCCAGATATTTAGTTGCTTATCTGGAACAGGCAATAAAAGGATCGATATTTGAATCTAATGAAGAAGCAGAGCATATTGTAACCCTTCGTTCAATATTACCCAATTTACCTTCATTGAAGCAATATTTGCCAATGATCAAAGGATTTTGGAAAGACGATGCATTTGAACCCATGGACCGGAGGTATTATAACCTGATTAATCGAATGGGCTCGACTATCAATTTTCTTCAACCTGAATTTATTAACGGCAGGAAAGAAGATGAAATTTTTAGCAAATTCTCGCAACACTTTAACCACCCTGAAACCAAAAGTTATTATAACAAAATGACCCAATTTGACCTCACAGGAAGTATGCCGGCACTATTACAGGTTGAAGACCGGGTCAGCATGGCTGTTTCAATTGAATCCAGGGTTCCTTTATTAGATAGAAGAATAATTGACTTGATTTCAAGAATGCCTGCTAAAATGAAATTCAAGGGCGGAGAGTTAAAATACCTGATGAAACGAACAATAAAAAACACTATTCCTCCGGAAATATTAAAACGTAAAGATAAAATGGGTTTTCCAGTACCATTACATCTCTGGTCAAAGAATAATTCTCGTGATTTTATTATGGATACATTACTCTCAAAAAACGCAAAAGAAAGGAACATTTTAAATACAAAATACATTGAAAAGATGATAAATTCTGAGCAACCATTTAGCAGAGGCCTTTGGGGATTGTTATCACTTGAGATATGGTTTAATCAATTTATAGATAAACCTTGTAAAACAAATGGCAAAGCAGTGATGGATAAGATAATCATAAAAGGGTCGCCCCTCCTTCAAACGAAACAATATTGATATTTAAAACGAACTTAAAAATTTGTTACATTTTTTTCATAGAAGTTGTAGATCAATTGATTTTTTCGATTTTGACCTTTATGTAAATTGATAAACAATTACTAAAATTCAATTGACAAAGGATTTGACCCAACAATTTCCTATTGATATATTACTCCAAATAGAAAAAATACAACTTCTTCAAATTCATTACGATTTCATATATTTTAAACAAATATTACATAATTGAAATATAGCATGAATAAAATTACTCCGATTGATTTACAATCATGGAAAGTTGAAAAAATAGGTGTTGTTGGACCTGGCATTGTAGGAATGCCAATGGCTGGTTTATTGGCCAATGCAAAGATTAAAATTGGATCTGAAAATCCGGCAAAAGTTATCATTATTCAAAGGGAATCAATAAATTCCGGGTGGAAAGTTAATTCCATTAATCAAGGGAAATCAGTTATTGGTGGTATTGAACCCAATCTGGATGAGATCACCAATAATGCTGTTGAAAATGGACTTTTATCTGCAAGTTCTGACTATTCTTTATTGTCAGATGCAGATGTTATTTTAATTTCTGTTCAAACAGATAAAAAAGGATTGGAACCCGATTATGGTCCATTGTTCGGAGCTCTTGAAGAGCTTGGGAACTCGCTAAAGAATAAACCTTCCAATAAGGTGCCTTTGATCATATTCGAGTCGACCCTTGCACCAACGACAATGGACACTTTGATAAGAGAACATTTTAAAAAATTTGGACTGGAAGAAGGGAAAGATATCCTTCTTGGGAATAGTCCTAACCGGGTTATGCCAGGTCGTTTGGTGGAACGTATCATTAAATCGGATAAACTTGCCGGTGGTTTAAGCCCGATAACCCCAACATTGATAAAAAAACTCTACAAAAATATCGTTTTAGAAGGCGAAGTATTTACAACAAATAGCTTAACGGCCGAAATCGTTAAAACACTTGAAAATGCATACCGTGATGTGAGAATTGCTTTTTCGGTTGAAATAGCAAGATATTGTGATGATAATAATATCGATTTTTACCAGGTAAGGGAAAAGGTAAACCTGTTACTTTCACAAGCTGATGGGGCAAATGATCATCCAAACGAAGTTCCCAGTGGTGGAATACTTATTCCAACACTAGGCGTCGGAGGACATTGTTTACCTAAAGACGGCATATTACTTTGGTGGCGAAAACTGGAAACAAACAATGAAAAACACAAAAGCCTGATTCTGGAATCCAGAGCGATAAATAATCAATCTCCAATAATAACTTTCCTCCAGACAGAAAAAGTATTTGGTGAAATCAGGAATAAAAGGATTGTACTTCTTGGAGTTGCATATAGGTTTAATTCCGAAGATACCCGCAACTCACCGACTCTTGAACTTGCAAATTACCTGCGAGATAATGACATAAACTATATCATGCATGATCCCTATGTCAAATCAGACGACCAGAATATATTAAAATATAAACAACAGGATTATCTGACACATGATATAGATATGGCCCTTAAAGATGCTGAAATCATTCTGATGTGTACTGCCCATAAAGAATACCTCGACCAGATGGATAAGATCATATCAGGAGATCGATTAAAAGGTATTATGGATGCATGTAACATTTACCATCGCCATGAATTTCAACATGGAAATTTCTTGTATTCTGGTATTGGCAGGGGAACGAACAAGGCTGAAGATAGCTTTATAAGTTTTGTTTATGATAGTTTTAGAGCCATGGAAAAGGGTTTGGCTAACGAGTTAATAAATCTTATTGATTTTTATAATGGAAACTATGCATTCGACGAATTCAACAAGGTGAAATTTGCTGATGTACAGCGTTTGGCTAAAACATGTTCAACAGGTTGCGAAATAGCCAATCCGGATATAGTTGATGAAATACCTATTTATAAAGGCTTTTCAAGTGAACTTTCGAAAATTGCATTTGAAGTAAGTCAACCTGTCGGGAAATGAAGATCTTTTCTATTGTTGGGGCACGACCTCAATTTATCAAACTTGCTCCTCTTTCTTCAAAACTGGAAGGTATTCATGAAGAAATTATTGTCCATACCGGACAGCATTATGACTATGCAATGTCTGAAAAAATATTTATTGATTTGGGCATTCGGAAACCTGATATCCATTTGGAAATTGGGTCGGGCAGTCATGCCTTCCAAACTTCGTCAATGATGAATGTGCTAGAGTCATCAATGATAAGCAGAAAACCGGATCTTGTTATTGTCTTCGGCGACACTAACTCTACCCTGGCAGGAGCATTGACAGCAGCTAAACTAAAAATACCTATACTTCATATTGAAGCTGGCTTAAGAAGTTTTAACAAAAACATGCCAGAAGAAGTTAACCGAATTGTGACTGATCATGTTTCTAAGTTTTTATTCGCACCAACCCTGACGGCAGTAAAGAATCTAACACAAGAAGGTCTGAGGGCAGAAACAACACTGACAGGAGATATTATGGTGGATACCATGAAATGGAATATAAAGATAGCATTACAGAAGTCTAATATTATATCAGAACTAAAACTTGAGAAGAATGAATATAACTTATTGACACTCCATCGTGATTATAATGTAGACAGTCAGTTTATTTTAGAAAATATTTTATCTCAGCTTGGTCATTTAGGCGATAAAATTATATTTCCAATTCATCCTCGAACAAAAAAAATGCTTTCATTATCTTATCATTTACCGGCTAATATACAATTAACTGACCCCATTGGCTATTTGGATTTTATCACATTGGAAAATTATTCAAAAAGAATCATAACTGATTCAGGAGGCATTCAAAAAGAGGCTTACATTCTAAAAAAACCATGTATCACTTTGCGAACTGAAACTGAATGGACTGAAACTGTAGAAGAAAAATGGAATTTGTTACTGTCACCAACAGATCAGGAAATTGCTTCAAAAATTTCATTATTTAAAACGCCTGTGAAGCAAACCAGAATATTTGGTGAAAATGTAACTGATAAAATGGTGAAAATTATAAACTCACTCAACTAAAACATGAGCAAACAACTTGATTGGGCGATTATTGGCGGTGGAATGCTTGGAATGACTCTTGCACTTAGATTAACGCAGCTTGGACATAAGGTAACCATTTATGAATCATCCGATAAAGCTGGTGGATTAACAAGTGCATGGAGAATGGATGATATTGTATGGGATCGGTTTTACCATGTTATTCTAATGTCGGACCTGAATACAAGAAAGATTCTACATGAGATTGGCTTAGATACAGAACTCAACTGGGTTGAAACAAGAACCGGTTTCTATTCAGAAGGAAAGCTTTATTCCATGTCAAATCTCATCGAGTTTTTCAAATTTCCACCAATAAACCTGATAGACAAATTTCGACTTGGACTTACAATTTTTATCGCATCCAAAATAAAAGACTGGAAAGCGATGGAAAATATACTGGTGGAGGAATGGTTGACAAAATGGTCCGGGAAAAGAGTTTTTGCAAAAATCTGGCTGCCCTTATTGAAAGCAAAGCTAGGCGATAATTACAAAAACACTTCGGCTTCATTTATCTGGTCGACAATACAGCGAATGTATGCGGCAAGGCGAAGTGGCTTGAAAAAAGAAATGTTTGGGTATGTGAATGGCGGTTATGAAAATATTAATGCTCGTTTCGTCAATCATTTGTTGGAAGCTGGGGTCAGGTTTAAATACAATTCAACTGTAGATACTGTAACCAGAAATACTTTTGGAAAGATTGATGTTTCATTAACGGACAAGTCCTCAATTACTTATTCCAGGGTGATATCAACCCTCCCATCATCGATTTCTGCAAAAATTGCTATTGGACTTAGCCTGAAGGAAAAACAGCAGCATCAATCGATTAGATATCTTGGAGTAATTTGTACAACCATACTGCTGAACAAGAAATTATCTCCTTTTTACGTGACAAATATTACAGATAGTGATACTCCTTTCACCGGTGTTATCGAAATGACTGCCCTGATTAATCCGGACGAGATTAAAGGATATCATTTAATTTATTTACCAAAATACGTAAATTCAGATGATTCCTTATTGAATGTGTCCAATAATGAATTGAGCCAGACCTTTTTGAATGAATTTCTGAAAATGTACCCATCAGTAAACAGAAATGAAGTATCGTTTTGCGGAGTATCAAAAGCACGAAATGTATTTAACCTGCCAACGCTAAATTATTCAGAAAATTTACCGGGAATCAGGACTTCATTGGAAAATTACTTCATTATTAATTCAGCCCAGATTATTAACGGAACGCTAAATGTTAATGAAACGATACAGGTTGCAGAATCGAAACTTGCTGAAATACTTAACGAATATGACTAAAAATAAACCTATTGCCGGGATTTCATTGGACCTTGACAACCAATGGTCGTACATGAAAATACATGGAGATGAAGGTTGGGACCAATATCCTAGCTATTTCGATATTTTTATTCCCCACATACTGAATGTTCTGGACGAACTGGATTTGAAAATTACTTTTTTCATAGTGGGAAAGGATACTGAAAATGAAAACAACAGGAAATACCTCAGGATGATAACTGAACGTGGCCATGAAGTTGGAAATCATTCGTACCACCATGAATCGTGGCTGCAAACCTATAGCTACGATAAAATTGAGAATGAAATTATCAATGCCGAAAAGGCAATCCAAAAGACTACTGGTCAAAAGCCTATAGGATTCAGAGGTCCGGGATTTAGCTGGAGCAGGGATTTATTGTTGGTGTTAGAAAGCCGTGGATATAAATACGATGCATCCACACTACCCACCTATTTAGGACCATTGGCTAGAGCATATTATTTTTGGAAATCAGATTTGTCCAAGGAAGAAAAGCAATCGCGTAAAGAGCTATTTGGAAAGTTCAGTGAAGGGTTCAGAAAACTAAAACCTTATCAATGGGGTTTGGATGAAGGGAAAAGTATAACTGAATTGCCGGTTACAACAATGCCTGTTTTAAAATTGCCTTTTCATTTAAGCTATTTGATTTTTCTGGGTAGTAGTTCAATTAGGCTAATGAAGATATATATGGGATTAGCGATACGACTTTGTAAAATAACCAAAACACCGATAAGTTTTCTACTACATCCACTTGATTTGATCGGTGGGGATCAAATTACGCAGCTAGCCTTTTTCCCAGGAATGAATGTGAACAGTATGAATAAAGTAAAAATTTTTAAGATTGTAATTCAAACTCTAAGCCGGCATTACAAAGTTGTCAATATGTCGAAATACCTATATTTTATTAAGGCAGAGACAAAGATGGCCCTAAAAATAATTTAGGAGCCAAAATTTAAATCTTACTCTAACAATTCCATAAGGTGAATCAAGATACAGTAAGCATAAAGGTTAAGAATAATAAAAAGAATCAACATTCTGTGGAAAAAATTCTATTGGTTGTTGATCTTGATGGTACACTTATATATTCTGATCTGTTATATGAAGGACTATTAATCCTTCTAAGAAAAAATCCTTTGTATATTTTCTCCCTTTTAATCTGGATTTTAAAAGGAAAAGCATATTTCAAAAAGGAAATTTTCAATAGAATTCATATCCCCTATGAATTGCTTCCCACCAATAAAGAATTAATAAGTTTTCTGGAGACTGAGTTATCAAAAGGAAGACAAATCATTCTTGCCACTGCATCTCTCAAATCGCATGCACAAGAAATCGCTAAAACTCTTCCAATATTTGACAACATATTTGGTACAGAAGAAGTCAATCTAAAAGGAGAAAATAAGCTAAAATTACTGATTGACGAATATGGTGAATTTAGGTTCGATTATATTGGAAATTCACGCTCCGATATTAAAATTTTTGCCAAATCAAGATACTCTTATTTAGTTAATCCTTCAAAATCGCTGGAAAGAAAAACAAGCCAGATCTCAGAACTCAAATATTCATGGAAATTAAAAGGAAATAATGTAACAGACTATATAAAAGCAATCAGAGCTTACCAATGGCTAAAAAATTTGTTGATATTTATACCAATTATAACTTCTCATTCATTTAATTCGCTAAACCTAATGCTCTTGACGATCACTGCGTTCTTTGCATTTAGCATGATAGCATCTTCGGGGTATATTGTTAATGATTTACTGGATTTAAATTCTGACAGAATCCATCCACGAAAACGATTCAGACCATTCGCATCTGGTAGATTGTCAATAAGGTCAGGTGTTGCATTATCACTAATTCTCTTTACAATAGGGATTATTGTCGCATCAAGATTAAATTATTCCTTTTTTATTACCGTTCTGATTTATTTCATAACCTCACTCTCCTATTCACTTTATTTAAAAAAAATCGCTCTATATGACGTATTCATCCTGGCATTACTTTATTCCATTCGGGTTATTGCTGGAGGACTGGTTTCAGGTATTTCTATATCATTTTGGTTAATCGCCTTTTCAACATTTCTCTTTTTGAGTTTGGCTTTCGTAAAAAGATATTCCGAACTTATGAATATCAAGTCCAAAACTGATCTAATGGAAAGAGGTAGAGAATACTTCACCACAGATTTGAATTTACTTCAAATAATGGGTATCGTAAGCGGTTTCATGTCAGTTGTCGTCTTTGCTCTATATATTAATAGTCCGGAGGTCATTCGATTGTATACTCATGCACAAATTCTTTGGGGAATAAGTCTTCTGTTTTTATTCTGGATAAGCAGAATTTGGATTATTACGAATCGGGGTGAAATGACAGATGATCCCATTCTATTTGCGGTAAAAGATGCAAAAAGCTATTTTATATTTATTATGATAGGATTAATGTTGCTATTGGCAATTTAGAATTATTCAAATTCAGTGTTATTAATCGACTAAATGAAAAACTGTCATCATGATACTGTGATCTTGTTGACATAAATTACAGTAGCATATTAATTACAGAAAATTTAAGTAAAATGAAGCAGTACAAATTAATTTGGTTGATTATTTTCATCCTTGGTTTTAGTGTGAGAAACACTCATCTTTTTCAGGCTATTGATACCAATTCATGGCGTGAAGGAGACGTTTCAACCATTGCTAAAAACTTTTATCAAAATGGCACTGATATTTTTCATCCCCAGATAGCCTATGATGGATCAGGACCAGGTTATGTGGAATCAGAATTTCAAATTTATTCCTACCTTATAGCCACATCTTATAAAATATTTGGATTTTGGGAACCCACTGGTAGGGTAATTTCTTTTCTGTTTTCACTGGCTACGATGTTTGTCTTTTTTAAATTGACAACAGAAATACTTCCAGCAATTGCAGCATTGACAGCATCATTATTTTTCTCGCTTAGTCCAATATTGATGATAATATCCGTTGCAATTCAACCGGAATCGGTTATGTTCTTTTTTTATATTTGTTCAGCGTACACATTTATTCGTTGGCTGGAAAGTGATTCAAAAAGATACTATTGGACTACAATCATATTTACTGCATTAGCGCTACTATGTAAAATTACAGCAGCAAATATTGGAATTTTGTTTTTACTTCTAATAATTATTAGAAAGGGTTGGAAATTTCTTTTTAAGTCAAAGGTTTTGATTCTTGGCATATTCAGTATATTACCATCTATACTATGGTATTCATTTGGGTATAGATTTTATGCCCTCTATGGAAATTCTTTAGGGCTCTCAAATGAAAGTCCATGGATAGGTTGGGATTTTTTTACCAGTTCGCATTTAATTACTGGTCTTGTTAAGATTGAACTTCTTTATTTGTGGAAGAAAACTGGACTTTTAATCATAACACTTGCCCTCATATTTACAAAATTTATTAAACGTGAAAGTTTTATCTTAGCACTTTGCTGGCTTTTCTCAGCATATGTATTCTATATAATAACTTCAAGAACTACAGCAGAATATTGGGCATGGTACTATCACATCTTTTCTATTCCAGCAGTTTCTATTTTGTTGGGAAGCTCTGTGTTTGAAATCTATAATAAGTATTTTCAACAGTCAAATCTCAAGGATAAAGTAATAATTAATAGGGAATCAGGAGTTAAAAGTATTGCAATAGTTTTACTTCTATTCCTTTGTATCACTTATTACATCGTTAGCTGTTTTAAATTCCTGATTATTGAAAAGCCTGTAGTTTTTCAAACTTCACAATATTATATTTGTAAGGATAGTATAAAGAATATAATTCCACCTAATTCTCTTCTATTGATAAGTGGTGGAAATAGTAAAGATAAATTAGGATATACTCATGCAGCTGATATTGGCTATTTTTACTATTGGTTAGATCATAAGGGATATAGCATACACGTTGAGGATTTGTCTTTAAAAAATATATTATCATATAGGACAAAGGGTGTTCCTTACTTTCTAGCTGAAGAGCGTTTACTACAAACAAAGCCTGGGTTTGAAGATGAGTTGAAAAGATATCTAAACCCTGTTTATGAATGCAATGGATGCATCTTATTTAAGTTGGTTGAATCAGAAATTGGGAAATGATTTTATAAACTTATTAGGCCAGTTTTCACCAATCGATACATATCATAAACTTAAAAATAAGATATTATGAAGATGAACAGTATTACAGTCCTTAGTATAATCCTCCCCTGTTACAATGAGGAAGCAATTCTTCAGACAAATATTAATACAATCAATAATTACCTTGAAAGCAAAAAGCACAAGTATCAGTGGGAGATTTTGATAATTGATGATGGGAGTAAAGATAAAACCGGGAAAATAGCTGATGAATTAGCAAATCAAATAGATAATTTAAGAGTTATTCACCATCCAACCAATCTTAATTTGGGAAGAGCTTTGCAGACAGGATTTCAAAACTCGAAGGGCAATATACTGGTGGTCTTGGATATCGATCTGAGTTATTCAGTAGAACATATTGAAATCATGGTCGATAAAATGGTTGAAACCTCTGCAGATATCGTTATTGCGTCACCTTATATGAAAGGTGGCAAAGTAATTGCTGTTCCGTTTGGAAGAAAAATAATGAGTAAATGGGTGAACAAATTTATGCGTTTTTCTGCCCAGGATAAGTACTATACCTTTACTGGAATGGTAAGAGCTTACAGGGCAAGTTTTATACGAACAGTAAATCTGAAAACAAAAGATTATGAAATAAATCCTGAGATCATTTATAAAGCAATGATACTAAGGGCCCGTATTATTGAGATACCAGCACAGCTCGACTGGACAGAACAGAATAAATATGCAGGAAAGAGAACCTCAAGTATCCGGATATTGCAAGGCTTCTTCTCTGGAATAATGTCAGCTTTTATATTTCGTCCGTATATCTTTTTTATTGGAATCGGTTCTTTTCTATTGGTACTTTCACTTTATGAACTCATCTGGTTGCTTTACGATACCTTAGCCGATTTAAATCGTAGTTTATTGAATAACGCATCAACATATTCGTTTTCAATTAGTCTGGCAAAACAATTTGCAATTAATCCTCAATCATTTCTTGTCGGTGGCATAACATTCATTGCTGCAATACAATTCCTAAGTCTTGGATTTCTGTCACTTCAAAGCAAACGATACTTCGAAGAGCTTTTTCATTTGGGAACAGCAATTAAGAAAAACAGTTATGATAATACTAAGTAAAGAAAAGAAGATTGATCACGAAATTCACACATAATTATCAACTATATTTTTTGTTATTCTATCACGATCTATTAAAAAGTATAATTTAATGTTTCATAAAATTAACTCTGAAAAACTGAAGTATGGAAATATAATTTTTTATACATTCATATTTATATATGCTTTTTTACTAATTCATCTTGGATCCCAGATAAATATATGGGAAGACGAAGCCTATACATTAAATACAACCTCGCTTAATCTTTCCCAGGTAATACATCAATCATATAGTTTTGAAGGACAACCACCTGTCTATTTTATTTTACTTGCATTTTGGCGATTAATGAGTCCAAGCATTTTCATTGCAAGGTTATTTTCAATCTTTTTTATTGGTTTAGCCACGTTCTTTTTCTACCGGCTAGTTCGCTTGTTTTCGAGCGTAGAGTTTTCAATGTGGCTGGTTGTCATCTTTCTTTTAAACCCATTTGTAGTCTGGGCTGCACTTGAAATCAGAACTTATTCATTGTTGATTTTTCTTTCAACTATTTCAATTTACTTTTTTATCCGATATAATATTATTAGTAAAAAGGATCAACTCTATTATTTTCTAATATTATGCCTCATTGGAATATAT
>Ga0118677_10010249_pt1 | contig 13742 bp, 22 predicted proteins | sample AliMusrvi5mmetaG_FD_86154 | JGI IMG/M metagenome (GOLD analysis project Ga0118677, IMG submission 86154) | reverse complement strand
CAGGTCGCGGAGGAGGCCGGAGGATACTGCTATGTGTTTTGCCAGGTCGAAGGCGTTGACAGTGGTCATCTGCGCCCTGAAGCTTTTGATCATGGTGATAAAGGCGGAAAGCTTTGTGCGGGTGCTTTCACCGAACTGCAGGGGATATGTGTTCTCATCCTCCAGCATGGAGAAGATGCTGGTTTTGCATTCGTCGGCCGAAACGATGAGCTTTTCGATGGTCGTCTTGCCGATGCCCCGGGCCGGGTAGTTGATGACGCGCAGCAGGGCTTCCTCGTCGTTGTGGTTGATGGTAATGCGAAAGTAGGCAAGGAGGTCCTTGATCTCTTTGCGCTGGTAGAAGGAGAGTCCGCCGTAGATACGGCAGGGGATGTTCATCCGGCGCAGGGCCTCTTCGATGGAGCGCGACTGCGCATTGGTCCGGTAAAGGATAGTGAAGGCATCGTTCTGAAGCTGGTTGTTCATTTTGGCTTCGAAGATGGACTGTGCCACCAGGTTTCCTTCTTCCGTATCTGAAGCTGCCTTTAATAAGGTGACGAGGGAGCCTTCGTCGTTCTCTGTCCAGATCTCCTTGAATATCTGGTGCTTGTTGTTTGAGATGATATGGTTGGCAACGGCCACGATGGTTTTCGAGGAGCGGTAGTTCTGTTCCAGCTTAAAGACGCGGTGGTCGGGGTAATCGTTCTTGAAATTGAGGATGTTCTGGATGTTGGCGCCCCGGAATCCATAAATACTCTGGGCATCATCACCCACGATGCAGAGGTTTTCGTTGTTGGCAGCCAGCTTGTTGACGATAAGGTACTGGGCATAGTTCGTGTCCTGGTACTCGTCGACGAGGATGTAATGGAATTTCTTCTGGTATTTATAAAGCACCTCCGGGAAATCGCGGAGCAGGATGTTCATATTAAAGAGGAGGTCGTCGAAATCCATGGCCGAGGCCCGGATGAGGCGCGACTGGTACTGGGTATAGATATCCCCCGTTTTGGGTTTCGCAGCGGTGGCGTCATATTCCATGAGCTCCACATTCTGGTTGTATTCCAGGGCGGAGAGAAGGCTGGTCTTGGCGGCAGAGATCCGGTGGAGAATATAGCCGGCAGGGTAGGTCTTCTCGTCGAGGTTGTTTTCCCGCACGAGGGCCTTGATCAGTTTCTTTGAATCGTCGGTATCGTAGATGGTGAAGTTGGAAGGGAAGCCGAGCCGATGCCCTTCAATACGGAGGATACGGGCGAAGATCGAGTGGAAGGTTCCCATCCATACGTTCTGTCCTTCGCCGCCGCCGATAAGCTGGATGATGCGTTCTTTCATCTCCTTTGCGGCCTTGTTGGTAAAGGTCAGCGCCAGGATGTTGAAGGGGTCAACCCCTTTTTCAAGTAGATAAGCTACACGGTATGTCAATACGCGCGTCTTCCCCGAGCCTGCCCCGGCGATCACCATCACCGGTCCATCAGTGCTGGTAACAGCCTCGCGTTGCGCGTCGTTCAGATCTTTCAGTAAGTCTCCCACGAATTCAATTTTGGAGGGCAAATTTACCGATTATCAGCGTTCGTTTGATGATTGTGGATAATTATACTGGATGCTGGATGCTGGATGCTGGATGATTAACTAATAATATTAAAGAAATATTAGAAAGAGTATCACCTTTTAATTTTTTTCCGATTAAGGAAGAAAACTCTTATGAATTATGAAGATCTTGAAATATGGAAGCAGGCGAATGAACTTGTGGGTATCATACATACCATGACTCTTAATGATTTGCCAAAATTTGAAATGTTTGAAACAGGCAGTCAAATACGACGATCCATGAAGTCCTTAAAGGCAAATATCGTTGAGGGATTTGGACGAAGGCACTATAAGAATGAATTCATTCATTTTCTTGTTATAGCGCAAGCTTCAAACGATGAAACGATTGATCACCTTAAGACATTGTACACTACAAAATCATTAACTGATCAGTTGAAATATACTGATTGCTTAAAAAAGCTTGAGTCATTGGGTAAGAAACTGAATCTGTTTACCCAGGCTGTTCGAAAAAACCATAAAAGCTGAATCCCTCCATCCTTCATCCAGCATCCAGTATCCAGTATCCAGTATCCAGTATCCAGTATCCAGTATCCAGTATCCAGCATCCAGCATCCAGCATCAGTTTTTCACCCTTTCAACCCTGATTTCACAAAAATGTTGAAAAATCCCTTGTTTGTTCAAAAATATTTTTTACTTTTGTGCCCTCAAATAGCGGGAGCGCTTATTTGGATTGAAAGTTAGACAAATAGGAAAGGAAACCTGATAATTTCAGACACTATAGGTTTCGATCAGGCCACTTACAGGTGGTTTGAGTAGCCGGCATACGGTTCGTCTTGGAATTATCCTTCCCCAATATTTCTCCGAATTTCATTTTTTTCAACAGTTAGTGGAATTTTTTTCACCGAAGCTATCTTCGTGTGAAATAAATTTTTACCTTTGCACTCCCAAAACGAGAAATAAACCTCAAATAGTAATAAAAGTATTGATATGCCTACAATTCAGCAACTGGTTCGTAAAGGAAGAAACAAACTGACTGATAAAAGCAAATCGCCAGCATTGGATTCCTGCCCACAGCGCAGGGGTGTATGCGTCAGGGTTTACACAACCACGCCTAAAAAGCCGAATTCCGCTATGCGTAAAGTAGCCAGGGTTCGTCTCACCAATGGTAAGGAAGTGAATGCTTATATCCCGGGCGAAGGCCACAACCTCCAGGAACACTCCATCGTGATGATCCGCGGCGGCAGGGTGAAAGATCTCCCCGGTGTCAGGTATCACATCATCCGCGGTGCACTTGATACATCGGGAGTTGAAGGCAGAAAGCAGCGCAGGTCGAAATACGGCGCAAAACGGCCAAAAGAATTAAAGAAGAAATAATACGTAATAATATAGTACGACCGTTTGGCCGTACTTCTCTTTTTAATAAGATTTTTTGATTTCAGAATCATATGAGAAAAGCAAAGCCAAAGAAAAGAGCCATTCTTCCCGATCCTAAGTTCAGCGATACACTGGTCACGAAGTTCGTGAACAACATGATGGAAAAAGGCAAGAAGAACATCGCATATGATGTTTTTTACGAAGCCATCGCCATCGTTTCTGAAAAAACCAAGGAAGACGGTCTCGAAGTGTGGAAAAAAGCACTGGCAAATGTTACTCCTTCTGTAGAGGTCAGAAGCCGCCGCATCGGTGGTGCCACTTTCCAGATCCCTTCGGAGATCCGCCCAAGCAGGAAAATGTCCATTGGTATGAAAGCCCTCGTTACTTACTCACGCAAACGTCATGAGAAGAGCATGGGGATGAAACTTGCCAATGAGATCATGGCTGCCTATAAAGAAGAAGGTGCTGCTTTCAAAAGGAAAGAAGATACCCACAGAATGGCAGAAGCCAACAAGGCATTCTCACATTTCAGGTTTTAATCACACCATATAAAAAAGACAGCAACCGGCTCGTCACAAAACAAAGGATACAATAAATTAATGTCAGAGATCATTTCACATATCAGAAACATCGGCATTATGGCGCACATCGACGCGGGTAAAACCACGACGACGGAGCGTATATTGTATTATACCGGAAGCAACTACAAGCTGGGAGAGGTTCATGACGGCACTGCCACCATGGACTGGATGATCCAGGAACAGGAGAGGGGCATCACAATAACTTCTGCTGCCACCACCGTTTACTGGGATTTCAACAACCAGAAATACCGCATCAACATTATTGATACCCCGGGCCACGTTGACTTCACCGTTGAGGTGGAACGTTCACTCCGGGTCCTTGACGGCGCCATCGGCATTTTCTGTGCAGTAGGCGGCGTTGAACCACAAAGCGAAACTGTCTGGAAACAGGCTAACAAATACCATGTCCCCCGCATCAGTTACATTAATAAAATGGACCGTACGGGGGCTGATTTTTTCCGGGTCATTCAGCAGATCAGCGACCGCCTCGGTGCCACACCGGTTCCCATCCAGCTCCCTATCGGCGCTGAGGAGAACTTTACAGGCATCGTCGACCTGGTTGCCAACAAGGCTTACTCCTGGGAAGATGAATCACTCGGAAGGAATTATTCCGAGATCGCCATTCCGGAGGATATGCTGGAAGTGGTGAAAGAGTACCGCTTAAAACTGATCGAAGGAACTGCCGAAGAAAGCGACCAGCTTTTTGAGAAATTCATCCAGGATCCCAACTCCATCAGCGAGGAAGAAATTATTGCAGCATTGCGTAAAGCTACCATCGAAAACAGGATCACTCCTGTTCTTTGCGGCGCTTCATTCAAGAATAAAGGGGTTCAGTTACTCATCGATGACATTATCAAATATCTTCCTTCACCGAATGATATGCCCGCTATCAAGGGCATCAATCCATTCACTGAAAAGGAAGAAGAGCGTCATCCGGATGCAAACGAACCGTTTACTGCCATTGCCTTTAAAATTGCCACTGATCCTTTCGTCGGAAGAATTGCTTTCTTCAGGGTCTATTCCGGTGCACTCGATGCCGGCCAGACCATCCTGAATGCAAACACCGACAAGAAAGAACGGATCAACCGCATCATGCTCATGCATGCCAACAAGCAGAACCCGCTGAAGAGGATTGAAGCAGGGGAGATCGGCGCTGCTGTCGGATTCAAAGATATTCATACCGGAGATACCCTCTGTGACATAAAAAATCCAATCATCCTTGAAACCATGGCGTTCCCGGAACCGGTGATCAACATGGCTGTTGAACCAAAAACGCAGGATGATGTTGACAAGCTTACCATTTCCTTACAGAAGCTTTCAGAGGAAGATCCCACATTTAAAGTAAAGGTTGATGATGAAACAGGCCAGACGCTGATCAGCGGAATGGGCGAACTTCATCTCGACATCATTGTTGACCGCCTTCGTCGCGAGTTCAACATTGAATGCAACCGCGGAGCACCCCAGGTCGCTTACAAGGAAGCAATCATCAACACGGTTCTGCATCATGAGGTATACAAGAAACAGACGGGCGGCAAGGGTAAATTCGCTGACCTGGTGATCGAGGTATCTCCTGCAGACAAGGGTGTTAAGGGACTTCAGTTCATCAATGACATTAAGGGCGGAAGCATCCCTAAAGAATTTATTCCCGCGATCGAAAAAGGCCTCAAAGCCGGATTACAGAACGGACCGATCATTGGTTTCCCGATGGAAAGCGTGAAGGTTCGCCTGATCGATGGATCTTACCACAGTGTCGATTCCGATGCTCTGGCGTTCCAGATCGCAGCCGGTATCGCTTTCAGGGATGCCTGCAAAAAAGCAAAATCAGTACTGCTCGAGCCGATCATGCGTTTTGAAGTGATCACCCCGAGCGATTATATGGGCGACATTACCGGTGATCTCAACAAAAGGAGAGGACATGTTGAAGAGGTTGAATCACGGCTGCTCGACCAGGTTATTCACGGAAAAGTGCCTTTAGCTGAGATGTTCGGTTATGTGACCAACCTTCGGAGCATGTCTTCGGGCCGTGCCACATCGATGCTGGAGTTCTCACATTTTGCTCCTCTTACAAAGGAGATCCAGGATGAAGTTTTATACAAGATCAGGGGATACGTTCCTGTCTGTTAATAATAAGAACCAAGACACAAAGCAAATCGTTAATAAAAAAATAAAAACGTGAGCCAGAGAATTAGAATAAAACTGAAGTCATACGATTACAACCTGGTTGACAAATCAGCCGAGAAGATCGTAAAGACTGTGAAAGCAACGGGAGCAGTGGTGAGCGGCCCGATTCCGCTTCCGACCGATAAAAAGATTTTCACGGTTTTGAGGTCAACCTTTGTGAACAAGAAGTCACGGGAACAGTTCCAGCTTTGTTCATACAAGCGGTTACTGGATATTTACAGTACAACTTCAAAAACCATCGATGCCCTGATGAAGCTCGAACTTCCCAGTGGTGTTGAGGTTGAAATCAAAGTTTGATCATTACTTCACTGTGAACAGAAAAATTTAAAGAGATGTCTGGATTAATAGGAAAAAAAATTGGGATGACCAGCATATATGATGCTAATGGCAAAAATATGCCATGTACGGTCATCGAAGCTGGACCATGTGTCGTGACCCAGATCCGTTCGAAAGAGGTGGATGGGTACGAAGCAATTCAGCTGGCATTTGAAGATAAAAAGGAAAAACATACCACAAAAGCGCTGAAGGGTCATTTTGCCAAGGCCGGTATCACACCGAAGAAGGTAATTACTGAGTTTACGCGTTTCGAGGCTGACCACATGAAAGTTTTCGGGGATATCCTGAAGGTTGACATTTTCGTGGAAGGCGAGCTTGTAGATGTGGTTGGTATTTCCAAAGGAAAAGGTTTTCAGGGTGTTGTGAAAAGGCATCATTTCCGCGGTGTTGGTGAAGCCACCCACGGACAGCACAACCGTCTCCGGGCTCCCGGATCAGTCGGCGCCTCATCATGGCCTTCAAGGGTTTTCCCCGGGTTACGTATGGCCGGCAGAATGGGCGGCAAGCGTGTAAAGGTGGTCAACCTTGAGATCCTGAAGATCATTTTGGAGAAAAATCTTGTCCTGGTAAAAGGTGCAATTCCCGGACACAATGGTTCATATGTAATTATTGAAAGATGGAAATAGTAGTTTATAACGTAAAAGGTTCACAAACCGAGCGTAAGATCAAACTGGATGATGCGATTTTCAGCATCGAACCCAATGATCATGCCATATACCTCGATGTTAAGCAGCATATGGCCAACAAGCGTCAGGGAACCCACAGTTCTTTGGAGAAGTCAACAATTTCCGGTAGTACAAGGAAGCTGAAGAAACAGAAGGGTACGGGCGGTGCACGTGCCGGCAGTATCAAGAGTCCGTTGTTCAGAGGCGGTGCCAGGGTATTCGGTCCGCACCCCAGAGATTACAACTTCAAGCTGAACAAGAAGCTTAAGAGACTTGCCCGTAAATCTGCGCTTACTTACAAAGCAAAGGATAACTGCATCACTGTTCTCGAGGATTTCACATTTGATGCTCCAAAGACAAAGAATTTTGTTGAACTGCTGAAGAATTTCCAGCTCCAGGGTATCAAGACCTTACTGGTACTGCCTACTGTAGATACCAATGTGATCTTGTCATCAAGGAACCTGAAACGGGTGAAGATCATCCAGGCTTCTGATCTCAACACATATGAGATCCTGGATGCAGGCCGCCTCCTTATCCTTGAGAGTTCTGTGAAAGAAATTGAACAGATCCATCAGAATTAATCAGCGACAAACGACTTAATACCTGATAGCAATGCGAATAATTTTAAAGCCGATCATTACCGAAAAGATGACCCAGTTGGGCGAGAAGCTCAACCGATATGGGTTCCTGGTAGACAGAAGGGCAAACAAGCTCGAGATCAAGAAGGCGATAAAAGATGTTTATGGAGTAGAAGTATCAGCCATCAATACCATGATGTATGGCGGGAAAACGAAGACCCGTTACTCCAAGGCAGGTTTTATTACCGGCAAGACGAATGCTTATAAGAAAGCCATTGTAACATTGGCAAAAGGTGAAACTATTGATTTTTACAGCAATATTTAAATAAATGGCGCTTAAGAAATATAACCCAACAACTCCCGGTCAGCGTTTTAAAGTGATCAGCTCGTATGATGACATTACGAGCATGACTCCCGAGAAGAGCTTATTAATGCCGAAAACCAGAACCGGTGGCAGAAACAACGAAGGTAAAATGACCATGCGTTATGTCGGTGGTGGTCATAAACAGATGTACCGCATCATCGACTTCAAACGCGATAAGGATGATATTCCCGGTATCGTTAAGACGGTTGAATATGATCCGAACCGTACAGCACGTATTGCCCTTGTTTTTTACAAGGACGGCGAGAAACGTTACATCGTTGCTCCCCACGGGCTGAAAGTCGGTCAGACCATCATATCTGGTAAAGGCGCTGCCCCGGAGATCGGAAATGCACTTTTCCTTGCTGAGATCCCTTTCGGTACCATTATCCACAATGTGGAGCTGAGGCCGGGACAGGGTGCAAAGCTTGTCCGCAGTGCAGGTGCTTATGCACAGCTGATGTCACGCGACGGTAAATTCGCCATCATCAAGATGCCATCCGGAGAAACCCGCATGATCCTCCAGGCTTGCAAAGCCACGATCGGAATGGTTTCCAACACGGACCACAACCTTGAGTCTTCCGGTAAAGCCGGCAGAAACCGTTGGTTCGGCAGGCGTCCACGCGTTCGTGGTGTTGCCATGAACCCGGTTGATCACCCCATGGGTGGTGGTGAAGGCCGCGCATCAGGAGGTCACCCGCGTTCACGCAAGGGTACACCTGCAAAGGGTTATAAGACCCGCGAGAGGAAGAAAGCTTCCAATAAGTACATTGTTGAAAGAAGAAAGAAATAATTGTAACAATACAGAATTATGAGCAGATCGCTTAAAAAAGGTCCGTATATCCATTACAAACTGGAGAAAAAGGTTCTTGAAGCTACTGATGCCAAGAAGAAAACGGCTATCAAAACCTGGTCAAGAGGCTCCATGATCTCCCCGGATTTTGTCGGACAAACCATCGCAGTGTATAACGGAAATAAATTCATCCCGGTGTACGTCACGGAAAACATGGTCGGACACAAGTTGGGAGAATTCGCCCCCACCCGGATCTTCAGGGGCCACGCCGGTAATAAAGATAAAGCTAAGAAATAATAATTCTTCAATATTATGGGAGTAAAAAGTCGTACAAGAGCAGAAAAGCGTAAAGAGGATAAAAAGACCCTCGCCTTCGCGAAACTGAATAATTGCCCTTCATCGCCTCGTAAGATGCGGTTGTTGGCCGATATGATCCGCGGGATGAAAGTGGAATTAGCACTTCACGCATTGAAGAATTCCCCGCAAGAGGCTTCCGGGAAACTCCACAAACTTCTCCTTTCCGCACTTGCCAACTGGCAGGCGAAAAATGAAGGTGTGAGGATGGAAGAGAGTGATCTTTTTGTAAAAGAGATCTCTGTTGACGGTGGCAGGATGCTGAAGAGGATCCACACTGCGCCCCAGGGCCGCGCACATCGTGTCCGCAAACGTTCAAACCACGTAACACTGGTTGTCGACAGCAGGATCAAAGCTGATGCCGAAGCGGAAGAAACAACAACTGAAACCAAAGAATAAGAGTACTCGAATATTTAAAAGGAATAGTTAATGGGACAAAAAACAAATCCAATTGCGAACAGGTTAGGGATCATCCGTGGCTGGGATTCAAACTGGTATGGCGGTAAAAATTTTGCACCCAAGCTCGTTGAAGACGACAAGATCAGGAAATACCTGAATGCCCGTTTGTCAAAAGCAGGGATCGCAAAGATCGTCATTGAAAGGACTTTGAAGCTTGTAACGGTTACCATTCATACGGCTCGTCCGGGTATCATCATCGGAAAAGGCGGCCAGGAAGTGGACAAACTGAAGGAAGAGTTGAAGAAGATCACCAAAAAGGAGATCCAGATCAATATTTCGGAGATCAAGAGGCCTGAATTGGATGCCGTGATCGTAGCAAATACGATTGCCAGCCAGATCGAGGGAAGAATTTCTTTCCGCCGTGCCATCAAGACCTCCATTGCATCGGCCATGAGGATCGGTGCAGAGGGAATCAAGGTTTTGATCTCCGGTCGTTTGGGCGGTGCTGAAATGGCCCGTCGCGAGCAGTACAAGGAAGGACGTATTCCATTACATACGTTCCGTGCTGACATCGACTATGCAACTGCGGAAGCGCATACCACTTACGGAAGAATCGGGATCAAAGTATGGATCTGCAAAGGCGAGATCTATGGCAGACCTGACCTTACCCCGGCAGCTCCGGTTGGCATGAAGATGAAACCTTCAGGCAGCGGTGGCAGACCAGACGGACCTCATCAGAAAAGGGAACGTGACGGTGGCGGACCAAGAAACAACAAACCCAGGGGACCCAGAAAATAATCCCGGAGGACTCAGAAAATAAACCGAGACATTAATCTTTAATTGAAAAATAATGTTACAGCCTAAAAAGACCAAGTACAGGAAGATGCAGAAAGGCAAAATGAAGGGTAACGCCGGAAGGGGTCACCAGCTTGCATTCGGATCTTTTGGTATAAAAACCCTTGAAGAGGCATGGATGACCGGTCGTCAGATCGAATCCGCCCGTCAGGCTATCACCCGTCACATGAAACGTGAAGGACAGCTCTGGATCAGGATCTTCCCTGATAAACCGGTAACCAAAAAGCCTGCTGAAGTCAGGATGGGTAAAGGTAAAGGTGCTCCGGAATATTTCGTGGCCCGTATCACACCAGGAAGAATTCTCTTCGAGATCGAAGGCGTTTCCTTTGCCATTGCTAAAGAAGCTATGCGACTTGGTGCTCAGAAACTTCCGGTTGCGACCAAATTTGTTGTACGCAGGGATTTTGTTGAAGAAGCCGTATAAGTTAAAGTACAAAATACAGTAAACCTCCGAATAAAATGGAACAAAAAGTAATCAGGGAACTTACCACGGGTGAAATCCTCGAGCGTCTGGAAGAAGAACAGAGACAGTTGGTGAAACTTAAGCTGAATCACGCTGTTTCTCCGCTTGAAAATCCGAATAAGATCAGCGCATACCGCAAAACCATTGCACGCCTGAATACAGAGCTCAGAAGAAGAGAGCTCAGCGGTGAAACAATAACCAAGGCGAAAAAATAATTGTAACGATACATTTACGGTATCTGAACCAATAAGGATAAAAAATGGAAACCAGAAAACTCAGAAAGGAAAAGACCGGCATAGTTGTCAGCAATAAAATGGAGAAATCCGTTGTTGTTGAGGTCGAACGGAAAGTGAAACATCCGAAATACGGGAAATTCGTTAAGAAGTCCTCCCGTTTTGTTGCACACGATGAGAAGAATGAGTGCAGCGAAGGAGATAAGATCCGGATCGCTGAAACCCGTCCGATCAGTAAGAATAAATGTTGGAGACTTGTCGAAATAATTGAAAAGGTTAAATAGCCATGATACAGCAAGAATCAAGACTCACGGTTGCAGATAACAGCGGTGCAAAAGAAGTACTTTGCATTCGTGTCCTCGGTGGTACGAAGAAAAGGTACGCAACCATCGGCGACAAGATCGTCGTGACCGTAAAAAATGCCCTGCCATCAGGGAACATCAAAAAAGGTACTGTGTCGAAGGCAGTCGTTGTAAGGACCAAGAAAGAAATTCGCAGGAGCGATGGTTCATACATCCGCTTTGACGACAATGCAGTTGTGTTGCTGAATGCCGGCGGCGAAATGATCGGCACCCGTATCTTCGGCCCCGTAGCAAGAGAGTTAAGGGAAAAGCAATTCATGAAAATTATTTCTCTGGCACCTGAAGTGCTTTAAGATTATATTTTACAGACCATGCAAAAGAAATTACATATCAAGAAAGGGGACACGGTGATGATCATTACCGGTGATTCCAAAGGCCAACAGGGAAAAGTTCTCAAGGTAGTTACCGAGAAGAGCAGGGCCATTGTGGAAGGTGTCAACCTGGTTTCAAAACACACCAAGCCGAATGCAAAGAGCCCGCAGGGCGGTATCCTGAAAAAGGAAGCCCCGGTTCATATCTCCAATCTGATGGTGATCGATGGTTCGGGTAAACCTACCAGGACCGGCAGACAGCTGGATGCCAAGAAAAATAAATCCGTACGTTATTCTAAAAAATCAGGGGAGGTTATAAAATAATGGATTACAAACCGAGACTACGCGAAAAGTACTTAAATGAAGTTGTTCCTGCTCTGATGGAACAGTTCAGTTATAAAAGCCCTATGCAGGTTCCCCGGATCAACAAGATCTGTGTTAACCAGGGTTTGGGAATAGCCATCACCGACAAGAAGCATATCGATACGGGTATCCAGGAAATGACGATGATCACAGGTCAGAAGGCTGTTTCCACCAAGTCGAAGAAAGATATCTCCAATTTCAAACTCAGGAAAGGTATGCCGATCGGTGTGCGCGTTACCCTGAGAGGTGATAAAATGTACGAATTCCTTGACAGGCTGATCTCAGTTGCGATCCCACGTGTACGTGACTTCCGTGGTATCGGTGATAAAGGATTTGACGGCCGTGGTAATTATACCCTCGGAATTTCCGAACAGATCATTTTCCCGGAGATCGATATAGACAAGATTTCCAAGATCAACGGTGTGGATATTACGTTCGTAACGTCTGCCCGCTCAGACAGGGAAGCTTACGCGTTATTAAAAGAGTTTGGATTACCCTTTAAAACAAAATAAGGTATGGCAAAAGAATCAATCAAAGCCAGGGAAAGAAAAAAAGAAGCACTGGTTGCAAAGTATGCTGAAAGAAGAAAAGCATTAAAAGCTGAAGGTGATTACACTGCCCTGCAGAAATTACCGAAAAGCGCTTCTCCTGTACGCCTGCACAACCGCTGCAAACTGACTGGCAGGCCGAAAGGTTACATGAGACTTTTCGGAGTATCACGTATCAACTTCCGTGAAATGGCCCTTAAAGGTCTGATCCCGGGCGTAAGAAAAGCCAGCTGGTAAGTAAAAGAGATAGACGCACCAAGTGCATAAAAAATAAAACAAATTAATAGATATAGCAGATCATGGTTACGGATCCAATTGCAGATTATTTGACAAGAATCAGGAATGCCGTCATGGCAAATCACAGGATTGTTGAAATCCCTTCATCAAAAATGAAGAAAGAGATCACAAAAATTCTTTTCGAAAAAGGATATATCCTGAATTTCAAATTCGAAGATGAAACCAAACCTGGCTTGATCAAGGTAGCTTTAAAATACCATCCTGTCACAAAAATCTCAGCGATCAGTTCGCTGGTGAGAATTAGTAAACCGGGTCTCCGGAAATATGTGGACGCTCAGAGCCTTCCCCGCGTACTGAATGGGTTGGGAATCGCGATCATTTCCACATCACAGGGAGTGATGACCGATAAAGAAGCCAAGACGAAGAAGATCGGTGGCGAGGTTTTATGTTATATCAGCTAATCTAAATAGGAGATCAGTATAATGTCAAGAATAGGAAAATTACCGATTCCCCTGCCCGATGGAGTAAAAATCGAGGTTTCCGATACAAACTTTGTGACGGTAAAGGGTAAATTGGGCGAACTTTATCAGCAGGTCGACCCGAAAATTACAATTAAGGTTGAAGGCGGCAATCTGCTTGTTAAGCGTAACAGCGATGAGCAGGACGACCGTTCAAAGCATGGTCTTTACCGTTCACTTATTTCCAATATGGTGAAGGGTGTCAACGAAGGGTACACCATTGTTCAGGAACTTATCGGCGTAGGTTACAAAGCTACAGCCAACGGACAGCTTCTGGAACTTGCCCTGGGTTATTCACACAACATCGTGATGGAACTCCCGAAAGAGATCAAGGTTGAAACCACAGCTGAAAGAGGAAAGACCAACACGATCATTTTAAAATCAAATGATAAGCAATTAATCGGACAGGTGGCTGCCAAGATCCGTTCACTGCGTAAACCTGAGCCTTACAAGGGCAAGGGTATCCGTTTCGTTGGTGAGGAGATCAAGAAGAAAGCCGGTAAATCCGCTTCCGGTCAATAATCATTGAAATCATTTTCTTAAATCAATATAGAAATGGCAATCAAGAATAAAAAAGAGTTCAGAAGGTTCAGGATCAAGAAAAGAATTCGTAAAATCGTTAAGGGGACTCCTGAAAGGCCTCGTCTGTCCGTTTTCAGAAGCAACAAGGACATTTATGTTCAGCTCATTGATGACCTGCGTGATACAT
>Ga0118677_10010931_pt1 | contig 13743 bp, 8 predicted proteins | sample AliMusrvi5mmetaG_FD_86154 | JGI IMG/M metagenome (GOLD analysis project Ga0118677, IMG submission 86154) | reverse complement strand
GTGGCGGGGCGTTTGAGGCATTTGCCGGGCCTGGTGTTTTTCGACACGGCGGGGCATCGGCCGACGGCGGGCGGGCGGGCGGTGTCGGTGATTGCGGCGCGACCGCGGCGGGTGTTGGCCGGGAGTCTTTGGGCGGAAGCGGATCGGGAGAGCCTGCACGCGGCCTTGGCGGCCGGGCCGCGGGTGCCGGGACATCCCGGATTTCCGCTGGGCGGCCTCTGCGGCTGGGTGGAGTACGAGGGGGATTTTGTGTTTGGCGATTATCGTGAAATGCTGGTTTATTGTCACGATGATGGCACTTGGTGGGAAGTGGGGCGGCTTTCAGAATGCCTGCTGGAGGTGCCGTTGGCCCCGGATGAGCCCGACATCGGGGGGTTCGCGGCTCTAACAAATCGCGGGGACTTCATCGCCGGCGTGCGGCGGATCAAGGAATGGATCGGCGCGGGGGACGTCTATCAGGTGAACCTGTCGCAGGCGTATCAGGCAACCGTGCGGGGCGGCTCCTTGTTTGGATTGTACGAGGCGCTGCGCGAGGCCTCGCCGGCCCCGATGGCGGCGTGGCTGTCGCTAGCCGGGCGGGAGGTGCTCAGTTCCTCACCGGAGGCGTTTTTGAAGGTGTCCGGGCGAGGGATTGAGACTCGCCCGATCAAGGGGACGCGGCCGCGGTATGCGGCTGCGGCTGCGGACCTGCGCTCGGCGTTTGAGTTGCAGACTTCGGTGAAGGAAATCGCCGAGCTGGTGATGATCACCGACCTGTTGCGCAATGATTTGGGGCAGGTGTGTGAATTCGGCTCGGTGGAAGTGGCGGGCATGCTCCAGCTTGAGAGCTTGGCGCAGGTGCATCATCTGGTTTCCACCGTTACCGGCAGACTGCGGCGGGACGTGGGCGCGGTGATGGCGTTGGCGGCGTGTTTTCCGGGCGGCAGCATCACCGGCGCGCCGAAACTGCGGGCCATGGAAATCATCCGTGAGCTGGAGCCGTCGCCGAGGGGGATTTATTGCGGGGCGCTGGGTTGGTTGGGTTTCAACGGCGAGAGTTCGCTCAACATCGCCATTCGCACGCTCATCCGGCACGGCGACCGGCTTGTCTATCAGGTGGGAGCCGGCATCGTGGCCGATTCCGACCCGCAACAGGAATACGAGGAAACCCTGCACAAGGCGGCAGGCATCCGCCTCGCCATCGAGCGCTGGACCAGGAAAAGCGACCGTCAACCCGGGCCTTCCAACTGAATCGATGCCTTGCTTACCGCAGGCCAAGAGGATTGCCCGGATTCACTCCACCGCAGCCGAACCCAACTTTCCAACTTCTGACTTGTTTGTCGGCTCAAGATGCGGTTTGCTTCCGGTCCCATGACATTACTTCCTGCCGCCGACCTCCTGGCGCTCGACATCACCGGCCTGAAACGCCGCTTGTCGAAGCTCAGGAGGTATCTTTGACGTCCCGTCCCTCACGATCGAAATCGAAACCCTTGAGGAGGCCATGGGATCTCCGGATTTTTGGATCGACGCGGATGATGCCAAGTCCGTGAGTTCCAAGGCGAGCGCTCTGAAAAAAAAGCTCGAGGCCTTTCTCAAGCTCGAATCGCGGGTGGCGGACATCGAGGAAGGGGTGGCACTTGCCAAGGAATTTGATGACGCGGAGCTGGCGCGTGAGGCCATCCACAACGCCAAGACGCTTGAAGAGGACATTCGCTCATATGAATTGCTCACCCTGCTGGATCAGCCTGGCGATAACTCCTCGTGCTTCCTGGTGATTCAGGCAGGGGCGGGCGGCACCGAGGCCTGCGATTGGGCGCAAATGCTCCAACGCATGTACTGCCGCTGGGCCGAACGCCGCGGCTACACCGTGGAAACCCTCGATTGGCAGGATGGCGACGAAGCCGGTCTGCGCTCCTGCACCCTGAAAATCAGCGGTGAATATGCCTACGGCTTCTTGAAGTGCGAGCGCGGGGTGCATCGTCTCGTGCGGATTTCCCCCTTCGATGCCGCCGCCAAACGCCATACCTCGTTCGCCTCGATCGACGCCACTCCGGAAGTTTCCAAGGAAATCAAAATCGAAATCAACCCGACTGAGATTGAAATCACCACCACCCGCTCCGGCGGCAAGGGCGGCCAAAACGTCAACAAGGTGGAAACCGCCGTGTTGCTCCGGCACCTTCCCACTGGCATCCTGATTCGCTCCACCGCCGCCCGCACGCAAGGGGCCAATCGCGAACTCGCCTTCGAAATCCTCAAGGCCAAGCTCTACACCATCGAGGAGGACAAACAACGCGCGGAATCCGACCGCGCCTACAGCGAAAAAGGCGACGTGTCCTGGGGCAACCAAATCCGCTCGTATGTTTTCCAACCCTATCAGAAAGTGCTCGACCTCCGCACCGGCGAGGAATCCGGCAACATCCAGAACGTGATGGACGGCGATATCGACGCCTTCATCGAGGCCAAACTCCGTGGCAAAGTCCGCGTCAAGGGCGCCAAGGACGCCGACGAATAGGTTATCGGTTATTTTTTGTCCGGCTCATCCGCGGTGTCGCTCTTTGTCATGATTCGCAGTTATAAGTATCACATCTCCCATGCCCCCCGATCTCACCCTCATCAAAGCCGGCACAGGCGTTCTAACGAAATCTGACAATGGCGCCTTGGATCGGGCCGCGCTGGTGCATTTGGTTGCGGCGATCGCCGGGCTGGTGGACGCCGGGCATCGCTGCTTGTTTGTCTCATCGGGAGCGGTTGGCTCGGGGCTTTCAGCGTTCGGCCTCACCGAGTATCCGCAAGAGACCGCCACCCGCCAAGCCTGTGCGGCCGTGGGCCAGGCGCGGCTGATGCAGACCTACAGCAGCCTGTTCTCCAACTTTGACATCACAATCGCCCAGGTTCTCCTCACTGCGGGGGACTTCGGCACTCCGGAACGCGCCGCCTACGTGAGCGACACCTTCTCTCGTCTGCTTGTCGAGCCGCGCATTCTCCCGATCATCAATGAGAACGATTCCGTCGCCGTGGAGGAGTTGAAATTCGGGGACAATGACATGCTCGCCGTCCGCGTGGCGAAACTCACCGAGGTGCGCCGCATCATTTTGCTCACCAGCACGGATGGATTGTTGGATCCGGAAACCAACGCGCTCATTCCCGAGGTGCCGGATATCGACGGCGTGTTCCGCCACGTGCGGCTGGAAAAGGGTCGCTTTTCCATGGGGGGCATGGCCTCGAAGCTGGCGGCCATCAAGTTCGCCGTGGATGCCGGAATCGAAACCCACATTGCCAACGGCCGCCATCCGGAACGGCTCGCCGGCATCCTCGCCGGCAACGGTGTCTCGACCCGCTTCCAACCCCGCTCCTAACAACCGACTCGCGCTTTTTCGTTGTCATTCCCGTCACTTGGTGTCTACCATCCTATCGCCATGTCCCCTTCCATCACCGAAACGATTCACCTGATGGGCCGCCAGGCCCGCGCGGCGGCCTATCGTCTGGCCCAACTCGAAAGCGCCCGGAAAGACGCGATTTTGCGCGCGATGGCCGCCGCGCTCCGTCGCGCCACCCCGGATCTGCTTGCGGCCAACGCGCTGGACATGGCTGCGGCCTCCCGCGCCGCTTCGGCTCCGGGCGATTCCTCCGCCAAGAGGCTCTCGGCCGCGCTCCTTGACCGGCTCCGTCTCGATGAATCGCGCGTCGAAGCGATGGCCTCAGGCATCGAACAAGTCGCCACTCTGGCCGACCCTGTTGGCCAAATCATCGAATCGTGGCAGCGCCCCAACGGACTTCGCATCGAACAAGTCCGTGTGCCGATCGGCACCATTGGCATCATCTATGAGAGCCGCCCCAACGTCACTGCCGACGCCGCGGTGCTCTGTTTCAAGACCGGCAACGCCACCATCCTGCGAGGTGGCAGCGAGGCGATCCACTCCAATCGCGCCATTGCCAGCGTTCTGCAAGCGGGTGGCTCGGCGGCGGGTCTTCCGGAGCATGCGATTCAATTCATTCCCTTCACCGACCGCGAGAGCGTGGCCGTCCTCGCGCAGATGGACCGCTGGCTCGACCTCATCATTCCGCGAGGCGGCAAGGGCCTGATTGAAACCGTTGTCTCGCTGGCACGCATGCCCGTGATCAAACACTACGACGGCATCTGCCACCTGTTCGTCGATGCCCATGCCGATCCCGCCATGGCGGTCGCTCTAACGGTTGATTCGAAAACCCAGAAATGCGGGGTTTGCAACGCCCTGGAAACCCTCCTGGTTCACCGCGACATCGCCGCCGGCTTCCTGCCGCGCGTCGCTTCCGCCCTCGCTGCCAAAGGGGTCGAGTTGCGCGGCTGCGCCGCAACCCGCGCCATTCTAACCGACATTGCGGCGGCCACCGACGACGACTGGCGCACCGAATACCTCGACCTCATCCTTGCCATCAAGATCGTCGCTTCCCCCGCCGAGGCGATCGCGCACATCAACGAATACGGATCACACCACACTGACAGCATTGTCACCGGTGACGCCGCGACCGCCGAGCGATTTCTCCGCGAAGTGGACTCCGCCTGTGTTTTCCATAACGTCTCGACGCGTTTCGCCGATGGCGGCGAATTCGGATTCGGCGCGGAAATCGGCATTTCCACCGACAAGCTCCACGCCCGCGGTCCGATGGGCCTGCGCGAACTCACCTCCTATCAATATCGTGTCCGCGGTTCCGGACAAACCAAGGGAGGTGGAGGTGCCGGTTAGAGATCATGAGTTATCAGGGAAGAAGCTGACACGGCGTTTCTTCTTCCCTGAAACGCGAAATCCAACCGGGCTCTGTTCTTCCGTCTTCCGTCTGCGAGTCTTGCGTCTTCTTCCCGATAACTGATAACTGATAACCTATAACCGATAATCAACACCCCATGTCCCCCATCCTTATCGGCGGCACTGTCGCCATCGACCACGTCAAGACCCCCACTGCCGAGGCGGCGAATCTGCTCGGCGGCTCCGCCTCCTACGCCGCCCTTGCCGCCTCTTACTACACCACACCGGTTCACCTCGTTGGCATCATTGGCAAGGATTTCCCGCAAGAGCACCTCGACATGTTAGAGAGTCGCGGCATCACCCTTGATGGAGTCGAACGCTCTTCGGGCGACTCGTTCTCCTGGTCCGGCGAGTACCACGAGAACATGAACGAGCGCACCACCCGTCAAGTCGATATCAACGTGCTTGAAAACTGGAGCGTCAAAGTCCCCGCCAGCATTGCCGCCGCGCCGGTGGTCGTGCTCGCCAACATGGCGCCCGAGAATCAACTTCAAATGCTCGACCAATGCGCCGCAGTCCAGCCCTTCGTCGTTGCCGACACCATGGACCTGTGGATTCACATTGCCAATGAGCGCCTCCACGATGTCCTCAAGCGCATCGACCTGTTGGTCATCAATGAAAGCGAGGCCCGTGAATTTGTAGGGACCAGCAACCTGATCGTTGCGGGGCAACGCCTGCTTGCCAAAGGCCCGAGCTTCGTGGTTATCAAGCTCGGCGAGTTCGGGGCGATGCTGTTCGCCGCGGCCCCGGACGGGGTGGGTGCCGGGCTTTCCGCATCTAACTTTTTCCGCTGCGCTGCCGTCCCGCTGCATGAGGTTGCCGATCCCACCGGGGCCGGCGACTCGTTCCTCGGCGCGCTTGCCGGCCACCTTGCAGCCGCTGGCGGCAAGCCATTCAGCTTTGCGGACATCCGCCAGGCAGTGGTGGAAGGCACCGTGGTCGCCTCCTTCACCTGCGAAGCGTTCTCGACCCGCCGCTTGCAGGAAATCACCCGTGCCGACATCGACCAGCGCCTCGCCTTGCTCAAATCCATCACTCACTGGCCCTGAGCGCCGCCATCAGGCGCCAGGCGCTTCACTCCTCGATCCAGCGAGCCAGCTCGTCTTCCAGCTCGACGCTGCGTTTCACATTGAAGGCGGCACCTAACTCGACGGTGAGCCGGCGGCCGGCGCCGTTTTGGAAATGCAGGTGGACCGGGGTGTGGCCGGGGTAACCGGCGATGATGAATTGAATCTCATCGAGATCGCGCTCGCTGTGGCGGCTGGTCCACAACATCAGCTCCAGCGGCCCATTGCCGTTGGCCAGGGCGCCCTTGGGCTTGAGTTCGGCAAGCTCATAACCGGTTAGACGACGGCTGCCCGTGCGGTCGTCCACCTGGATCGCGCCTTTGAGCCTGATGATCCTGCCCGGTTCTAACAATCCGGCGTCGCGGGCCGGCACGAAGGTCTCGCCCCAGAGCATGATTTCGGCGCTGCCGGTGAAGTCCTCAAGGACCAACACGCCGAAGGGTTTGCCGGTCTTGGTGATTTTGGCTTCCAGGCTGCGGACCATGCCGGCGAAGGGAAACCGATCCCGCGCGTTGGAAATCTCCAAATCATCGATGAGTCCGAGACGACGGTAGCGGTCGGAGTCGATCACACTGCGGAATTTGTCGAGCGGATGGCCGGTGACGTAGAAACCTAACAATTCCTTCTCGTGGGCGAGGCGTTCGTCCTTGGACCATTCCTCCACGGCCTTGCCGCCGCGGCCGGCCTTGGCGGCGGGCGGCGCGGTGCCAAAGTCCATGGCGTCGAACATCGAGACTTGGCCGGAGGCGCGGTCGCGCTGGATGGATGAGGAGGCCGAGATCACCTGTTCGAGGCGGCCGAACATGCCGGCGCGGGTTTCGGCGGTCCAATCGAAGGCGCCGGCCTTGACGAGGTTTTCCAGGATGCGTTTGTTGATGACCTTGGAATCGAGCCGCGACGAGAAATCCTCCAGCGAGCTGAAACGCCCGCCGCGCTCGCGTTCGTGGATCGCGGCGGCCATCGCGCCTTCGCCGCAATTCTTGATGGCGGCGAGGCCGTAGCGGACGCAGGGTTTGCCGTTAGGACCGATTTCCGGGGCGAAGCGCAGTTGTGAGGCGTTGAGATTGGGCGGCAGAATCTCCAGACCCATGCGGTGGCACTCGGACACAAACACGCCGATCTTGTCGGTGTTCTGGATCTCATTGGACAGCAGGGCCGCCATGAACTCCACCGTGTGGTTGGTCTTCAGATAGGCCGTCCAATAGGAGATGTGACCATAACACGCCGAGTGCGACTTGTTGAACCCGTATCCGGCAAACATCGCGATCTTGTCGAAAATCTGGTCGGCGAGCTTGCGGCTGATGCCGTTGGTCGTCTCGCAGCCGTCGACGAACATGGCACGCTGCTGCTCCATTTCCTTGGCGTCCTTCTTGCCCATGGCGCGGCGCAGCAGGTCGGCACCGCCGAGCGTGTAGCCGGCGAGCAGCTTGGCGGCATTCTGCACCTGTTCCTGATAGATCATCACCCCGTAGGTGTCGCCGCAGACTTTCTCCAGCAGCGGATGTTCGTACATGGCCTTCTTGCGGCCTTTCTTCACGTCGAGCATCTGGTCGATGAACTGCATCGCGCCGGGCCGATAGACCGCCAGCAAGTCGATGATGTCCTCAATCTTGCCGATGGCATACTTGCGGCAAGTTTCCACCATGCCGCCGCTTTCCAACTGGAACACGCCCATCGTCTCGCCGCGGTTGAGCAGGTCGAAAGTCTTCGGATCGTCCAGCGGGACGGTCTCAATGGCAAACTCCGGCGTATGCCGCCGGATGTGCTGCACGGCCTCCTGGATGACAGTTAGATTCTTCAGCCCGAGGAAGTCCATCTTGAGCAGGCCCACATCCGTGATGGCCTTCATCGCATACTGGGTGACCACTTCCCCCTCATTGCCGCGGGTGAGCGGGACATGCTCATCGAGCGGGCGGTCGCCGATGACGATGCCCGCGGCGTGCACGCCGACGTTGCGGTTGAGCCCTTCGAGCTTGAGGGCATATTCCCACAGCTCCCGATAGCTGGAGCTGCTTTCGATGAGTTCGTGCAGTTCGGTGTTCTTCTCCCATTCGCGACTCAGGATTGAGGGTCCGAATTTCTTCTTGTCGTCCTCGTCGATGGGCTTCGGATCGATCAGCTTCGACAGCCGGTCGCCGTCATTGTAGGACATGCCCATCACGCGGGCGACGTCGCGCACCACGCTCTTGGCGCCCATGGTGCCGTAGGTGATGATGTGCGACACGCAGCGTTCGCCGTACTTCTGGCGCACATATTCGATGACCTCGCCGCGGCGGCTCTGGCAGAAATCGATGTCAACGTCGGGCGGGCTGATGCGCTCGGGGTTGAGGAAACGCTCGAACAACAAGCCGAAACGGATCGGGCAGATATCGGTGATGCCCATCGCATACGAGGCGAGTGAGCCGGCCGCCGAGCCACGGCCCGGACCCACCGGGATGCCTTGGTCGCGCGCCCACTGGATGAAATCCGCGGTGATGAGGAAGTAGGAGGAAAAGCCCAACTGATTGATCGTGTCCACCTCGTATTTGAGGCGCTCGGCCAGTTCGGGCTCGTTGGAGCGCGCCTCGCCGTAGCGTCTAACCATTCCCTCGCGGCACACCTTCATGAAATACTCCTCGCGCGGGCTGCCGTCGGGGGTGCCGAACTGCGGGTATTTCTCCGACGAGGTGGCATCGAGCTTGAGGGTGACGTTGCAGCGCGCGGCGATTTCAAGGGTGGCATCGCAGGCACCCGGCACGTCCGCAAAGAGCTCGCGCATTTCCCCGGCGGTCTTGAAATACAGCTCGGGCGAATAGCGCATGCGGTTCTCATCGATGAGCAGGTGGCCGGTGCCTATGCATAACATCACATCGTGGGCATCGCGATCGGACGGATTGAGGAAATGCACATCATTGGCCGCCACCGGCTTGAGGCCCAATTCGGCAGCGAGCTTGAGCAAGCCGGGCGTGACACGGCGTTCGGGCTCCAGGTCGTGGTTGTGGATTTCGACATAAGTGTTGTCCTTGCCGAAGATATCACAAAGCTCGACGAGGGTTTCGCGCGCCTTGTCCTCATCCCCGGCGAGCAACCACTCGTTGACCGGGCCGGAGATGCAGCCGCTCAGGCAAATGACCCCCGCGGCGTGTTGCCGCAACGCGTCGCGGTCGACCCGCGGTTTGCCATGATAGAGCCCGTCGAGGTGGCCTTTGGTGACGAGCTTGCTGAGGTTGTCCCAGCCCTCGTTGGTCTCGGCGAGCAACGTCAGGTGGGTGGCGCGCTTGCGGCCGGGAATTTCCCGGCGGTCCTCGATGGTAGTGGGTGCGAGGTAAATCTCGCAGCCCAGGATCGCCTTGATTTTCTGGTCCTTGCAAGCCTTGTAGAACTGCACCGCCCCGTACAGGTTGCCGTGGTCGGTCATCGCCACCGCCGGCATGCCCAGTTGCGCCGCGCGTTTGGCCAGATCCTTGGTTCGGATCATGCCATCCAGCAGCGAAAACTCAGTGTGCAGGTGAAGGTGAACGAAAGATTGGGACATCGGGCGCCCCGATCCTAGCCTCGCCCGACCCGCCAGGGCAAGCGGCACCACGTCCAAAGCGACGATTTTCACCCGGGGCGGCCTGCGCCGTGCCACCCAATGTGACAAGATCGTCACAATCACCCCCTTGAGCCAGAGCCAGTGGCACGGCGATGCTTCGGCTCGGCCCGAGTGCGGGCTGCACAGGCATGAGTTTCCCCCACACCATCCCCGCTTCCCCGCTTCAGCCACTGGCTGTGCGAGCGCTCGTCGCGTGGCTGGGGTCCGGGCTTGCCGGGGGAATCACCCCGGTCCAGGAGGTCGCCAGCTTCTACATCCGCGAATACCGGGTGGAAGGCGCGCGGCGGCTGAAAAACCTCGAGGTGGAGGAGGCGGTCTATCCGTTCCTTGGGCCCGCCCGCACGCCTGACGACGTGGACAAGGCGCGAGCCGCGCTGGAGAAAGTCTATCATGACAAGGGGTTGCAGACCGTGTCGGTGCTCGTGCCACAGCAGGACCCGCGGCGCGGCATCATCCGCCTCGAGGTGGTGGAGGGCAAGGTCGGCCGCCTGCGGGTCAACGGCGCGCGGTTTTTCCTGCCCAGCCAAATCAAGCGCGAGGCTCCGTCACTGGCGCAGGGCAAGGTGCCGGACATGAATCAGGTCGCCAAGGAAATCGTCGGCCTCAACCGGTTGGCGGACCGGCGGGTGACCCCGGTATTGCGCCAGGGCGTGGAACCGGGAACGGTGGACATCGACCTCAACGTGGAAGACAAGTTGCCCCTGCACGGCTCGCTGGAGCTCAACAACCGCTATAGCTCCAACACCACCCCGCTGCGTCTTAACGGCGCGCTGAGTTATGCCAACCTCTTCCAACTCGGCCACACCGCGGGGCTCAATGTCCAGCTCGCCCCGGAAAACGTGCACGATGCCCTGGTGTTCTCCGGCTACTACATGGCCCGCGTTTCCGACGGCGTGAGCCTGATGCTGCAAGGCACCAAGCAAAACAGCGATGTCTCCACCCTCGGCGGTGCGGCGGTCGGCGGCCGCGGCAATACCCTCGGCCTGCGCGTGCTGCGCGACCTGCCGTCCGGCGCGAAATTCTATCAGAGCTTCAACTTCGGCATCGATTACAAGCAGTCCCAGGAATCCATCGTGATTGGCCCCAGCACCATTGCCACGCCCATCACCTATTATCCCCTGTGCGCCAACTACGGCGCCACCTGGCTGGCGGACAACAGTTTCACCGAGTTCAACAGCTCGCTCAATTTCCACTTGCGCGGCCTCGGCAGCGGCGGCCAGGATTTTGCCAACAAGCGCTACAACGCCGACGGCAGTTATGTGTACATCCGCGGCGACGTCGCCCATACCCACGACCTCACCGGCGGCTCGCAGGTGTTCGGCAAGATCCAGGGCCAGCTCGCCAGCCAGCCGCTGGTCAACGCCGAGCAATTCGCCGGCGGCGGCTTGGGCACCGCGCGCGGCTACCTCGAAGCCACCGCGCTGGGCGACAACGGACTGTTCGGCACCGTCGAGTTGCGCAGCCCGTCACTGATTGGCACGCCTGGCAAAACCGGCACGCGTGCCGACGAATGGCGGTTCCTGGCGTTTGCCGACGCCGGGGTGTTGGGCATTTGCGACGCGCTGCCAAGCCAGCAACAAAGCTATGACTTCGCCAGCGCCGGTGCCGGCATGCGCATCAAGCTGCACAACCACTTCAACGGCTCGGTCGACGCCGCGGTGCCGTTCATCGACCAAACCGACGCCTCCGCGGGACATGTCCGTATCACCTTCCGCGGCTGGGCCGAATTCTAGAATAAGTTATCCTGGGTTTTTCCTCATGCACAACCGCTCTTCTCGAACCATTCTGTCCAGCTTCAGAAATCCTGACCCCTCAGCCGATCCCATGACCCCTCATGCAGCTCGGCTGCGGGCGGGATGGCCGCGCCACCGGGGTCCGGGCCTCCTGCCCGAACTCGCGCGGGCTCATGCACCCATCCTAACATCGATGGCGCCCCGGCTGGGTTCCGCATTTCTGGGCCTGTGCTTCGCCGGCGCCCTCGCCACTCCGCTGCAAGCCGCCGAGGCATGGTGGAACCGTGCCTGGACCCAGCGCCAGCCGCTGACCCTCGACACCGGCGCGGACGCCGCAGCCCTAACCGATGCGGCGGGCGCCGCCAGCGTGCTGGTGCGCCTGAGCGACAGCAACTTCCACTTTGCCGCCGCCCGTGACAATGGCGGCGACCTGCGCTTCATTGCAGCGGATGGCAAGACGGTGCTGCCCTATCAAATCGAGAGTTATGACAATGTGCTCAACGAAGCGTTCATCTGGGTCAAATTGCCCGATGTGAAAGCCGCGGCCAAGGAAACCATCCACCTCTATTATGGCAACTCCGACGCCGCCATGCCACCGGGCCCGCCGGCAACCGACGCGTTCGACTCGGACACCGTCCTGGTGTATCATTTCTCCGGCCGCGGCGTCGCCCCGGCCGATGCCACCGCCAACGCCAACAACGCGCAAACCGTTGGCCTGACTGCCGACGGCTCGCTCATCGGCAGCGGCTTGCGGTTGGCGGGGACTACCCCGATCAGCATTCCTAACACAAAGTCGCTGGAGTGGAAACCGGCCCAGCCGCTCACCCTTGCGGCATGGATCAAACCCGCCGCATTGCAGGCCAACGCAGTCATCACGAGCCGCGCCGAGGGCGGCTCGTCGTTCCGCCTGTTGCTAGACCAAGGTGTGCCGGTGGTGGAAATCGCGGCGGCGGGCAGCCCGCTGCGCAGCCAGCCCGCCGCTGCGGTGGCGGCCGGGGCGTGGAGTCACCTGGTGGTTGTCGCCGACGGCAAGACCGTCCAACTCTTCCTCAACGGCGCGCCATACGCCAGCATCAACGCCGCGCTGCCGGCCCTCACCTCGCCGCTGGTCCTCGGCGGGCTCGCCACGGCCGCCGCCGGCACCAACAATTTCACCGGGGAACTCGACGAGTTGTCCATCTCCCGGATCGCCCGCCCGCCCGCTTGGGTCAAGCTGGCCGCGGTCAACCAGGGCGGCAGCGATGCGGCCCAGCGCACACTTTCGCTAGGTGCGGCGGAGGGCGATGCCGCCAAGGCCCCTAGCAAGTTCATGGAGCATCTGTCGCTGTTCAAGGACATTGCCGGCAACATGATGTTTGACGGCTGGATCGCCGTTGGCATCTGCGCCGTCATGATCGTCATCGGCTGGACGGTGGCCATCCGCAAGTTCATCTATCTGAATTCCATCGACAAGGGCACCAGGGTGTTTCTCCGCCAGTGGAAAGCGCTTTCGACCGATCTCACCGCGCTTGAGCCAAACGACACCTCGGCCGTCGGCACCCTCGACGGGCGCGGCGACGCGTCCGAGCAGGGGCTCCTCGAGAAGTCGCCGCTGTACCATATCTATCAAATTGGCTCGGAGGAAATCCGCCACCGCCTCGCCAAGGACCAGAGCCGTGTCCAGGGGCTCTCGGGCCGCTCGATCCAGGCGATCCGCGCCAGCCTCGATGCCGGCTTGGTGCACGAAAGCCACCGGCTCTCCGACGGCCTCATCTACCTGACCATCAGCATCGCCGGCGGACCATATGTTGGGCTGTTAGGAACGGTGGTCGGCGTCATGATCACCTTCGCCATCATCGCGCGCTCCGGCGAGGTCAATGTCAACTCGATCGCCCCCGGCATTGCCTCCGCGCTGTTGGCCACCGTGGTGGGCCTGGTGGTGGCCATCCCGGCGCTGTTCATCTACAGCTATCTGAACGGCCGGATCAAGAACTCGCTGGCGTTGATGCAGGTGTTCATCGACGAGTTTGTCGCCAAGATGGCCGAGTTCTATCGCCCCGCCCAGGAGCCCGACGCCATCGCCGGCAAGAACCGTTGAAGCCATATCCGACTCAATTGAAATCTCAAATCTCAAATCGCAAATCTGACAACCAATCACCTTTTGCATTCTCCCGACCATGGCCTCCTCCGACGAAAAGAGCTACGATGACATCAACGTCACGCCGATGGTGGACCTCTATCTGGTGCTGCTGCTCATCTTCATCATCATGACCACCGCCAGCGTGCAAGGCGTCAAGGTCAACCTGCCCAGCGCCAGCAAGGCGGCGGCGGCCAAGTTGGACACGCCCAAGACCCAGGCGATCACCATCGACACCGAGGGCAAGATCCGCCTCAACACGCTGCCGGTGAGCCTGGCCGAACTGGAGACTCATCTCAGCCAGCTCAAGGCCAGCCTGCCCGAAGTGCCCGTGGTGGTGCGAGGCGATCGCCAGAGCCAATACCAAGGCGTCATGGACGTGCTCGATGTGTTGGGCCGGGTCGGCATCAACCAGATCGGCCTCGCCACCCAGCCGGCGGTTGGCAGCAAATGATATCCTAACATGAATACCAAGCTATCAACATCCCCC
>Ga0118677_10010930_pt1 | contig 13743 bp, 16 predicted proteins | sample AliMusrvi5mmetaG_FD_86154 | JGI IMG/M metagenome (GOLD analysis project Ga0118677, IMG submission 86154) | reverse complement strand
TCCTTGACTTGCGGCGGCCAGCCCCGCTGGGAGCCTTGGGGCAAATAGCAGAGTGAATGGACTTCCTTCTCCCACGGTCTCTCAAGGCGGGGCTGGCCGCCGCAAGTCAAGGAAGACCAGAAAGGCGAGGAAGTCGAGACGCAGAAACAGTAGAAAATAGGCGCCTACTATAGAATGGCAGCGAGAACTACCCGCAAAGTCGGCACCAAGGCATGCGTTTGGCACGGAACGGCACAGAAGACTTCCGGCGGCCTGACCAAGAAGGATCTGATGAAGCACAAGGGTCGCATTATCAGCAGGAAGAAGCACGCCCTGGGCAAGAAGGCATTCAAGAACCTCGTGAAGGCCGGCTACAAGCCGAAGAAGGGCACGTTCAAGCTGTTCAAGAAGTAATTGCCTTGCTTGGCTAAGCTAACCAGTTCAAAGCCGTACAACATGTACACATAGATGCCTGTAGACAGGTTTTTATGTAGACATATAGCTATCTTCCGTCCAAGGAAGAAGACCTTCCACCTTTTACATGAATCCGACCGCGGATGGCTGCCCTATCCAATGCCCATCCATCCAAACGATTACCGGCTGAGGCGTTCGTCTCACGAGGAAGATACGGCTGCCCTGACCCTTCGGAAGAAAACACTCGATGTAAGATGCACTGGATATTATTTGGAAACCTTTGATGATGCATTACCTAAGTACATACCGGTGTGTATGAAATCCCCTCGTCAGACCTACCCTTCTTCCGTACTCGCCCACCCGATTTCCTACCCCACGACTACCTTCGTTGAGTGGAACCCTATCACGCTGTGGTCTAGTCAACCCCTAATCCATGAAGCCAATGACTGAAGGACAGCAGCAGCCTCTTCTTTCGTGTAGAGCGGGGCATCATACACGTTCTCCGCTGGATCATACCAGTGTATACTATTCGTTGAGGACACCCAGGCCACCGCCGCCTTTGCATCAAGGAGTTCCGTCCAATGCTCCTTCAAATCCTTTAACAGAGCCACGATTCCACTCCCTCGTCCGTGAAGAACCCGTTCCACCTTTTCGACAGCGTACCCAAGGGGAAAGAGAATCCGTTCCCATTCACATCCACCGATGCTACCCACTTCAGAGCATCCGATTAAACTTATCTCATGATTCCATCGTGACCATAGGGCTCTCGGGATATCTCCAGAATTCCCCACAGTTAGCCAGAAGACCCGTGAAGGCTTCGGTGCATTAGAGACGTAGGTTGCCAGGAGTTGCATGTCAAAGGAATCTTTTACACGAAAGGTACAGTCCCAGCGTTTACGAAAGATAAGAGGATGCCCTAGGGCCACCTCCTGACCTTCCTGGATGACTAAGATGTTCTTCCCCTTGTAGGCTGAACTCGATTCAAGAAGAGAAAATCTCTGTAGAGCAAGTTCCACAGAGCCGACGACGAGCGTTCGGTGACCACGGAAGGGGACATCAAGGGACTCAATACGCATGAGCCTTTGCTTTTAGATATACTTTATCTAGTATATCTAGACGCACATATGTACACCATACTACTAGCTTCCCTTATTATTCTCATCCTCGATATTCCCTGGCTCCTTGTACAGGGTGCTACGTTTAAGAAGACAGTAGCAGACATCCAGGGTTCCCCTCTACGTGTAAAAGGGTGGGCGGCTATTCCCGTCTATCTTGCCCTTGGATACCTCCTGGTACAGCAGAAGTCTGTGACGGCTGCCGCCGCATCGGGTGCCTGTGTATATGCTGTCTATGATTTCACCACGCTGGCTCTCTTTGACAAGTATCCCCTGTATGTTGCTGTCCTTGATACCCTCTGGGGTGGTGTATTGTTTGGATTAGGATTTAAGATTCTATCCCTGTATGCCTAGATGTCATTGTATGCCTAGATGTCATATTTCCACGCCCACTGTAAAAGTGCCTGCCTCTGCCTGGGGCGACACGCAAGGTCCTTCGCCTTACATGCTGCCTTTACTGCCCCATAGTGTCTACGAAAGTTCTTCCACCTCTGAATCTGTAAGGCATCAAGTTCAGGAAGCCGCCGCCCCATCCAGTACCGACAGTACCACTGGAACCACCCTCGCTCATCAGGATTCTTCTTCGGATCGGCGAGCAGAGCGTACTTCTTCCGTCTCACGGTAACTCGCCGCCCAGAGGACGGAACCCAGCCTGCCTTCTTCCACTCTGAGAGAGGAAGACGGGAGTCTATCTTGAACAAGTTTATCTTCACATCTGCCTTCTCGGGGGAAAGCTTACCTTCTGCTTCTGCTTCTGCAAACCATTCCTTGGGAAATTCCCCTCTGCAGTCATTCAGATACTTTCCACTAAAGACACCGAGAGCAAGCATCTCTCCAGGTGTCTTATAGGGAGTAAAGCCTTCCGCAAACCCGGTCCCTGGTGCTTCCTCTAGTGTGTAAGAATACGATGCCATCGTATTTGACCCCTTTATCACATCCCCCTTATGAAAAGATGCTAGAGGCTTCCCCTTGGACCCCATCTATCTATACGAGGGAAGATTTCCATTATTATACACCATCTCCTCCTTATAGCGATAGGTTCTAAGCAGTGCACCGAAGATCTCATCCCGCAGACGTTTCAACTCTGCCACGTACTCCTTTGTCTTGTACGTAGGAGGGTCATGGTCAATTAAGAAGTTAATTCGCTGAACGAAGGTGCAGCGAACCTTGTGACTGTACTGGAAGAGGAGGGCATAGCTCTTGTAGTCCCGCAGCAAGTCGAGGATAGCTTCCCGTTTGACGGGCATGTCGTTCATGGTGAGACAGGCGTTCACGGTCCGTTTCATCTTATAGGTACTCCATAAGAGCTCAAACTCCAGAACCCTTTTACCCAACTTCCCTACGACCCTGTGGCTACTCGGTAGGGCTTGGTTGAGTTCGAAGCGGTCAGCCTTCGACATGAAGGGGAAGAGGACGTATCTGAAGATGTCATCGGGCAAGTCGGCGAGAGCCATGAGGGGACTTCCTCCATGGCTACGAATATGTTCATTTTTTCTAAAAAAAGTTGTTCCTACCCCCTCCTCCACTCATCAGTCCAAGCATCTCAGATGGAACGCCTCAAGGAATGGCAAGCCACTCTTACACCACGGGAGAAGGCCCTGCATGCCCTCGCTGATGTGAAGCTAAGAGCCGAGAGCAGACAGCCAGGTGATTCTGGTTCCTATTATCCTGAGAAGTGCCGTGCCTTCGTAACGTGGTTAAAGAAAAGCCAGAAGGACAAGTAGAATGTCAAGCGACATAACCCAGACAAGTGGCCAAGCCCTCCTCCAGAAGGAACGGCCCCTGGCCAACAGGAAACAGAAGACCATCCTCCTCGAGTTAAATAGCCGTGATAGGAACTATATGAATCTCGTAAAGCCCAATCCTTTTCAGTATATCCTAGGTTCTCCACTCAAAGATATTCGATCTATCGAACTTATTGGGGGGACTATCCCCGCAAGGCCAACAAATATAAATTCAAACAATAACAAGTTTACCTTTGTCGAGTCAGGAGTGTCCAGGTTGATTACCTTTCCTCCTGGATACTATTCCGAAGAATTACTCCTTCAAGAGCTGGCACAGCTGCTCTCAACAGGATCCCAGAGCACATATATTGTCCAGAAGAGTTCTCTAGGAAATATTGTTATTATCCAAGATGTATTTTCTCAACCCTTTCACCTTTTGTTTTTTTCCACCCCGAATCCTGATCTTATAGATACCTTGAACGGTGCACTTCTTGAGCAGAAGACACCAGCCCTTCTTCTGGGCTTTGATATGTCCGATTATTCGAACAATCCTGATGGAATGATTATTTCTCCCTTTCCAATGAATCTATACGCAAATCTCACTAGGCTTTACCTGTACATGAACTTCCAGAATTCCCTTGACCTCTCGTGTATAAGTCGTGGAGCAGGGAGACGTTCCCCGTTTGCAATAATCTACTTAGATACTGAGGTAAACGGCTATAAGTTCCTGAACAAGGAAACCTTTTCGCCGATTTCTTACAGTCTCCCACAGCCGATTGGACGCTTGACCACCATCCAGGTGGAGTTCAGAGATGAATTCTACCAGATAGTCGATTTCAATGGAAAGGACTTTACTCTCCTGCTCGAGTGTACGGTGCTTGAGTGAGAGGCCTCCGGTCCTTTATCCGCCTTGCGTTGCGGGTAAAGACCCGCAAAGCGGTCTAAACTATTTTTGTTTAGTGTTAATATACACTGAAGAAATTAATCGACCTTGTTTCACGAGCGACTACCGCTATTAAGGGAAATCCTGGCAGCTTTTATGTCACATCGAAGGCAGACATCCGAGCATCCGTCGAGCTATGGAAGGACCGTCTACCCTATATTAAACCCTATTACGCTGTCAAGTCTAATCACTCCCATCGTCTCCTGAACTGGCTACATGAGGAGGGAGTAGCCTTTGACTGTGCCAGCATGAGGGAGATTGAGGCCGTGCTCAGTGTGGGCTCTTCTCCCGATGACATTGTATATGCAAATCCCTGTAAGGGGAGAGATGATATTAGTTATGCAAATCGCCTGGGTGTTAACACAACAGTCGTTGATTCTATGGAAGAGGTGGATAAACTGGTTGAAGAGAGATGGAAGGGCGATGCACTCCTACGCCTGAGGGTCGATGACACGAAGAGTGTAGTCCCCTTTAGCAGGAAATTCGGTTCTCCCCTCCATCACGTCGGCTTCATTAGTGAATACGCTAAGACAAAGGGTCTGCCACTCTCTGGGATAAGCTTTCATGTGGGTTCTGGGTGTGGGGATCCTAGTCAGTACACTCGGGCCATTCTACAGGCATCGCAGAGCCTAGATGTCCTGAAGGCATGGGGGCATCCTTCAACGACCATTGATATTGGGGGCGGCTTCACACATGATGGCTTCCACAGGGCGGCATGTGCAATTACGAGGGCATTTATGATGATTCCTCGCAGTAAGATGATCGCTGAGCCTGGGCGATTCTTTTCGGAGGGAAGCCATGCCCTGTTCGTGAAGGTCATTGGGAAAAAGGGGATGCCTGACGGTAGTCCAGGGTACAGATATACTCTGGACGAAAGTCTGTATGGGCAGTTCTCCTGCATTCCCTTTGACTGTGCACAGCCGAAATGGATCAGGGTTGGAGAAGGTCAAGAGAAGCGTAAGCAGACACCTGCAATCCTCTTTGGCCGAACGTGTGATAGTGTGGATATGATTGCTATGACTGAGTCGACCGAGGAACTCATGGAGGGCGATTGGCTTCTCTTTCCTCGTATGGGTGCCTACACCTCAGTGACGAGCAGTGAGTTTAATGGCTTTCCTCGTCCACCAGTGTACGAGATCAAGGAACCGTTTGTCGCTCCACCGATGCCTGACACGATTGTACAGTATGTTACCCCTGTTAAGGTGCCTTTGCCCCTTGGGAAGGGACCTATGCAAAGCAGTTGACTACGTCAGCGAGTCAATCCACTTGTACACCTCAATCTGTAGCTTGAACCGAAAGGTCTCTTGAAACAGGGTCCATTCCGCATCAGTCTCCCTCCTATTTTTTACAGTTACGAAACATGTACTGAACTCATGCCGACTCACTGAAAAGGAATCCTTTGCCATAAAATAAAGTAACTTTTCTTGACCTGCCCTGACTTCCTCTTGCAGGGTTCGTATCTTCTCCTCTAACGTCTGAATGTGTGAAGCATAGATTTTCACACATTCAGAGGAATCTTGAAGCATTCCTAGGTACTGTTCGGTCAGTTCGTCCATAGGTTATTTACGTCTCGTGGCTCTATGCCTTCTGGTGCGTCTGCCGCCTACACCCCTTGCCTTGTTTAGATTGGCTCTTTCTTCTTGGGTAAGATGACTGTAGGGATCGTTATTGGTGTGCAGATTAGCATTCAAGATTTTTAGTATTCTGTTTGTTCGGGCTTTTTCCTCACTCTTAGGATGCAGTGGGCTACGAACTCTTGTCTTCCTCCCAGTTCTCCTCCTAAGGGAAGAAAGGGCTTTGGCAAGTTCTTCTTCTTTCTTCATTGCTTGGGTTTCCCCTCGTATACGGTTATAGTAGTTCTTAACCATGTTGGGTCCTTGTGTCGTCGACACACTCATCTTCTTAGTACTACGTTTATACGGGAGCAGGGCTGGAGGAAACACCTGAACTGGGCGAAGGTGAAGCCGAAGACGCAGGAGAGGCCGAAGCAGAAGCAGAAGCAGAAGCAGCAGGTGAAGCAGAAGCAGAAGCAGCAGCAGAAGGTGAGGGACTAGAGTATGGAGAGGGAGAGGAAGTTTTTGATGATGCGGTAGAAGGGGATGCGGCACTAGAGGGAGAAGGAGACGCAGCCGAGGGAGCCACAGCCGAGGGAGCCACAGTCGAGGGAGAAGTCGGCTGGTAGGTCCTGCTGATTAAAAAGAGAACTAAGCCGGATAATATAATAATTGAAAGTATACCAACGATAATGCTCATCTAGTATAGGCAAAGGGTTTTCTATAGTGCTTCAATCCATGCATTCCACTCCTCTCGTGGAATCTCGAGTTCAGCCAAGGTGTCCTGTGCACTGGCAATCTTCTCTTCAGCCGACGAGTTTGCCGCAGCGATCCGTGCCATTTTATCCTGCAAGAGCTCCTTTGCAGAAGCGGGACTCGTAAACTCTGAATCAAATCCGCTAAAGATATTGACCAGGCGACTCAGGTGTCCCTGGCAACACATCCCAACGGACTCCGTGGCCTCCTCGTACGCACGTCGGTAGAGGTCTCTCTTTTGCTCAGATGCCTCTATCTTGGCGACCACCGCATTTAACATGTGACGGTACAATCCATCGCCCTCCTTGATACACGTCGGCTTCTCGTACCAAAGGTTCATGTCAGCGAGGACGGCGAGTAGGTCAGTCATACGGTCAATCTTACAGTACTTCGAGAACTTCACGGTCACCAGCTGAAGGGTTTTCTGGCCATCGGGGACGACTTGGGTGAGAAGGATATCCGTCATTTTCTGGGTTTGCACGGACACCTCCTTCGTATGTACATTCTGCGTATCGGTTGCAATTCGCTGGAGGACGCTGAGTGGTTGTGGCTGTGCTTCGCCTTCGGGCTGCTGATAAGGAAGCACGTGCATGAAGCGAATAGTGTTATAGAAGTCGTGCATGTCATCTTCCGTACCCCCCTGTGCCAGCACAACCTTTTTTACTGTACCCCAGAAGATTCGTGTTGGAAGCAGATGCTCTCGCCACTCACCCAGGAGAAGTTGCAGACAGAGTCTCCAGGTAATTCCATCATTGATGAAGGTCTGTGAACGCTCATCGATGATTCTATTCTGCTCGGCCAGAGCCTCACGGCTTCGTCTCTTGTTGTCGGCAACTCGGGCATGCATGGAGCAGATTGTTGCTCCCTCGGCTGCAAAGCACTTACACCGCTTCCCGTTCACAAGGATTGCTGAACACCCGCCTTGACGTACTGGACCGGCGTCCTCCTCCCTCTTCAGATGCTTCGCATGGTGACCTGTGCACAAGGTATCCTGAACTGCTTCACGACTGCACTGACGCTCTAGTGTTATAAACTCGCTGCACTGGGGCATGATGGTGGGACCTACTCCGTAGGTTGTATCCGTGTGTCACTTTTTTTTCTGGGCACGGCTCACCTGCAGGACAACCGTCCACAGCCTTCCTACCTCCCTCCGCTGAGCATACGTAGACATACATCTGGCCCACTCTCTTCTTATTCATCTTCCACGCTGCAGATGCCTCGTCAAAAAAAGCAGGGGTGAACTCCTCCATAGGGTATAGATGCGTAATCTCTTTATATAAACCCCCTCGGCTCCCCCTGTTCATCCATATCCATCATCTTCCCGTTGGATAGAATCCATACAGGAACGCCATTGTGAACCCCTTTAACAATGGTACGGTAATCAATGGTCACTGTCTTAATCTCCTTTGCAACCTCCTTGTACACGGGATTCACCTTGGGTGGGAAGAGTTTCGTGAGAGGTTGCACTTCTGTCTTTGGTTTGTCGTTTGGCTTCTGCTTTTGCTTCTGCTTCTGCTTTGCAGAAGACCCAGAACCCATATCCCTGTCTTCTGTACTCTCACCAGGTTTAACCTTGAACGCTCCCTCCACCCATGCCTCCGCTTCCGCCTGTCGTCTAGCAGCCTCCGCTACCCACTCAGCAGGAGGTTCCCCATGTGCTTCCACCTGTCTCCAGTACCAGGATCCCCCGTAGATGTGAGAGTTGTCTGGGATAGGTTCAGTTAAAAGGCCGTGGAGCCTCAGCACATTCTTCGGGTGCGTCCTACTGCGATTCGAACATGCCAGGCAGAGTAACCCCTCATGTACCGTTCCCCTACAGACATAGGCCTGCAGGGCATAGTGTTTCCCCTCCCCTATTACAGAACGTGTCGTGTATTTCGTCAAGCGGGCATGGCATTTCATGGTGGACGAGTATGAGTCAAGCAACGCTAATCATTTTTTTTCAGCCAGGGTACGGGCACTCGGGTCATTCGTTTCAGGGGACCAACGAGGCATCCAATAGGGCCACGGGTCACCGATATTAGGAAAGTGCTCATTAAATACGCTCCTATACCACCGAGCCTCGGCAGTAGGAGGGTTGGGGATCGCATCGCAACACCTCACATCTTTTACTCTATCCTTGATCTCCTGGAACCACGACTTCTCTACTGAGCTGACACCGTCAGAAAAGGCCTCCTTCTCCCTCCACAGCACCTCATCGGGCAGCCAGTCGCCGACGAACGCCTCACGCAGAAGCTGTTTGTCGTTCCTTCTCTTATCGGTGGGAACGCTCAGGGCGACAGCCACAAAGGCCTTATCGAGGAACGGTGTCCTAGGCTCGAGGCCATGGCAACTAATCGACCGGTCAGAGCGGAGCACATCATACAGATGAATCTCATCTAACAGACGCCCGCACTCCAGGTCGAACTGGTCATCTGACGGGGCACGACGGAAATACTTGTACGACCCCCACACCTCATCTGACCCGTCTCCATTGAGGACCACCTTGCATGGTGTATTCTCCCGAATGTACTGACCGCAGAGCCAATTTCCGACTGACGCACGTACTGTCGTGATGTCATACGACTCAATGCCATGAATCACCTGGGGAATTACGGAGAACATCTGGTCGGCCGTGACGCTAATCTCGGTATGCACCGAACGAATGTGTTTTGCAACCTTTCGGGCATACTCGAGATCTGTACTTCCCTCCATGCCGATACTGAACGTCTGCAGGGGTGGGCGACCGAAATTGGTGAGGACCCGCTGAGCAATCGCACAAACGAGAGAGGAATCGAGGCCGCCACTCAGAAGAGCCGCCACGGGACGCTCGGATGTCATCACCCTCTTTAACACAGCCTCTTCGAGTGCCGCACGAACCAGGGGGGCAGGATCAACGCTCAGAGGGAGCTTCACGCAGGGATTGTGATGGTATCTCTCCTTCTTGATAGCCCCGTCGGTGATAGTCCATACCTCGCCAGGAGGGAAGGCGAAGGTCTCCTCGACATAGTCCTGGATCGACTTGCGTTCACTGCCGAAAAATAAGCCGCCGTCAGACCCAGTACCCCAGAAGAGAGGACGTACGCCATAGGGATCTCTTGCCACGATGGTGGCCTGGAGTTCCTCGTCACGGAGGACAAATGCGAACTCTCCATCCAGCTTCTGGACAAAGGGGACAACCCCTGCCTCATACACGTCAAAGATACAGTACAGGTGCCCGATCGTCTCACAGTCAGAGCCAGAGCGAACCGGCATATTGTATTCCTTCTCGAGCATGAGTGCATTGTATATCTCGCCATTGCACATCCATCCCACAGAGTTATCGGGCAAAAAAAAGGGCTGCATGCCCTCTGGATTTAGTCCGTTGATGGCTAGGCGGGTAAAGGCCCAGATGCCGTGCGTGTATTCTCCTACGAAGGTGGTTTCAGGCCCGCGGGCTTTTAGCGTCTCGACGCCCTTTGTATAGTTGGGGTAAGAGGATGACCCTCTGGATACGTACGCCCATATTCCACACATGGAGCTTTCTTTAACTGAATTTGTTGTGTCCTTAGGCCTGGTCGACGGCATTGCGCCTCTGCCTCAGCAGTCGTTCCTCCTTTGCCTTTGCTGCCTCTGCAGCAACCCTCTCGATGTTCTCGCAGTGCTCCTCGTAGTGGGTCACTTGCTCAGTGAAGAGAGGCTGCAGGAAGCGAGTGAGGCGGTCTGCGTGGGGCGGAGAAGGGGCCTCGCCATCAGGCAGGCTTGAGGTAACTATATACCGAATCTCGCCCGAATGATACACCCTGATATTGACCATGGTAGTTTCCTTGACCCAGCCTGGCGTCGCAGAGGCCGCCAGACACAGGGGGCAGGTGTCTGGTGCAAGGATCTGTGGAGTTGCGGCAGCACCTTTGCTCTCCGTGGGCGGGCAGAAGCCGCAGGGGACAGGGGTGGCACGGAGGCCAGCCATCTTCCTCTGGAGGCGGCTCTCCTTGAGGCGGCCATTGGTTCCAGTGTAGGTGCTCACCTTGAAGCCGATGTCGCCCACGTAGGACGCCGCATGGCTAAACCCGTTGACCTCAACGAAGAGGCCATCGGTGTTCACTAGGGAGGGGAGCTCCTGGAAGATCTGCGACAGGGAGATTTGGGAGAACGTAGAGATAGGCATGGCGGCAAAGGGCGGGGGGACTCACCTAGGTGTAGGTACACACTTCATTTTTTTTGGATGATCAGAGCCTCCATCTTCATCCTGTAACGGTAATAGGGGACGATGAGACGGGGGTATTTGGCTTGGTTCTCTTTCATCCAGGCGACGAGGGGCACGTGAAGAGCCTTCAGCTCGTCGAGGGAGAGAGAGGCGATGTCCTCGCGGATGGGGTAGTCGAGGGCCTTGGGCTTGGCCTTTGTCTTGGGCTTGTCACAGCTGGTAACCGTCATCTGGGCCAGCTGGGCAGTGAGGGCCTCCACCTCAGGCTCCTCCTTAGGAACGGGAAGCGGAAGCCGTGGAACACACCTTTTACAGAAATCTCCTCGGGCCGTTACGACAGGCGACACGGATGCACACGCCCTGCACACCTCCGTGTGGCACACCTGGCACTCGGACCGCTCGAAGCTCGTACACCAGCAGGTCCCACAACTGCCTAGGGGCGCCTTCTGGGCCGGCAGAGTCACACGTACCTTTGTCTTTGCCATACTTGCGTAGAAGGCCTGAGAGCCGACCACAGGGGCCTGGGGCGGGAAGGGTCCGTCAAACCAGCCATACCACTCAGTGCCTATGGTGTAGCGTCTGAAGCAGTCGTCGCACGAGCGGTGCGGGTCATCTGCGATGACAAGCCGCTTCTTTGCGACTTGGGTGCACGACTTCGTCGTGTGGAAGCCTGGGAGGGCAGAGGCGGGGCCTAGGGTACGGGCTTCGCAGGACATGGGAGGACTTACTTCAGGGGAAGGGGGAGATTTCACTTTTAACTGGGCGACATAAAGAGGGTTCACATATATTCTTCATAGCAGCTTAGCAAAGAGGAATTGCGATGGGCTCATAACCCATAAGTCCCTGGATCGAAACCAGGAGCTGCTAAAGGCCTTTGCCTTTTTCGTGTAATGATACTTACACGAAAAAGTAGTGGAAGAGGGTTTGTTTTGTTTGCTTTGTTTTGTCATTTACGCATTGATACTCGTGTCGTTTTTCTTTGCCTGCCTCAGCGTCTCGAGGTAGGCCAGGCGCTCGTCGACCCAGGCCCACCAGGCCGCCTTGTCCTCCTGGGTCTGGCAGCGTGTGGGCCAGAAGTTACGCTTGCCAGGGTAGCATGCACGCCAGCCGCAGACGTGCCCGCAGGGGGTGTTGTGACACCCATCGTAACAGGACTTGTCGCACAGGTCGTAGACCATGAAGAACTTGTAGCCACTAGAATTGTCTGGATCGCGAGTGACGCTTGCACGACGGTGGTGAGCGGACTCGATATCACTGTTGAAGCAGTAGTGGGTGCCGTCGCGGATCTTCCACCCTTGCTCGATGCTGCCGTTGCTGCGGACTACAGTGTACTCTTCGTCGATGAAGAGCTTGTAGGACTCAGGGGACAGGTCGACCAGCTGGAGGTCAGTGCTGTGGCTGTGTCCCATTTTGGAGGGGGGACTTTGGTTAGCAGCAGGTGGGCAGTTCAATTTTTTCTGAGACCAAAACAAAAAGATGGTGTAATTCAAGAGCTTTGTTTGGTTTGGTTAGTTTGTCTTTTGGTTGTTTACGCCTTGATCATGGCCTCCTTCTTTGCGGCCTCCGCCTCAGCCATGGCCTCCTCGGCCTCCTTCTGGGCCTTCTCAGCCGCTGCCTTGGCCTGATTGAACAGATGCCAGGCCCTGTGTGCCTTCTCTGCCGCCGCCTCAGCGGCCGACACGGGCTTGGCGACGAACATCTTGCCGAGCAGCTGCTCTTTCATCTGCGTTGCCCTCCCCTCCTTGATGCCCTCGATGTGCTGGGCGTAGTCAGGGTAGAACTTAGTCATCTCCTGGATCTGCTCGGGCGTCATGTCAGGGGCGTCGAACACCTTGAAGAAGACGGCAGAGGGCTTTGCCTCGGGCGAGGGCCTAGTGTCCCACTCGGCCAGGGCAGCCATCACCGTCTTGAGGTGCGCCTCGTAGTCGGGGTAGATGGCGCTCAGCTTCTCAATGTGTGCAGTAGAGACAGTGATATGGTAAGGATTCAGGAACCACCTGATGGGGCACTTGTAGAGGAATTTTAGCTTCTCACTCTCCTCGCCCAGCCGCCTGTCGGCCATTTCCTTCGACTTGGCCATATACTCCTGGGCCTCCTCCTGCTTGATGGCCTTCATGATCTGAAGGAGGCGCTCGTTGTCGTAGCGGGCACTGAACTTCTTGCGGAAGGTGTCACAGAGTGCGGCGTGGCTCGCACCCCCCTTCTTGGCCGAGTCGAGGAAGTCGTCGTAGTCCGAGTAGTGGATCTGGCGCTCGTCGTAGCGGCTCACCTTACGCTTCTCCCTGTCCTTGGTCGCCAGGACAAAGCCGTCCCAGTCGTTCAGGAGGGCCTTGTAGGTGTTCGCTAGCAGGGAAGCAGATGCCCCGCTGTGGTGGGGGCCAAAGGAGGTGTAGATGTCGAGCATGGTGGGGTGCACCCAGCCATCGAGCAAGCGGACATGGTTCTTGAGGAACTCGGCACCACCCTCGATGGTTGCCAGGCCGTGCTTGGCCGTCGTTAAGTCGGTGGCAAAGCGGGTATCGAGCATCCAGCCAAAGGTCTGGGGCTCCTCCTTGTCCTCGACGCCGAGCGTCTTACGGTACTCGCTCCACGGGGGTACGATCTCACGTTGCATCGTATGGTGGGGGGGGGCTTGGCTTGGCATGGGCGACGGGTTCATTTTTTTTCGGTCGAAGACATTTCCTTCTTTAGCCTTTCCAGATACAGAATACCGTCCATAAGCTCCTCTTGTGCATGTTGTATCCAATCTAAGGTCTTCAGATCGGTTCTGTCGAGTGTAGTCCCATACTTCTTCTGTCCAAGTGCTGAACGGTCTTGGAATCTCTTTATAACAGACTGTACAATGGTATCAGCTTCCATATGAACGAGAATAGCAGACCCTCTTTAACACCCATATGAAAAGATGGTGTTTCTCTCGCGAGAGGGTGGAAGAGCTTTGTTTGCTTTTGTTTTTGTGTTACTCCCTGCCCATGAGCTGTGCCTCCAGCCACTCATCCAGCTCATTTGGCAAGGTTGCCCAAGTTCGCTGCCCTGTTACGCAGATTGGCTTTTTGGTAATCTTCTTTACATGAACCCATGCGAACTCCTCCACCTC
>Ga0118677_10010929_pt1 | contig 13743 bp, 11 predicted proteins | sample AliMusrvi5mmetaG_FD_86154 | JGI IMG/M metagenome (GOLD analysis project Ga0118677, IMG submission 86154) | reverse complement strand
GGCATGTAGAGGGTGCCCAGGTCCGTCAGCACACTCGGCACACCCTTGGCCGGCGCGTACGCCGCATCCACGGTGAACGCTTTGGCCTTGAGCATCCCGCTGATCGTGCGGCTGTCCGCCAGCAACCGGCCGCCCTGGGCGTCTGTGTTCGGCTTGACAACGTAGTCGAGCTTCTGACCCGGCGGCAGACCGCAATCGGCGCGCAGCATGCGGCCGGCCCGGATCAGTTCGTGACGGGCGTCAACATACGCCACGGTGTCCGCATCGCCGCCCAACCCAAGCGCCGTCGGCCACGGCGCTGTCATGATGCTGTCGTCCGCCGCGCCGTAGCCCATGCCGTGCCACAACTCCTCGGTCACGAAGGGCATAAAGGGATGCAGCAGACGGAGCGAAGTGGAGAACACGCGGTGCATCAGACCAAGCACCTGCGTCTTGCGCGCCTCGTCCGTGCCATACAGCACGTCCTTGGAGTACTCGACGTACCAGTCGCAGAACTGGTGCCAGACGAATTCATAAAGGTCGTGGGCCGCATCGTTAAACCGGAACCGGCCCAGATTTTCCGAACAAGAAGTGATCGCCTGATCCAATTTGGCCAAGATGTGCAAGTCATCGGCACTCAACAATTCACGATCGAGTGACCGGCTCTCTCCCCCTGAACCCTGAACCCTGATCTCTGACACACGGGGTTCAGATAGTCTCTTTCCAACTGGAGGGCCGGCTTCCACGCCGGCCGCGGCGGGGGTGGAACCCCGCCCTCCAAGGGTGGGACTGAACACTGAACACTGGCCATCCTTGTTCTGCATCTGCAGGTAGCGCGCCACGTTCCAGATCTTGGTCGCAAAGTTGCGGCCGATCTCGAACTTGTCGTTCGACACGAACACGTCCTGCCCGGTCGCCGTGATCATCATCAGGCTGAAACGCAGGGCGTCGGTGCCGTATTCGTCGATGATCACGAGCGGGTCGAGCGAATTGCCGAGGCTCTTGCTCATCTTGCGACCCTTGTCGTCGCGAACCGTACCGTGAATATAGACCTCGCGGAACGGGATGTCGCCGCGGAACTCCAGGCCGGCCATGATCATGCGGGCGACCCAGAAGAAGATGATCTCCGATGCCGTCACCAGCGTATTCGTCGGATAGTAGAACGACAGGTCGGCGGTCTCATCCGGCCACCCGAACGTGCTGAACGGCCAGAGCCACGACGAGAACCAGGTATCAAGCACGTCCTCGTCCTGACGGATCGCGGTGGAACCGCACTTCGGACATGCCGTCGGCGTGCCGCGTGCCGCCCACTGATGCTCGCAGGGACCGCAGTAGAACACCGGGATGCGGTGGCCCCACCAGATCTGGCGGGAAATGCACCAATCGCGGATATTCTCCATCCATTCCGTATAGACCTTGTCCCAGCGGTCCGGAACAAACCGGATCCGGCCGTCCTGAACGGCCTTCAACGCCGGCCCGGCCAGCGGCTTCATCTTCACGAACCATTGCAGCGACAGGCGCGGTTCGACCACCGTATCGCACCGGTAGCAATGACCCACGGCGTGCTTGTGCTCGTCGATTTTCTCAATCAGGCCTGCGGCGGTCAGATCGGTCACGATCCGTTTCCGGCACTCGAACCGGTCCAGGCCCTTGTACGGGCCGGCCCCTTCGTTCATCGTGCCGTTCTCATGCATCACGTTGATCTGCGGCAATTCGTGACGGCGGCCCAACTCGAAGTCGTTGGGATCGTGAGCGGGCGTCACCTTGACGGCGCCGGTTCCGAACTGCGCATCCACAAAATCATCAGCGACAATCGGAAGCTCCCGGTGCAGCACGGGCAGGCTCAGCGTCTTGCCGATCAGGGCCTTGTAGCGCTCGTCCTTGGGATTGACGGCCACGGCCACGTCACCCAGCAGTGTCTCGGGCCGCGTGGTCGCGACCACGACGAACTCATCGGTCAACACGCGGCCGTCGCGCTTGACCGGGTAGCGGATGTAGTAGAGCTTTCCGGCCGTGTCCTGGTGTTCGCTCTCCTCGTCCGACAACGCCGTGTGACAGCGCGGACACCAGTTGGTGATGTAGTTGGCGCGATAGATCAGGCCCTTGTCGTAGAGGCGGATGAACACCTCCTCGACGGCCCGGCTGAGTCCTTCGTCCATGGTGAAGCGTTCGCGCTGCCAGTCACACGAGGCGCCCAGCCGCTTGAGTTGGCCCACGATGGTGTCGCCGTACACCGTGCGCCATTCCCACACGCGTTCGATGAAGGCGTCGCGGCCGAGGTCGTGGCGCGTCTTGCCTTCCTTCTTGAGCGCACGTTCCACCACGTTCTGCGTCGCGATGCCAGCGTGATCCGTGCCGGGCATCCACACGACGTTGCGGCCCTGCATGCGGTGCCAGCGAACGAGAATGTCCTGGAGGGTGTTGTTGAGGGCATGGCCCATGTGCAGAATACCGGTGACATTGGGCGGCGGGATCATGACGCAATACGGCTCGCCCCCGCGAGTCGAGTCGCTGTGGAAGCAACCCTTGTCAAGCCACCACTGGTACCACCGCGCTTCCGCGGCCTTCGCGTCGTATTGTTTGGCCAATTCCGTCATAACCGTCTCCATCCTTAGCGCCCCGAGTGTGTGAGAGACGGTATGATAGGCGATGCCGCCCTCAAAGCAAGAACGGAGAGAGGCAGACGGACCTTAGAATGCGTAAGGATTGGGTCACGCGGAGGCGCGGAGACGCGGAGAAAAGAATCAAAATGCGGGTTGATGCGATCGCAGCGGCTTCAACTACTCTGCAATGCGAAGGACGCAGTTTGTGCCGCCCAGCCCGTTGGGCACGCGTTCACCGCAGGCCAGATCGTCGATCCAGTTCCCGTCGACGACGAACTTGTACTGATAGGTTCCCGGCGCCACTTTCACGGATGCCTGGAACACGCCGGTGCGACGCGCCATCGGCAGCAGATCCCAGTCGCTGAACTCACCGGCCACACTCACGTCCGTCGCCGGAGTCGTGGGATCAAACATGAAGGTGTGAGTCTTCCGCGTCTGGCGGATCAGCTTGGACTTAAGCATCGACGTATCCTCTCTTCTGGATGTTGCTTGTTCGCTCGCGGCGACGCCCGCGAGGCTCGCCGCATCCTGGACCTCAACACAGCCCGGAGGCGACAGCCGCGCCTGCGCCACACTGGCCAGGGCCACCACGGGGATCCTGATCTCGCTGCTGTCGTCATCAATCGTGCCCATCCCCGCATTGGCACCAACTGCCACGGACTGCGCATCGCCGAACAGTCGCTTGAAAAGGTTCCGGATGGCTTTGACTGCCTGCGGCGCATCCTGGCCCCTGGCCAGGACCGTCAACCGGGCTCCCATTTCGGCGCACAAAGTGACGACACTGAGCAGACTCTTGCCGTTGGCTTTCTTCCCTTCGTGCTCAACGACAATATCGGAATCAAACTGGTTGGCCACAGTGACGAGCTGTGCGGCGGGCCGCAGGTGCAGCCCAGCCTCGTCCGCCAGCCGCAGCCTTGCCCGGCATGTCTGTTGCGAAACGCTCATGCAATTCGCGGGGCCTCAGTCATGCATTGGATTCTCATGGCAGTATAGGGTAGGTCGTACCGCCCGCGACGGCTATCAGGCATCCCCTGATTCCCGGCGGGAAAAATACCTAGGCCGCCGCCGCCCCGCCGCACAACGCCTGTTTGCCACAGCAAGGTAACCCGCCTATAATAGCCGGCAACTCTGCGGAGTATTGCCATGGAACCGACATTGGATCCGATCGAAGCCCGCGTGCTGGCCTGCCTGGTCGAGAAGTCGATCGCCACGCCCGAGTACTATCCGCTAACGCTGAATGCATTGGCCGCCGCCTGCAATCAGAAGTCGAATCGCGACCCCATGATGCAGGTCGCCGAAGAAGATCTCGTGCGCGCCCTAGACTCGCTACGCGACCGCAAACTCGCCTGGTCAGTCACGCTGGCCGGGAGTCGGGTGCCCAAGTACCGCCACAGTCTCCAGGACGTCTATCCGCTCACCCCGCCGCAAGTCGCCGTCCTGTGCGAACTCATGCTGCGCGGATCCCAGACGCTCGGGGAACTCCGCACGCGCGCCGGCCGACTATGTCCCCTGCCCGGCACAGACGGTGTGCAGGCCGCCCTGCAGGTCCTGATGGCGTGGCCGGGAGCACCCCTGGCTGCCGTGGCCTCGCGCCGGATCGGACAGCGCGAAGAACGCTACACACACCTGCTCTGCGGTGCGCCACCCACGGAACCGGCGTCGGCATCCGACGTGGTGGAACCCGCCCGGCTGACGGTTATGGCGGGCAACGACCGTCTTGCCGCGCTCGAAACGAAACTGGCGACCGTGGAAGATGAACTCGCGCGCCTGAAAGCCCAGTTCGCCGATTTCACGCGGCAGTTCCAGTAAACGCATCCGTCTAATGCACCCGAGGGCTGTCCTCGCGCCGGAACACGTTGAGTCCGGCCTGGGGCGAGGCAGCCAACCGATACACGCCCAGAAACCGGTCAGGCGCGCTCGCCCAATCGACGACCGGGCCAACGACGATGATATCCGGTTTCTGCGAAAGAATGTACTGCACGCCGGGCTCGGCCGGATCCCACGTCAGCTTGAGCCCCAGCCTGTTCCGGCGCCCCTCGATGCGCGCGAGCCGCCGATTGCAGAGCCCGTAGGTGTCAAGGGTCGCGAGTTCCGTGAGAAACGGCATGTAGCCCGCCTCCTCAACCGCCATGACCGCATCCTTGTCCACGTGACGGTTCAACCACTCGGCGGTGGCAACGTAGGGATACAGGTTCCGCGGCGAGAAGTCGCCCAGCCGCCGCACGAAGCGGAACGGCTCCTGCGGCACGGACCGGTAGAGATCGAGCCCCTTCGAACACCACAGGGCTGCGACGACCAACACCACGCCAACCTTGATCAGGCGTCCGCTCTGCGCCGGCAGCCGCGGCAGCGGCAGGTCAAGGAGCCCGAAGAGCACCAGCACGATGGCCGGCACGACCACGGCCCAGAAACGGTACCCGGCCATCCAGTCGCCATTGACCAGAAGAATGTAGAACCACTGGGCGCCGATCAGGATGACCGGCAGCAAATATCGCCGCGGCGCATGAATAAAGACAACCGCGGCCAGCGCCACAAACACCAGCGCATTCACCCCCAGCGACCGGAAGAAGCCGGTTACGTAGGGCGACCCGAACGGCGCGGCCAGCCCCATGCGGTACTTGACCTTGGTGTAGAAGGGGTTGTTCAGAAGATCCCCGAACCAGGCGTACCGGAAGGCCGTGTAGCTTACGAACACGACGCCCCAAATCCCGAGCAACCACCAATCGCTACGTTGCAGCCGACCGCGCCGCAGAATGACCAGCGCGGCGACAAATGCCGCGAACAGGACCGGCGAGTCGATCCGCCACAGCAGGATCGCGCTCCCCAGCACAGCCAGCGCAGGCACCCTGCCAACAGTCTTTTCGGGCGGCCCGAAGACATAGCGCGCCAACCCATACATCATCGCAGTGAGGAGCATCGTGTAGGCAGCCGTTTCCAGAGGCGACGCGATGTTGATGAGCAACGCGCCGTTCGCCGCCGCCAGCAGCACGGGCGCAAAGCCGGCCAACCGCCCCTGCCCCAGGATGTCTACCGCGTATCGGTAGCAGAAGAACCCGATGCCCAGCCCGAACACCACGTTGAGCAGCTTCACGGCGAACAACAACGTCCACCGGCCGTTGCCGAAAAACGACAGGCCCTTGTAGAGCAGACCCGACAGAACAACGTGGCCGAAATTGCTGTAGCCTTCCACGTGCTCGCCGGGATTGTAGACCAGGCCGTGCCCGTCGAAGAGATTGGCACCGTAGCGAAACGTAATGCCAGGATCGTCGGCGGTGAAGTCGAAGTAAGCGCTCAGGTGCCCGAGATAAAACAAGACGCAGACCGCGCAAGCCGCCGCCCACAACCACCTCTGCCGCCTGTCTGTCGGGGAGAAGTTGCGTCCCTCGACAATCGAGGGACTTGTCACGTCTTCTGCCTCCGCGTGCTCCGTGCCTCCGCGTGGGTCGCCCCACTCTCGCCGCCGCCCAACGCCTTCTTGATGTGGCGGTCGAAGTCGGACTCGAACAGGCGATCTTGCACGATCCTGTATTTCTCAAACTCGCTCTCAGCAAAGGCCTTGGCGACTTCCTGGCTAACCTTGCCGGGATGGTCGAGAATGTCGCGCTCGTTAAACTTGTCGAGCACATAACCCCGAATCGCGTAATCACGCAAAACCCCCGTGGCCCACTGCCGGAACTGGATGGCCCGCGCAGAGTTGACTCGAAAACCGACCGCGATGATGGCGTCGAGGTTGTAGAACACAACGTTTCGAGCCACTTCCCGTCCGCCTTCTGTCTGAACTGTTCGGAAATTCCGAATAGTTGCAGTTTCGGATACTTCTTCCTGCGTATAGAGGTTGGCCAGGTGCTCGTTGATCGTCGGCACTGTTACCTCGAAGAGCGCGCCAATCAACTTCTGCGTCAGCCAGACGGTCTCATCTTCCACCCGCACCTCTATCCCGTCCTCACCCGCCTGCCGGGTGAAAATCAAGAACTCGGCCGTGCTGTTGCGGATCTGGAGTTTGGTTTGTGACTGTTTCATGGTTGGTTGCCTCTACTGCAAAGCTGTACGGACACACACGCTCTTGCGTGTATTTTCTGGAGGGCGCCGCGCCGTCGGCGCCGCTTCTCATGAGGACGGCGGTGACGGCGCACCGCCCTCCATTGGGTTGCGGGCAAAAGTCCGCCTTATCCTCGTCTTGTCCGCCGGTCTCCCGCTCCACCCGCACCTCGATCCCATCCTCGCCCACCTGCCGGGTGAAGATCAAGAACTCCACTGTGTTGGTGCGGATTTGGGTTGGTGTGTACCTGCTTCATGATGGTTGCCGGGCATGCAAGGTGGTGACCTCAGGGTGACCTCAGGTGACCTCAGGGTCAAACCTAGAAACTTGAATTCGCACGCAACATGCTTCTCTTCTGCCACACGCGCGAGACATCACGGCCAAAATTCCTGCCACGTTTTCGACACTGCCTCGACCAAATTGTGACCTCAGGGTCAAACCTAGAAACTCGAATTCGCACGCAACATGCTTCTCTTCTGCCACACGCGCGAGACATCACGGCCAAAATTCCTGCCACGTTTTCGACACTGCCTCGACCAAATTGCGCGATCGATTGAAACCGCGTTGTTCAATGAGCCGGGCAGCGTCACAAGCCGCATCCAGATCGGACGGGGCCGCCGCCGCGATCAACTGACGCCGGTTCATGGAACCCACTCGCGCACGCGAACTTGGCCGGCCGTATCGCCGGGGATGGGGTCGTCCGCGCGGTGCAGCCAAGCAACCAGCAAGGAGTCGATTTGGGCCTCGGAAGCGACCAGATTGCGCCGCCGAATGTTCTGCCGCATCAACGCGATGCCGCGCTCCATCAGATCGGCCGTTGTCGCGGCATTATTGCTGTATTTATCGGTATTGACCACACTGGACGATTACCACGGTTAGCGTTGTCGTTCAAGCTGGAAGACAACCGGAAGACAGTTCCGGGATTCTCGCGTAAAAGCTTTTGGTCAAACCGACAACGTGTGTTCGGTTCGCATAGGCACAGCGCCGACCGCGCGGCGCCCTCCAAAATACGTCACCGAGACAAGCGCGAGCATTCTGATCTGTACTTGTCGCACAGTGGTTTCGGGTTGACTCAGGCTTCGGCTCTCGTTGGCTGTTCACCGTTCACTTTCTTCCCTCCACTTCCATTGCGTTGCCAAGCGCGCCCGGCATGCTATGATGTCACGGTTTTTCGGAACCCACACATGCCTCGAAATTGGATTACCATGATTGTTGCGGTGTGCCTCGCCGGGCTGGCAGGCACCGGTTGCCGTCGTGACCCCGTGGTTGCCGCTATCGTGGCTCTCGACCGTGGCGATAACGCGCGAGCAGAGCGACTGCTCGCCGAAGCCGCCCAATCCCCGGCCGCCGATGCCTCGGTCTGGGCGAATCTGGGCGTGGCCCGGCTCAGGCTCGACCATCCCGACGAGGCCATGGAAGCCTTCCATCACGCGGCCGAACTCGACCGCGACGACGCTAGGTCGCTCGAATTCATCGCCTCGATCCAAGCCGAACGCGGGCAGTGGAAACCCGCGCTCGACACGCTCCACGAGGCCGTCCGCCGCGACCAACGATCGCCGCGCCTCCTGACGGCCCTGGCTGTGGCGGAGTTCAACCTCATGGGGCCGCAGGTTGCCCGGGCGCGTCTGCTCGAAGTGACCGCGATGGCGCCCAATTACTCGCCCGCCATCTTCGACCTTGCCACGATCGACCGCGACAGTCTCCACGACCCGGCCGAGGCGACCGCCTTGTTGCGGTCGGCGCGCTCGCGCTCCACCACTTCGCGGTAGAGGCGCCGGGGCTCGGGGTCGTAGGCCGCCGGGGCCTCGGGGAGCTTGTCCAGGGTGAAGTCCTGCGACAGGTCCTGAAGAAATTGCCCGGTCTCAAATATCTTGAATTTACCCAACCATCCTGCCACTACTGTATAAAAAATATGAAATGGCTGCATCAATGGGAACCAAAATAATGCTTTTATCTGCCCATAAAAGCGGGCAACCGGTAACATAAAACTGAGTTCTACTAATGTCTTGATGCCCACCAATATCAGCCAGTTAATAATTCCATGATGAATAAACGGACTGCTTACTAATAAAACAAATAGCGCTGCATTTAACAAATAAACGAGTAGGAGTATCCAGTAGATACCTTTATCCTGATAACTACTTGCTTTACTGGCCCATCGGATTCGCTGATTAAAAAAATCTTTCCAGGTACCCATTGGGGAAGTAAGTACTATGGATTCCTTGCTATACAAGTATCCGATCTTTCCTGGGTATTTTAATTTGATCTTATGCATCAGTAGCATGTCGTCTCCACTTGCTATATGATCAATCCCGCTGAACCTCCCCACTTCGGTAAATACATCTTTGCGATAGCAGATATTGGCACCATTGCACATACTATGATAGCCGGCAGATACGGAAGCGGCAGTAATTCCCTGCAGACTAAGAAAATCCAATAACTGAAATACAGATAAAAATGAATGATCATTGGTAAACATAACGGGTGCTGCTACGAATACAGGTTCTCTTTCCTGGATATACTGGTCGAAATTACTGAGCCAATTGTCGGTAACAATACAATCTGCATCGGTAGTTACTATCCAGCTCCCATTGCATTGTATTGCCGCCAGTTCAATAGCCTTTTTTTTATAAGCAGTTAACTGTTTATTCGTAAGATGATCTTTCAGATTCAACAGAAAAAGATTACTGTATTGTTTTTGAAGTGCAAGAACAATATTTTCTGTTTCGTCGGTAGAATGATCATTCACAATAATTACTTCAAAAAGCTCCATGGGATAGGGTTGTTGTAAAATAGATTCTAAACATTGCTTGATATTGTTTTCCTCATTTCTGGCAGGCACAATCACTGAAAAATGAGTAGCAGCTAATCGGGCATCGTTCTTATGGGTAAAAACAGGTAGGTGAATCAACCATTGCCTGTACATGAGTAGTAAACAGCAATAGCCGATCAATAGTATGGTTGTAATAATAAGTGCAAACCCGTACATGTGAACAAAGAAAGGAATATTAGTTAGTAATTACCAATTAGAAAGTAACAATTCATAATTGAATCGCGTATTCACATGACGATTATGCCAATAAAAATCCCGCAATTTGCGCAATATGTTTTTCTTTGAGTAACAGGTGACCGGATGCGATTTCTGTTACAGTAATCAGTTTGTTTGCGTTTTTACTAAAATGATAGCCATGTTTAGGTAAGATTACTCTGTCAAATGCTCCGAATATTAGATGGACCACTATTTTGCATTGTATAATTTCTTTTTTGATAAGGACTTGATTGGGTTTAAAACGACGCATGGTGGTCCAGCGCAGATATAATAATTCTCTTTCAGTTTCTTTATCCAGGTAATAATGTACAAACCTGAGCAGGCTTTTATTAAAGATCCCCCATTTTGTACCCGTATCTGCTAAAAAAAGCATCGTAGCCGGTTTTTGCATGCAATAGGCGAATAACTGGTTACCTGCTTTGGTTTGTGTAGCCAGCCATTGCCATTTGTTCTTGTGTAAGCCATCTGGGGCTACTAATACCATTCTCTCTATCTGTTGCGGAATCATACCCGCCAGCTGAAGTGCTACCCGTCCTCCCATACTATACCCCAACAGGCTAAAGGAATGGCTTGCAGGTTTGATCAGATTGATTATGGCTACCAGGTCGGCAGGATCAAATAAAAGTCCCTCACGCCACTCAGTATGCCCATGAAACGGGAGATCAATGGCAATCATTGTGTATTCATCTGCCAATAAAGGAGCAAATGGCTCAAAAGACTGACTGTCTTCTCCATACCCATGCAAACAAAAAAGCCATTTCCCCCCAGCTCCCCAGGTTTGGTAGGAAATATCAGAATTCCGGTATCTGAGCAAATGAGTTTTCATGTATTGGGCAAAATTTAAGCATTTATTCTTGGTGGTGTCAAAGAAACGAACTTATTTTGAAATTAGTTGCATAACTAACTATATGCCAAACAACCAATTTAAAAGAGGAGAGCTGTATAGTGTCATCAATGGTATGGCATCCACTGCTGTTGCCCGCAGGTTACAGAAAAATTTTCGGCTGGCCGGACTTGAAATTACCATTGAGCAATGGAGTGTGTTGTATCATTTATGGAAGGAGGATTGCTTGAGTCAACAGGAACTCTGCACCCGAACATTCCGGGATAAACCCAGTATCACCCGATTGATAGATAACCTGGAGAAACAAAAACTGGTAAAAAGAATGCCTTCTAAATCAGACAGGAGAATCAATCTGGTTTGTTTAACTGAGGCGGCCAAAGAATTGCAGGATAGAACGATTGAACTGGCTAATCAAACCATGAGCGAAGCCCTGATTGGTGTAAATAAAGAAGAGATCGAAACCGTCAAAGCCGTATTCCAACGTGTATACGATAACCTAACTTAACTTATAACATCAGCAAACCGTAACAAATATTTTATGGAACCTATCACACAATCAACAGCCTTAAAAGGCGGAGAATGGATTATCAAAGAGAGCAATCCTTTCGATACGTTTATTCCTGAAAATTTTGATGAAGAACAGAAAATGGTCATGGATATGTGTGCCCAGTTTCTGGATACAGAAGTCATCCCAAATATTGTACGGATAGATAAGATGGAGCCAGGTTTAATGCCCTCTTTACTGGAAAAAGCAGGTGAACAAGGTTTGCTGTCAACTTCTTTCCCTGAGCAATATGGAGGATTGGGAAAGGATTTTATTACTTCATCTATCGTGAATGAAGGATTAGGTGGCGGATATTCTTTCTCTGTTGCAGTGGCTGCCCATACAGGTATTGGGTCGTTACCGATTCTTTATTTTGGTACCGACGCACAAAAGGAAAAATACATACCTAAACTGGCAACAGGTGAGTGGAAAGGTGCCTATGGATTAACAGAACCGAATAGTGGTAGTGATGCATTGGGTGCTAAATCTACTGCCAGACTAAGTGAGGATGGAAAATATTATTTACTCAACGGGCAGAAATGCTGGATTACCAATGGAGGCTTTGCCGATGTGTACACAGTGTTTGCAAAGATTGATGGCGATAAATTTACTGGCTTTATTTTGGAAAGAGGATTTGAAGGATTTACCCAAGGCCCCGAAGAACATAAAATGGGTATCAAAGGCTCATCTACTGTACAATTGTATTTCCAGGATTGTAAAGTGCCCGTTGAAAATGTGTTGGGTGAAATTGGAAAAGGGCACCTGATTGCATTCAACATCTTGAACATAGGCCGGTTAAAATTATGTGCCGCCGCTTTGGGTGGAGCAAAAAGAGCCGCCACAGTGTCTATCCAATATGCGAAAACACGCGAACAGTTCAAACTACCCATCGCAAAATTTGGAGCTATCCGACATAAAATGGCTGAAATGGCCATACGGATGTGGGTTTGCGAAAGCGCTTTATATCGCACTGCTAAATGGATCGATAATAAAGAAACAGAACTACTGAAAAGCGGAAAGAGTTTTGCCGAAGCATTATTAGGTGCTGCTGAAGAATATGCTATCGAATGTTCTATTTTAAAAGTATTTGGCAGTGAGGTCCTCGACTTTGTAGTGGATGAAGGCGTACAGATTCATGGCGGGAATGGCTATAGTGATGAATACACCATCTCCAGGGCTTACCGGGATAGCCGTATCAATCGTATTTATGAAGGAACCAATGAGATCAATCGCTTATTAACGGTTGATATGGTATTGAAACGCGCCATGAAGGGTAAGCTGGATCTGATGGGACCAGCCATGGCAGTTCAGAAAGAACTGATGAGTATACCTGATTTTGGTGCTGAGGACGATGGGGCATTTGCGAAAGAGCGTAAGTATATTACGAATTTTAAAAAAGCAATATTAATGGTAGCAGGGGCTGCCGTTCAGAAACTGATGATGCAATTAGATAAAGAACAGGAAGTGCTGATGAATATTGCAGATATGGCCATAGAAGTATTTAATGCAGAAAGTGCACTTTTACGGGTAATGAAACTGTCAGATAGTAAAGGGGCAGAGCAGGTATCCATACAAACAGATATCATGCGAACCTATCTCTATGATGCTGCCGATCGTATCAATAAAGCCGGAAAAGATGCCTTAAACAGCTTCGCAGAAGGCGACGAATTGCGTATGATGCATATCGGGTTAAAACGTTTTACCAAGGCAGAACCCTTTAATACCAAGGATGCCAGACGAAGGATATCAGATAAACTGGTAGCAGATAACGGGTATCATCTGTAATAAAAAAGTTGGCGAAAAATTAGCAAGTGTCATAAATTTTGTTAATATTTGGAAACTATTTTACGATTGCTTGCTAAAACAAAGCCTCATTGTTGTCAAAAGCAATGAGGTTTTTTATTTTCTGCCACAGATCAGCACCTGGAAAATATCATTCAGCGTACGATGATTCAAGAGCCGGAAAGAGTTTTCAGGATAAAACCCCTTTAAGAGGTGTTTTAACATTAGCTTATTCTTTTTTTAAGTCATTTTGTGGTCATGTACCTGGCAGCATTTAGTTTACCCATATATAAGGTCCTACCATGAGAAAAATTGTTATCATACATGATGACACAAAAGAATTACAGCTTTTGCAGGATTACCTGGCCATAACCCCTGGTGTAAGTCTTGCAGGTAGTTTCTCCAATATCGAGCAAGCCAAACCAAAACTTACTGAAGCACATTGTGATATCCTCATGGCAGATTTATCGGTATTGACAGCTTTGGTGAAAGAGAAAAAAGAATTGCCTTTACTGGTTTGTATAGGTAAGGAATCAGAAATGCAGGCTTCTACCATCCATAAGAATATCTTTTCTTATCTGCAAGCGCCATTTAGCCATGAACGGATATTTTCTTTAATTCAAAATATAAATGCGTATATGAAAATGGTTTCCAATCCTTCGGATACTAAGCGGGAATACATATTTATTAAGTCGGAATATAAACTCATTAAAATAAACCTGGCGGATATACTGTTTCTTTCCGGTCTCAGGGATTATACCCAGGTATTTTTAAAAGGGAAACTCTCCCCACTCACTACCCTGCAGAATTTAAAAGATTTTGAAAGCAAATTACCCGCCAGTGCTTTTATAAGGGTGCATCGGTCGTATATTATTTCGTTGGGACAGGTAGACTATATCAGCC
>Ga0118677_10010928_pt1 | contig 13743 bp, 8 predicted proteins | sample AliMusrvi5mmetaG_FD_86154 | JGI IMG/M metagenome (GOLD analysis project Ga0118677, IMG submission 86154) | reverse complement strand
CCCCCTGGTTGCTCACCAGGTAAAGCCGATCACCGACCACCGCGGGCGTCGAGTAGCCCGAGCCGATATCCTTGACCTGCCACAGCAGCCGCGGTCCCTCTTTCGGCCATTCCGCAAGCAAGCTGGTCTCCGCGGAACTCCCATTCCTCAGCAGCCCTCGCCACTGCGGCCAGTCGGCCGCGGGAAGGATAAGCGGCGCAGTAAAGAGACTAAGGGTCAGTCCGATAACAAGGGTAGGGAAGCGTGCAGTGGTGAATTTCTTCATACAGGTTGCCAGAATCTGGACCGTTACGCCGCTACACGCAAATACAGATGCCTCTGAGTGACCGGCGTTTGCCTCCACGATTGTCGACGGTCTTGCTGGAGATAATGTGGAATACTTCCAAGTCATCTGGATGCGGTCGACCTTAGGGCAATCCATAAGCTACTGATGCTGAATTGTTTACACTCCGTAGTTAAGGTGCATGGTAATTCATAATTAAATATACAGTATATCTATTGACATACTTCTGTACGCCGCTACAATGGTCGCACTTTAATCGAAATATGACCATGAAGACGGCATCTCAAATCGGCAGGTCAGAAGACGCTGAGGCGTCCTGGCTGCAGTTCGTGGCAAGTCAGGTGAAGTCGCTGCGGTTCGGTGTTGTGCAAATCGTGGTGCATGATTCCCGGGTCGTGCAGATCGATCGGACGGAGCGGCTGCGAATCGACAAGTCCGAGCCCAGTTCTTCAGCCGTTGCCGGCTTTGTGACTCAGCATGCCGGGGACGCGTATTCCCGGGATAAGGTCGCGGCCCATCATTCTGTCTGACATGGCGCACGGCCTGAACATTTTCCTCGGGCGCATTCGCGATGACGGGGGACTCGTCAGCACGGGCATGTTCCTCCTGCTGACCGAGAAGTTGTCAAGGATGCGTCCGGGTCTGCTTTTCCTGCCGACCAGGCGACTGGAGGTCAAACTATACCATCAAAACCTGACACACTGACCGGACCACCGGAGGTTTGCCGCAAACCATCATCACAACAAATGAAAGCTAACTCAGTGTTCAGAATTATTGACTCGATTCGCCATCAACCCAACCAATATGTGCGGCTCCTGGCCGCGTTGCTCGTGGCCGCCGCGCCTGCGCCCGGCCTGGCGGCCGCGGAGGCCAATGCGGCTCCCGATAGCGCCGCCGCGGAGAAGAAGGCGGAGAAGCCGGCCCCGCTGCCCTTGCATCAGATCGAGGGCAACGGCGGCATTTTTGCCACGCTGTCTGCCTACCTGGTCAATCCGCCGCGGGACGGCGAGCTGGTGGGCAGGCCCAGCGTGGGATTTGGCTTTGTTGACATTGGCAACGGGCGCAACCTGGAAGCGTTTACCATTACTGAGACGCCCTGGAAGCGGCTGGAACTCGGCTACGGATATGACCGGCTGGACATCGGCGACCTGCCGCAGGCTGTCCAGAACGCGACCGGGCTGGTGATTCACGAGAGCGAAGTGGGCCTGCACAACTTCAATGCGCGGCTCCAGGTTTTGAAGGAAGGCGAGTTCGAGCAGAAATGGGTGCCGGCGCTCACGTTTGGCGCGCACTACAAGTATAACGACTCGTACAAGAGCCTCAACCGCGAGCTGCAGAACACGCTCCACAATATTGGCGTCGTGCGCAACGACGGGGTGGACTTCACCCTCTACGCCTCGAAGCTGCTCACCTTTCTGCCCCGGCCGGTGCTCGTGGAGCTGGGCGGCCGGGCGACCGAAGGGGCGCATCTCGGCCTGCTGGGTTTCACCGACAAATACAGCTTCAATTTCGAGGCCAACGTGGTGGTCTTTGTGACGGACTCCTTTGCGCTGGCGGCCGAGTACAAGCAGAAGCCCAACGATTACACAGCTGTTCCCGGTTTGATTAGCCCCGAAGACGACTGGTGGACCCTGGATGCGGCTTACATCGTCAACAAACACCTGACCCTGGCGGCCGGCTACGGTCACTTCGGCGGAGTCTTGAATCACAACGCCAATGGCGTTTGGGGCATCACCACGAAGTGGGAGTTCTGAGCCGCCTCCGTCCGCTGCAATCACCGTTTGCTTAGTGGCCATAAACGATTATCATCAACGGAACCTATGAGCATTTCATCCAAGAACATCAGCACGCTGGCGCTGCATGCCGGCCAGGTGCCCGATCCAACTACCGGCGCGCGGGCTGTGCCGATTTACCAGACTACCTCGTTCAACTTCAAGGACACCGAACACGCGGCTAACCTGTTCGCTCTCAAGGAGTTCGGGAACATCTACACCCGCATGATGAACCCGACCACCGATGTGCTCGAACAGCGCGTCGCCGCGATCGAGGGCGGCACCGGGGCACTGGCGGTGTCCTCGGGGCAAGCCGCAAGCACGCTGGCCCTGCTAAACATCACCCAGGTGGGGGACGAGATCGTATCGGCCAACAACCTCTACGGCGGCACCTATCAGCTCTTCCATTACACCCTGCCCAAGCTGGGCCGCGAGGTGAAGTTCGTGGATTCGCAGAACCCGGAGGCGTTCCGCAAGGCGATCACGCCGAAGACGCGGGCGATTTTTGCCGAGACCATCGGCAACCCGAAGCTGGACGTGCCGGACTTCGAGGTGCTGGCGGACATCGCTCACAAGGCCGGTGTGCCGCTGGTGGTGGACAACACCGTCGGCATCGGCCTGGTGCGCCCCATTGAGTATGGGGTGGACATCATAGTGGCCTCGGCCACCAAGTACATCGGCGGCCACGGCACTTCCATTGGCGGGGTCATCGTCGATTCCGGCAAGTTCAAGTGGGACAACGGCAAGTTCCCGGAGTTCACCGAACCGGACCCCAGTTATCACGGCCTGAAGTTCTGGGACGTGTTCGGCAACTTCCCGGGCCTGGGCAATGTGGCGTTCATCATCAAGGCGCGCGTGCAACTGCTGCGCGACATCGGCGCCTGCCTCAGCCCGTTCAATGCCTTCCTGCTCCTGCAAGGCATCGAGACCCTGCCGCTGCGCCAGCGCCAGCATTGCGAGAACGCTCTGGAGACGGCGCGGTTCCTCAAGCAGCATCCGCTGGTGAGCTGGGTGACCTATCCGGGCCTGCCAGATCACCCGAGCCACAAGGTCGCGGTGAAATACCTCAAGAAGGGCTTCGGCGGACTGGTGGGCTTCGGCATCAAGGGCGGACTGGAAGCGGGCCGTAAGTTCATCAACTCCGTGAAGCTGTTTTCGCATCTGGCCAACATCGGGGATGCCAAGAGCCTGGTGATCCATCCGGGCTCGACCACGCACCAGCAATTGAGCGCTTCGGAGCAGGCCGAGACCGGCGTCACGCCTGATTATGTGCGCCTCTCCATCGGCATCGAGGACGTGGAAGACATCAAGGCCGACATTGACCAGGCGCTGCAGGCCTCGCAGAAGTAGCGGCTTGTGACTCAGACCCCGTTCGAGAGCAGCGACACGGTGCGCAGCGCCAAGCCGCTGCGCTATGTTCAGTTGGCCAAGCTGGACCAACCCCTCGCCCTGGAGTTGGGCGGCCAACTCGCCGATGTTACCGTCGCCTACGAGACTTACGGCGAACTCAATGCCGCGCACGACAACGCGGTCCTCGTCTGCCACGCCATCAGCGGAGACTCGCACGTGGCCCAGCATAACCCGGAAGACGAATCCGGCTGGTGGGACATCGCGGTGGGCCCGGGCAAGGTGATTGACACCAATCGTTACTTTGTCATCTGCCCCAATTTGCTGGGCGGTTGCCGCGGCACCACCGGCCCCGGCAGTGTCAACCCTGCCACCGGCAAGCCCTACGGGCGCGATTTCCCGATCATCACCGTTGGCGACATGGTAGAGGTGCAACGCCGTTTGCTGGACAGGCTTGGCGTCAGCCAACTGCTGGCAGTCATCGGCGGCTCGCTCGGCGGACACCAGGCGCTGACCTGGGCCATCCGGTACCCGGACGACGTGCGCGGGGTGGTCGCCCTGGCCACTTCGGCCCGGTTGACCAGCCAGGCCCTCGCATTCGATGTCGTCGGCCGCAATGCCATCCTGCGCGACCCGCACTTCCACGGCGGCCAGTACTATGACCGGCCCGAGCGGCCTGCCGTCGGCCTGGCCCTGGCGCGGATGATCGGCCACATCACCTACCTCTCTCGGGAGGCGATGAATGAGAAATTCGAGGCGGACCGGCTCAAACCGCGGGACGTCGCCATCGAGTTCGAGAAACGCTTCTCCGTCGGCTCCTACCTGGGCTACCAGGGGGCGAAGTTTGTCGAGCGGTTCGACGCGAACAGCTACCTGACGCTGTCGGTGGCGATGGACCTCTTTGACCTGGGCAGCACACCGGAGGCGCTGGCCACGGCGTTGCGCAGCGCACGTGCCCGGTGGCTGATCGCCAGCTTTACCAGCGATTGGCTTTTCCCGCCCGACCAATCGCGTGACATCGTCAATGCGCTGATCGCCAACAATGCGCCAGTCAGCTATTGCAACATTCAGAGCAGTTGCGGCCACGACGCCTTCCTGCTGCCCAATGACCTGGCCGTGTATGGCGAGATGACGCGTACGTTCCTTGATCATCTCGCACCCGCGGCCAAGGCACGGCCGGCCGTCAAAGACGAAGCGCATGGCCCGACCAGCATCTTTCACCAGCACCGGCTCGACTACGAGCACATCGCCGAGCTGATCCCGCCGGGCGCCAGCGTGCTCGACCTCGGTTGCGGCTCCGGCACGTTCCTGGCCGGCCTGCGGGAAACCAACCACCGCCGCCTGGTCGGCATCGAGCTGGATGAGCAGAAGATTCTCAATGGTGTCAGCCGCGGCCTGGATGTGATCCAGGCGGACCTGAACAAGGGCCTCGGCGTCTTCGCCAGCGGACAATTTGACTGCGTGGTCTTGTCGCAAACCCTGCAGGCGGTCCAGGACGTCGAGGGCGTCCTGACCGAGATGGTGCGCATTGGCCGGACCTGCATTGTCAGCATCCCAAACTTTGGCTACCACCGGCTGCGGAAGATGCTGGCCGAAACCGGGCGTGCTCCGAAGTCGGCGGGGGTTCTGCACTACGAATGGTATAACACCCCCAACATTCGTTTCTTCACCATTGCCGACTTTGAGGACTTCTGCCGCCAGCAGAATATCCAGGTGCATCGGCGCGTCGCCCTCGACACCGAAGCGGGAGTCGAGGTGTTCGAGCACCCGAACCTGAACGCCGACCTGGCGATCTTCGTCATCAGCCGGCCTTAGCCGTGCAGGGGCGGGCGAGCCTCCTCGCGGGCTTTGACTTCCGCTCGCCCCGCAGACGTTCTAGCTGGCGAGGACGCTCGCCCCGCCCTCCCGGGCGATTGATTGAAATTCTCCAGCATCCTTGACAATTAGGCGCGAAGAGCCTAAACGCTGTTCTAAGTAAGGAAGAGAATTGGAAAGGGTATCTGGAATGGTGCCAAGTCGTAGAAGCAGCGTCTTTGAGAAACAGCCGAGTCGTTCCGGCCGGGAGGCGGAACCGTGCCCGGTCTCCAATGCTTTCGGCCCTGTCCGGGCCAGAGCCTCGCATCCATGAAACCGACCCTTCCCCTACTGGTCCTGGCGCTGGCGTTGTGTGCGGTGTCCTGCAAGGTTGGCCCCAATTACTCCACCCCTGCGGCCAAGGTCGCCGGTCAATGGCAGGCGAACCCGGCTGTCACCAACCAGGCCTACAGCGCCGCAGAGGATTACTGGTGGCGGAATTTCCATGACCCGGTTCTTGATCAGCTTGTCGAGAGCGCCTTCCGGAACAACCTCTCGCTTCAGGTGGCAGGCGTGCGCATCCTGGAGGCGCGCGCCAAGCTCAACAAGTCCATCGGCAACCTCTTTCCGCAACAGCAGACCCTCTCCGGGCAAGTGAATTATGCCCGGTTGAACGACGGCCTGGTCACGGCGATCCCGGGCATTGACCGCAATTACGTCTCTGATCAGGTGCTGTTTGCGGCGACCTGGGAGATTGACTTCTGGGGCAAGTACCGCCGGGACATCGAATCGGACCGTGCCTCGTATCTCGGAACCATCGCCTCCTATGACGACGCGCTGGTCACCTTGATCGGTGACGTTGCCAGCAGCTACGTCAACATTCGCACGCTGGAGGAACGCCTGATTGTGGCGCGCCGAAACCTGGAACTCCAGCAGGAGAGCCTGCGCATCGCCACCGTGCAGTTCAACGCCGGCGAGACTAGCGAGCGCGACGTGCAGCAGGCCACCACCCAAACGGCGCAGACCGAGGCAGCCATCCCGCGCCTGGAAGAGTCTTTGGCGCAGTATAAGAACGGCCTGGCGGTCCTGCTGGGCATGACGCCAGACGAGATCGACCGGCAGCTTGCCGGCCCAAGCGGCATACCTACCACTCCTGCCACCGTCGCAGTTGGTATTCCCAGGGATCTACTGCGCCGTCGACCGGACGTGCGGGCCGCCGGGTTGGCAGCGGCGTCAAAGTCGGCGCTGATCGGCGTCGCCAAGGCCACCCTGTATCCGAGCTTCTCGCTGGCGGGGGAGTTTGGCCTTACGGGAAACAACGAGGCCAATAATTCGCTGGCGGACATGTTTAGCTGGCAGAGCCGCGCGCTCCGGGCCGGTGCCGGGTTCGTTTTCCCGATCTTCAATTACGGGCGGCTGATCAATCAGGTGCGCGTGCAGGACGCCCAGTTTCAACAGGCGGTGCTCCATTACCAAAACACGGTGTTGAGTGCGCAGCGGGAGGTGGAAGATGGCCTGGCGGCCTTTGCCAACGAGCAACGGGTAGTGGCGATGCTGCAGCGGGCAGCAACTTCCGCCCGCCGCTCCACCACACTGGCGCTAATCCAATACAAAGGCGGCCAGACCGATTACACCACCGTGGTTAGCGCCGAACAGAACCAATTGTCGGTCGAGGACTCGCTCGCCAGCAACCAGGGCAACGTGGCGCTCGGGATCGTCTCCGTGTATCGGGCGCTGGGCGGTGGCTGGCAGATTCGCGCGGGCCACGACGTGGTATCGGACGAGGTCAAAGCCGAAATGGCACGCCGCACGGATTGGGGTCGGCTGCTGGAGCCCGGGCGGCATTTGCCCGCGAGCGCGACGGCAAAGGATGTCACGCAGGCAGAGGAAGGAAAATGATCACATGACGACCTGGAAAAGCGCGCGAGAGCTTGTGACATGAGATACATCTAGAACCTGAATGGGAACATCCAACATCCAACATCCAAGGTCGTACATCCAACAGCCGTGCATTGGGCAGGCATTGGTTGTTGGGCATCGGATGTTGGATGTTGGATGTTCCCGCTCTAGTGGGGGATCGCTCTGTGCTGTCTGTCCCTCGGTCCACCATACAATCTTATGAGTCATAGATCATTCTGGCCGCTCGGCTGTCTGTTGGCCGTATCGGTATTTATAGCCGGGTGCGGCAAGCGGCAAGAGGGCGTGAAGCAGGCTCCGCCCACGGTGACGGTCAGCCAGCCATTGCAACAGGAGGTCACCGACTACCTCGAACTCACCGGCACTGTCACTCCCTCGCGCAGCGTGGACCTGGTGGCGCGTGTCACCGGCTATCTGCAATCCGTGGACTTTCAGGACGGGGCGATGGTCCAGGAGGGAAAGCTCCTTTTCGTGATCGAGCCTGATCCCTACAAGCAGCAGTTGCTGCTGGCCAAGGCGGCGCACGAGCGGGCGAAAGCCGAACATGAACGACAAGTTAGCCTGATCGCCTCGAACGCAACTTCAATTGCAAACGTCGAGAAGTGGCGCAGCGAGCGTGACCAGGCTGCGGCACAAGTGGAGTTGGCCAAATTGAACCTGGGTTACACCGAGGTAAAAGCGCCCTTCAGCGGTCGCATCGGTCGGCGCCTGGTGGACGAAGGCAACCTCGTGGGGCCCGGCGTGAACACCAAGCTGGCGACCATGGATCAGCTCGAACCCATCTACGCCTACTTCAATCTCAATGAGCGGGACACGTTGAAGGCCGTCACGATCATGCGCCAGCAAGGCCTGGACCCAAGGCGAAATATCGGCAAGACCCCGGTGTTCCTCGGCCTGCAAAACCAGGACGGCTACCCAGAGGAGGGCACCCTCGACTTCGCGGACACTGGCATCAGCACATCCTCGGGGACGATGCAGTTGCGAGCCCTCTTCAGCAACACGAACCATCTGCTCATCGCGGGGGCGTTCGCACGTGTGCGGATTCCTCTCGGTGGACCCAAGCCAATGCTAATCGTGCCTACTAGCGTCATTGGCAACGACCAGGAAGGCGATTATGTGCTGGTGGTCGGGGCGGGTGATGTGGTCGCCCGGCGGGGCGTGGTCAAGGGGCCGCTGACCACCAACGGCTGCGCCCTCCGGAGCGGACTTACCGCCCAGGACCGCGTGATCGTTAATGGGATGATGCGCGCCAAACCCGGAGACAAGGTCACACCGGTGACCGGAGCGGCAGGCCAGTCTGCCCCGTCCGCTGCCGGCCGCTGACCGCCCCAAGGCCTGCCATGTTCGCCAAGTTCTTCATCGAGCGGCCGGTGCTGGCCAATGTCATTGCCATCGTCATCATGCTACTGGGGGGCGTGGCGGTCTGGACTCTGCCCGTCGCGCAGTATCCGCCTATCACACCGCCCACGGTTCAGGTCACCGCCAACTACCCCGGCGCCAGCGCCAAGACGCTCGTCGAGACGGTGGCCCTGCCAATCGAGCAGCAGGTCAATGGCGTCGAGAAGATGCTTTACATGCAGTCCACCTGCACATCCGATGGACGTTACACGCTCACCGTCACCTTTGATGTCGGCACGGACCTGGACTTTGCGCAGGTGCTGGTGCAGAACCGCGTGGCGGCGGCGATGTCGCAGTTGCCCGTGCCTGTCCAGCAACAGGGCGTGGTGACCAAGAAGAAGTCCACGGCCATCCTCCAGATCATCACGCTGACGTCCACGAACAAGGCGCACGACAGCCTGTTTCTGAGCAACTTCGCCACCCTGGCGCTGCGGGACAGGCTGGCCCGCCTGTCAGGGGTTGGCGATGTCATCGTGTTCGGCATCGGCCAATACAGCATGCGCGTCTGGCTGGACGCGGAGCTGATGCGCCAGCGTTCCCTGACGCCTACGGAGGTCATTAAGGCCATCCAGAAGCAGAATGCCAAAGTCACCGCCGGGCAGGTGGGCATGCCCCCGACACCGGCGGGGCAGGCTTTCCAGCTCACGGTCAACGTCGAAGGCGCGCTGTCCGACGCCGCTGAGTTCGAACAGATCATCGTTAAGTCCTCCACGGATATGGGCGGCCAGATCACACGCCTGCGCGACGTCGGCCGCGTCGAACTGGGTGCCCAGACCTACAGCCAATTCTTCAAGATGAATGGCGGGCAGGCCGGGGGCATCGCCATCTACCAGTTGCCCGAGGCCAATGCGCTGGATACGGCCAAGGTGGTGAGCACGGCCCTCAAGGGCTATGCCAGGAACTTCCCGGCCGGGATCCGTTACTCCATCCCTCTGGATACGACGCTGTTCGTGCGGGAATCGGTCAAGGAAGTGTATCGCACTCTCTACGAAGCGGGCGTGCTCGTGCTGCTGGTCATCATGGTGTTCCTTCAGGACTGGCGCGCGACGCTCGTCCCAGCTACGACGGTGCCCGTGACCATTGTAGGCGCCTTTGCGGGCATGGCCGTGCTGGGTTTTAGCATCAACCTGCTCACGCTCTTCGCGGTGGTGCTCGCCATCGGCATTGTGGTGGACGACGCCATCGTGGTCGTCGAAGGGGCGGCCAAGCACATCGAGCGCGGGAAGACTCCAAAGCAGGCCAGCATTGACGCTATGGGCGAACTGTTCGGTCCCATCATCGGCATCACCCTGGTGCTGATGTCGGTCTTCCTGCCCCCGGCTTTCATGCCCGGCATCACCGGTCAGATGTATCGCCAGTTCGCTTTGGTGATCGCCGTGACTGCCGTTATCAGCGCCGTCAACGCCGCCACCTTGAAGCCGACCCAGTGCGCTCTCTGGTTGCGTGCCCACGATCCCAATCGCAAAAAGAACTTTTTCTTTCGCTGGTTCAATTCGGTTTATGAACCCACCGAACGCGGTTACGTGCGTCTGATCCGCTTGATGGTCCGGCGGAGCGGGCTGATGGCCGTGGTGGCGCTGGCGCTCGCTGGACTGGCGGGCTGGGGTTTGTCCAGGATCCCCACCGGGTTCATCCCGATCGAAGACCAGGGCTATGTGCTCATCGCGGTGCAACTGCCCGACGGCGCCTCGCTAGATCGAACCGAGCGGGTCATGGACGAGGTCACCCGCATCGCCCAAGCCACGCCGGGAGTTCAGGATGTCATCGCCCTTGGCGGCCTATCCGCGCTGGACAACAGCGCCTCGCTCGCCAATGCGGGCATTGTCTATCTCGTCCTCAAGGACTGGGGCGAGCGTGGTAAAAAACAAGACCTGCGAAACATCTACCAGCACCTCACGAAGGAGCTTTCCCGGCTCCAGGAGGCGAGTGCTTTGGTTCTCATCCCACCGCCGATCCAGGGCCTTGGGGTTTCGGGCGGCTTCCAAATGCAGATCGAGCTGACCGATGGCAGCTACGACTTCAGCCGCTTGCAGCAGGAGGCCGATGCCCTGGTGGCCGCGGCTAAAGCCGATCCGACCATTCAGACCGCCTTCACGCCGTTCCGCGCCCAGGTGCCGCAGATTGCCGTGAAGGTGGACCGTTCCCAGGCTGAGACGCTGGGGGTGGCGGTGGGCGACGTCTTTGACACTTTGCAGAGTTACCTGGGCAGCACATACATCAACCTCTTCACCCGCTTCGGCCACAACTTCATGGTCTTCGCGCAAGCCGAAGCCAAACAGCGGCTCACGGCGGACGATATTAAGAACTACTGGGTGCGCAACCAAAGCGGCCAAATGATCCCATTGGGCACACTGGCCGACATCAAAGACACCCACGGGCCTTCGCTCATCTCGCTCTATAACCTGTTCCCGACTGCTACGATCAACGGCACGGCGGCGGCCGGATTCAGTTCCGGCCAGGGCCTTGACGCCATGGAAGCCGTCGCCGCCAAAACGCTGGGTGGCGGGATGGAGTACGAATGGACGGCCATGTCCTACCAGGAGAAGCTGGTGGGCAGCTCCACGTATTTCATCTTCGGGCTGGGGTTGCTGCTCGTGTATTTCGTGCTGGCCGGCCAGTACGAAAGCTGGATCACGCCGGGCGCGGTCATCCTGTCCGTGCCGCTCGCCTTGCTGGGGACAGTTGGTGCGCTGAAGGCGGTCGGGCTTTCCAACAACATTTATGTGCAGATCGGGCTGGTGCTGCTGATTGCGCTCTCGGCCAAGAACGGGATTCTCATCGTCGAGATGGCCCGCGAAGGCCGGGCTGCCGGAAAGAGCATCGTCGACGCCGCCGTCGAAGCTGCGCACGTCCGGTTCCGGCCTATTCTGATGACTTCCTTTGTCTTCATCCTCGGGGTGCTGCCGTTGGTGCTGGCGAGTGGCGCCGGCGCGAGCGCGCGCAAATCCCTCGGCATTGCCGTCGCCTCGGGCATGCTCGCCTCGACCTGCCTGGCTGTGCTCTTCGTGCCCTCTTTCTACGTTGTGCTGCAGCGGGTCTCGGAACGCATGCTCGCAAGAGGAGTGAAGCCCCAAACGCCGCCCATGCCACCCCCCAACACTCCAGCTTCCCCAACTAACTGAACCACAGAACACGAGAGCCAACTTAGGACTCAATTTATGAAATCCTACCTCATACCGATACGACATGGCGGTCTTGCCGGCGGCCTGACTCTGCTCGCCCTGGGCCTGCTCACGGGCTGCCAATTACACAAGACGGCTACCGTCACCGGCGAACGCGACTATGCGTCCCCGGCGACCAATCGGCCAACGGCCATTTACGTGGCCGACTTCGAGCTGCCGCCCGGGGCCATACAAAGCCAGGATGGCCTGCTTTCCGGGCGCCGCGGACGACTCGGCCAAACGGCTGATCGCCTCTACGGCAAGTCCTCCGATCCGGAAACACGCGCTCAGCAATTGGTGGCGCTGATGTCCAAGTCGTTGCTGACAGACCTTTCGAAGGCCGGCTTCCAGGCCGTCCGGCAGCCGCCAGAAGCCCCGCTTCCGGCCCACGGATGGTTGCTCCGCGGGTCGTTCAGCCTCGTGCAGGAAGGCAATCGGTTGCAGCGCTCGATAATCGGCATGGGCACAGGCCAGACCGATATCAAGGTGCTGACTTGTGTCAATGATCTCTCCCAGGGTGCGCCCAAGCCTTTGTGGGAAATCGCCACTGACGCCAACAGCGGGGACAAGGTGGGTGGTGGCGCAACTCTGGCCTTTGGCCCCTATGGCGCCGCCGTCGCATTCGTCCGAGCCGGCCAGGATGTCGAGAAGAACGTTAAACAGACCGCCTCGCAAATCGCCACCCAGGTCGCCCAACACATCCAAAAAGCCACCCCAGCACCCCATCAGTGACTACCACGAAACCCCCATAAAACGGTCAACTTTGCCTGTTAAACAGCCGTTTTATGGTTTCGTTAACGATACCGAGCAGCATGTCTCCAGACCCAATTGCGCCATACGTCGTGCAACTTGCGCTCAAAGCTCAGGGGTTATGCCGAAATGCGGAAGGTTCTTCCTGGGTCCCAATCACACCGCTGTCCCGAAACCCACCGAAGAGGCCAACCGTTGCATTCTGAGGCACCTAGCGCCAAAAACGCTCCAGAAAGCACTATATGTGGGGTTCTTCGAAAGCGTCCGACCACTACAGGTAGTATGCTTTGGCTGGTCCCAGTTTCCTTTCCCAGAAGCGGGTCGGGCGGACCAATCTACCTGGATGCCGCAGTTGAACAGCGAAGACACGAAGACGCGAAGGCTGAAGACAAGGCGATGCCTGCCATTTCACCAAAACCGGAAACCCTCACCTGGCAGGTGAATCCAAATCCTCCTCCGAGTTTGCCGTTTACTGTTCGGTCCCATTATCGGCATCACCGTAGCAGCCGACGTCAGTCGGCTCTAACATTCACATGGGCGGCTGACTCAGGTTCAGGTTTTCCCCCGCAGTCCGGTCGTCCGTGGTCTCGTAGTCCCTAAATCCCTTTTCCGCCTGCAGCTTTCCCAATTTCAGCTTTTCAGTATGGCCCGCTGCGACGGCCCGACAGCGCCGCCGTCATAGGTCTTGCCGGCCCGCCCGCCGCAGGGCGGGGCATACTTGACGAGGCTTTAACCGGCTCTGCGTGCGCTCCGCCGTCGCCTTGCGTTTCTGGCACCACGTAGCATCGAACGTGAGTTCGATCATTATTTCCTGCGTGCGCTCCGCCGTCGCCTCGCGTTTCTGGCGCGGCGCGTTGCGCTGTAGATCGCTTTGTGTTTGGCAATGCGTTCCTTGTTCGCGACGTAGTAGGCCGCTTGGTATTTAACGATTTTGTTCCGATTCGCGGCGTAGTAGGCCGCGTGCTGCTTGGCACGTTTCTCCCGGTTTGCAGCGCGGTAGGCTGCATGGTAATTGGGGTTCTTGGCAAGAAACTTTATTCGGGCGCGCTCGCTTGCTGGGCTCGGCGCAGGTGCAGGAGGATTACTTTTCGCTCTCATACGTGACGGCCCCATTCTGCCAGACCTGGCGAAGGGTGTCAACCGGGAGGTTTTGCCGGTTTTCTGGCGGCTTTGCCCCCTCGCTAAGAACTCGTGCAAAAACAACTTCCAGACCTTAGGCGTAATCCTAACATTATGGCCCGCGAGCGCCCAGAGAGCGTGGAGCGTAAGAGCGTAGAGCGTGGTGGCCTCGAACGCGCTGCGACGCTCTACGCTCTTACGC
>Ga0118677_10010926_pt1 | contig 13744 bp, 7 predicted proteins | sample AliMusrvi5mmetaG_FD_86154 | JGI IMG/M metagenome (GOLD analysis project Ga0118677, IMG submission 86154) | reverse complement strand
GCGCTGGTAACCTGACCTCCCAAAAGACCCACAACCGGCCGGGGGCAACCCCGGCCGGTTTCTTTTTTGGCCGGGCCGCGCCCCGAAACCTCACCCGAACAGACTTAACTGCGCGTCGCTCGACCGGCCCTTGCGGCGGCTCTGCCGCGCCAACTTGGGCTGTCCGGCGTCGCTGAACTCGCCTTCCTCAAGATTCGCCAGAATCTCCTTCGCCCGATCCACCACCTCCAGGGGCAACCCCGCGAGGCGCGCAACCTGGATGCCGTAACTCTTATCCGCGGCGCCGGGCACGATCTTGCGCAAGAACGCCACCTGATCGTTACGCTCGCTCACCAGCACGTTGTAATTCTTCACGCCCGGCAGGGTCAGGGCCAGATCGGTCAACTCGTGGTAGTGTGTGGCGAACAGCGTCTTCGCCTTGGCCCGCGGATTGTTGTGGAGATATTCGGCCACGGCCCAGGCAATACTGATTCCGTCGAACGTGCTCGTGCCGCGCCCGATCTCGTCCAGGATAATCAAACTGCGCGGCGAGGCGTTGTTCAGGATGTTCGCCGTTTCCTGCATTTCGACCATGAACGTGCTGCGACCCCGGGCGATATCGTCGCTGGCCCCCACCCGCGTAAACACCTGGTCGGCAATCCCGATCTCGGCTTCAGCCGCCGGAACGAACGAACCCAACTGGGCCATGATGACGATCAGTCCGACCTGCCGGATATACGTGGACTTGCCGGCCATGTTCGGCCCGGTGAGCACAACCAACTGGTTCTCCGTGCCGTCGAGCAGCGTATCGTTGGGCACAAAGCGCTCGGCATCCGGCAACTGTTCGATCACGGGATGCCGCCCGTCCTTGATCCATAGCCGGTCGCCTTCATGCACGCGCGGCCGCACATAGCACAGCACGGTGGCGCGGTCGGCCAGCGCCGTCAGCACATCGAGTTGCGCCAGGGCGGTCGCCGTGCCCTGAATGGCCGCCGTGTGCGCCACCACCCGATCGCGCACCTCGACGAACAACTCGTATTCCAGAGCCACGGCCTTGTCCTGGGCGCCGACGATCTTGTCCTCGTATTCCTTGAGCTCCGGGGTCACAAAACGCTCGCCGTTGACGAGCGTCTGTTTGCGTTGGTACTCAGCCGGCACGTTGGCCAACTGCCCGCGCGACACCTCGATGTAGTAGCCGAACACACGGTTGTGGCGCACCTTGAGCGTCTTGATGCCGGTGCGGGTTTGCTCGCGCGCCTGGTATTCCGCCAGCCAATCCCGCCCTTGGGTCGCCGCCGACCGCAGCGCGTCGAGTTCGGTCCGGTACCCTTTGCGGATCATGCCGCCTTCCTTGAGCGTGGCGGGCGGCTCGTCGGCAATTGCCGTTTCGATCAGGCCCGCGATTTCGGGCAATGGCGTGATATTTTCGCCCAGGTCGTGGAACAACGGGTCGGCCTGGCCGGAGGCCAGGGCCTTGATGCCGGGCAGCGCCGCCAGCGACATGCCCAGGGCACGCAGGTCCCGGGCATTGCCCGCGCCCGCGCTGAGCCGTGCGATCAACCGTTCCAGGTCGCGGATCCCGGCGAGCGGATCGCGCAAATCACGCAGCAGGCCGCGATCGCGCACGCAGGCTTCTACGGCATCGAGCCGTCGCGTGATGCCGCGCACTTCGGCCAGGGGCCGCAGGATCCATTCGCGCATGAGCCGCGCGCCCATCGGCGTCTGCGTCACGTCGAGCACGCCCAGCAGCGTGAATGAACCGCGCCGCTCCTCGCCGCGCCGCGGAACGAGGTCAAGGTTCGCGCCCGTGGACTCATCGAGAATCATGAAGTCAGCCGGGTTGTTCACCCGCACACTGCGAACGTGGCGCACGTCGCGGTGCAATTCCTCCTGCACGTAGTGCAGCACCGCGCCGGCTGCGCCCACGGCCGCGGTCTTCTGCTCGCAACCAAAACCCTGCAGCGAATGCACCGCGAACTGACGGATCAGCCGGTCCCGCGCCACGTCGACACCAAACACCCAGTCCTCGCAGGGATTCACAACCAGGCCCGGCAGCGACTGCAAGGCCTGCCGCAGCACCGGATCGTTCATCTGTTCGGACGGCACCACGACTTCGCGCGGGCCGAACCGGCGCAGCGTATCGGCCAGACGCGTCAGGTCCTCGGACTCCTCGATCCAGAAGGCGCCGGTCGACACGTCGAGCATGGCCAACCCGCCCAGCGTGCCCTGACGGCACAGGCCGCCGAGGTAGTTGTTCTGAGCCGACGTGAGGATCGCATCCTGCATGACCGTGCCCGGGGTCACGATGCCCGTCACCTCGCGCCGTACGATTCCCTTCGCGGCGGCGGCGTCCTCGACCTGATCGCAGATCGCCACCTTCTTGCCGGCCCGGATGAGTTTGGCCAGGTAGCTATCGACGCTGTGGTGCGGCACACCGCACATCGGCACGCCCTGCCGCTTGGTCAGGGCAATATCCAGAATTTGCGCGGCCGTCTTGGCGTCCTCGAAGAACATTTCGTAGAAATCGCCAAGCCGGAAGAACAGAATGGTGTTGGGCGGCAAGCGATTGCGCACCTGCCGGTACTGGGCCATCATCGGGGTCAACGTTTCGCCGCTCATTCCGTGATCGTCTCCGTAGTCGTCGCCCGCTCTCTCGCCTCCGCCAACGCCCCGGCCAGCCGCTCCCAGGTTTCCCGGTCGAACGTCTCCGGCCGCCGCTGCGGGTCGATTCCCAGCCCGGTCATTGCCGCTGCCGCGGCTGCGCCATCCACGCGCAAATCGCCAGCCGCCCGGTTCAGGATCGTGGCCATCTGCTTGCGCCGGTACCCGAACGCCACGCGCGTCAGCGCTCGGAAAAAGGCCCCGTCGGCCGTCGGCGCGTTCCCATGCCGGGTCAGCCGCACGATCGCCGACTGCACCTTGGGCCGCGGCAGGAAACACGTGGGATGGATGGTCTTGACGATCTTGACGTCATACCACCGCTGCGCCCACACGCCCATCAGTCCGCGGTCGGGATGCCCCACCCGCGCCTTGAGGCGTTCTGCGACTTCGAGTTGAACAGTCACCGTAATGAACGGCGGAGGATCGGGCAAGGCAAACACGTCCATCAGGATCCGGCTGCCAACCGAGTACGGCAGGTTCGAGACAATCTGCGTGACACCCCAGCCGGGGACCCGTTCGGCAATCAGATCGAGCGCGTCGCCATGGATCAGCTCCAGGTTGGGCCGCGTGCCCAGCGACTCCTGGAGCCACGCATAGAAGCCCGAGTCCTTTTCCACGGCAATGACGCGCCGGGCCAGCCGCGTCAGCGGCTCGGTGATCACGCCCAGGCCGGGGCCGACCTCCAGCACAACGTCGTCCGGCCCGATGGCTGCGGCGGCAACGATGATATCGCGTATATTCGCGTCAATCAAAAAATTCTGCCCCAGCGTCTGGCTGGTCTGGAGCCCGCGCGCCTCGAGCAGCGCCCGGATGCGGGTGGGACTGGTCAGGTTGATGGGCTCGGTCACGCGCGGCTCCCGGCGGCGGCGCGTCGCCACGGATTCGGCCGCGCGGCCAGATCCGCCGCCAGCCGGATCGCCTCCACGAAACTGGCCGGATTAGCCGTGCCGCGCCCGGCGATGTCGTAGGCCGTGCCGTGGTCGGGCGAGGTGCGCACGATCGGCAGACCGAGTGTGATGTTCACGCCCGACTCGAAGGCCAGCATCTTCAGCGGTCCCAGCCCCTGGTCGTGGTACAAGGCGAGCACGGCCGCATAATGGCCGCGCAGTGCCCTGTGAAAAATGACATCCGCGGGCACGGGCCCCTCAACCGGCACGCCGCGTCGGCGCAGGGCGCGCAAGGCGGGCAAAATCACGCGGCGTTCCTCGCCGCCCAACGAACCGCCGTCGCCGCCATGCGGGTTCAATGCGCACACGCCGATGGTCCCCTTGGGCACGCCCAGCCACGGCAGGGCCTGCGCCATGAGCGTGGCCGCCTCAACGATGGCCGCCGCATCCACACGCGCGGCAACCTGGGCCAGAGGGATGTGACGCGTTGCCAGCACAACGCGCAGGGGCCCGCCGACCAACAACATGGCAAAGCGACGCGTGCCTGTCAGTGCGGCGAGCATCTCGGTGTGGCCGGGAAAAGGAACGCCGGCCCGCTTCAATCCTTCCTTGTTGATCGGCCCGGTGACGAGTCCGTCGAGCACTCCGACCTGGCAGGCGCGCACCGCCGCCTCGATCCATCCCACGGCCTGCCGGGCGCCGCGCGCCGTACAGCGGCCCGGCGCGACAGCCGTGGACGGCCCCGGGGTCGGATCCCAAAAACTGACGGGTGCGGCGGGTCCCGCGGCCAAGGCGTCGTAGGCCGCGGGGATTGGCAGTTTCTGCCGTCGACATTCGTCGCGGATGAGGGAGGCCGAACCGATCAGGACAAGCCGCAGGGACCGGGGCCAGCGTTGCCCTAAGGCGGCCTTGACCGCGACTTCGGGGCCGATCCCGGCCGGATCGCCCAGCGTGAGTCCAAGCACAACGGGTCGTTTCACCCCCTGCCTCCTCACGGCCTTGCGGATTTCACTTCCTCGACGTAGGCATCCTTGCGCAGGCGGTCAATCCACACCTTGTAGAGGCGTTTGGCCTCCTTGCGTCGAAGGTCCTTTTCGATGGCGGCCCGGGCGTCGTCGAACGGGGTCAGGCCGGCGGCCTGGTGTTCAACGAGTTTGACAAGATAAAGGTCGCCGTCGACGCTCAGCACGCCGCTCAACGCGCCGGGCGCCAGCTCGCGCACACCCCCGGCCACCTCGCGGCGCAAGTCCGACAGATCGAGCCAGCCCCAGTCGCCGCCCTGATCCGCCTTGGAATCCTCGGAGACGCGCTTGGCGGTCTCCGCGAACGACGCGCCGCCTTTCAGTTGCGCCAGGGTCTCCACGGCCAGTTTCAGTTTGGCGGTCCGGCTCTCGTCGTTCGTGCCGCCGTGGATGACAATCACGTTCAGCCATACGCGTTCGGGACGCTGATACTTGGCGGCGTTCTCTTCGTAGAGGCGGCGCACCTCGCGCGGCGGGATCACGACCTGACTGTCAACTTCCTTCTGACGCATCATCCCCACGATGGCGTGCTCCCGCATCCGCCGGTGCCATTCCTCGTAGGGCAGGTGCTCATCCTTAAGCGCCTTCAGGAATTCCTGGCGGTCGCCGCCGAACCGTTCTTCGATGAAGGCGGTGACGCGCCGCTCGAGATGCCGGTCCATGGCTTCCTTGTTAAGCTTGGTGTCCGCCTCATAGGCGCGCGCGATGAGCTTGTCCTCGATCAGGCCATGCAGGACGTCATCGTACGTCTCCTGGATCTTGGTCTTCAGGTCGGAACCCTGATAGATGTCGCGGAGTTCCGGCACCATCGGGGCCATGGCTTCGCGCACTTCGCTGACTGTAATGACGGAATCGTTCACATAGGCCGCCACGCCATCGACGGTGACGGACTCCGCCAAGGCCGAGGCGGTCAGGGTCGCTGCCGCAAAAAAGGCGATGCCAATACGTTTCATGCCGGGATCCTCGCAGGGGGACGACAAGACCGTCCCTGTGCGGGGGCACTATGTCAGATGCCGCCGCCGGCCCGCAATGGGAAAAGGTCACAGCCCGTTCTTCCGCCAGTACGTGACGTTTACGGCCGCGCCGTCGGGTTGGAACGCCTCGTACGTTTCAAGGGTATCGGCGGTCGTGGCCAGGATCCACGGGATCAACGGCTCCGACCCGTTGCGAGTGAACAGGATGCCGTCCGCGATATAGACGGCCGAGTGGACGACGTCGCCCGACGGCCGGGTGAACAGCACGACATCCCCAAGCTGGTAATCCCCGGAAATCATGTAGTATTCGTTGCGGATAAGCCGGCTCATCTCGGCTGAATCGGCAAAGCGATCCTCGGGCGTTTCGTTGAAAAAATTGAACGTTGTCCAGTGACAATCCATCTTCACGGTCGGCTTCCCTCCGCGCGGAAACTCGAACGTGTACAGGCGCCGACGGGCGAAGGGCGGGATCAGGTGCGTGATGTCCAGCACGCCGCCACGGGGCACGCGGGCCAGCGACTCGATCAAGGGGCGGACATCCTTGGCCCGGCCGCCACGGTCCCAGTACGCGCAAATCGCACTCGTATCCATGCCAGGCTCGACGCGCAGTTCGACCAGCATGGTTCTGACCCGATATAGAGCCTTCAAGTAGTCGATACGCTCGGACGGATTGGTAAGGCCGTTCAGCACCGCGTAGGTATCGGAAAGCAACGTCCGGTTCCCGCGGGTGTAGAATAGTTCCGTGGTCTGATCAACGACGGCGGGCCGCACGTGGGAATGGGCGAAGCGATCCGCGAGCATCTCGGGACGGAACACATAGGGCAGGTGTTGACCGGAGTTCCGTGCCGAGCGCGCCAGCACCGCGTAGAGCCGGGTGCGAACATCCGGCGCCAGGTGGAGGACGACCTCGTCCGGCACGGTTATACAAATGACGTTGCCCTCCGTGGTCCAGCGGGACCGATCCAGAAGAGCGGCCAACTGGTCGGGGCGCAAGCCCACCCGGCGAAACAGCGCTTCGACATCGCCAGCCGGCAGGTTTTCGAAAAACCACTGGGTGTCCAGGTGCTTATCCCACCCGGCCGGAATAAACTCCGGCGGCGGTTCGATCTGAATGGGAATACAAACCAGGTCGCCCCAAGGGCCGGGATGACTATGCCATTGGTTCGTACGCGAGGGTGCGCGATCTACTTTGCTAACCGCCTGATTGCTGGGCGCCGCCTCAGGTAGGGCCGCAGGCAGGCGGCCGATGAAGACTCCGGCGCCCACCAACGCCCCGCCCACGATCAGCATGAACACCGCCAAGGTGACGCGCGAGAGCGTCAGCCGCCTGTCCGGTCCATCGACCCCGGGCTCAGTTTCCGCATCCTTCATCAAACGACACTCCCATGGACCGTGGCGGGCGCACAATCATGTCCGCGCCCGATTGCCGAGCAACCACCACCAGCCTAGTCTAACGTCAGACAAGCCACATGCAAGCGTCCAAAACGTCGTCCGAGGCGCGGGCGCTCTTCGCTTGACGGACCGGGGGGTTTCTTCCATTGTCTGCGGCCTGTTTTGCCCCCAATCAGGCCTCCTTGTTGGGGAAAGAATTGGAGCCCTACACACGATGACATCCCGACTCATGGCAACGGCCGACCACGCTGCGGCAGAGGTCCGCCACCTGACGGAACGCCTTGCCGCCGAATTCGGCGTGGCGAACGAACTCTGTGGCCTGCATCCCGACAATGCCCCGACCTGGTTGCCCCTGATCGCCAAGGCCGAGGCGCAGGCGCGTGATGCCGCGGCGTCCGGCGATCTCACCGTGCTGCGGCGCGCCGTGGACACGGTCGAGACCACCCTGGCCCCCCTCGGGCCCGTGGCCAAGTCCTACACCATCCATGGGGCCGGCCACGCGCACATCGACATGAACTGGATGTGGTCCTGGCCCGAAACCGTGGCCATCACCGTCGACACCTTCACCACCGTGCTGCGCCTGATGGAGGAGTATCCCGACTTTCACTTTTCCCAAAGCCAGGCGAGCGTCTACGCGCTCATCGAGGAGCACCGGCCCGACCTGCTGAAGGCGATTGCCCGCCGCGTCAAGGAAGGCCGCTGGGACGTGACCGCAAGCCACTGGGTCGAGGGCGACAAGAACCTCGCCAGCGCCGAAAGCCTGTGCCGCCACATTCTCTACACCCGCCGCTACCTGCAGTCCCTGTTTGCGCTCGCGCCCGAAGATGTGCCCGTCGATTGGTCGCCCGACACGTTCGGACATCCCGCCACGGTCCCGACCTACCTGGTCCGCGGCGGCGTGAAATATGTCTATATGCACCGACCTGGCACCTGGACGCCCACGCGCCCGTGGTTGTTCTGGTGGGAGGCACCGGACGGGTCGCGCGTGCTGGTGCGCAACGATTCCAACGCGCGAATGGGTTACAACGGCACGATTACGACCGACCTTTACCGCGAGGCTTTCACCGCTTTCAGGACCACCGGCCTTAAGGACACGCTCTACGTGTACGGCGTGGGCGATCACGGCGGCGGACCGACGCGCCGTGACCTGGAAATGGGCTTGGAACTGGGTCAGTGGCCGATCTATCCCCGCTTCCAGTTTTCCACTCCGCGCCGTTTCTTCGACACGGTCGCGCCGCAGGCCGGCAGCCTGCCTGTGCACCGCGGCGAATTGAACGCGGAGTGCACCGGTTGCTACACCACGCAGACGCTGATCAAGAAGGCCAACCGGTTCGGCGAGAACCGGCTCGTGGACGCCGAGATCGCCGCCGCGCTCGCCCACGCCGCCGTGGGCGCCCCCTACCCCGGCAAGGCGTTCGAGACCGGCTGGCGCAACGTGCTCTTCAACCACTTCCACGACATCCTGCCCGGTTCGGGCGTGATGGATACGCGCACGTACACCCATGGCCTGTTCCAGCAAACCATGGCCGCCACGGCCCAGGCCGAAACGCAGTCCCTGCGGCTGCTGGCCGCCGCGATTGACACCTCGTCCGGAGCGCCGACGATCTCGACTGCCGCCTTGCCGCCATCGCGCCTGCGTTCCGGGCTCGGGGCAGGCGTCGGACTCGGCACGCAGGATGGCGGCCTGTCGCGCGCCGACGTGACCACCGGCCAAGGCCAGCGCCCGTTCGTCCTGTTCAACCCCACGGCCTTCGATCGCGATGAGGTGGTCGAAGTCACGGTCTGGGATAACGGCCCGGTGGGCACCAAACCCATGCGCGAGCGGACCTACGACGTGCGCACACCCGAAGGCGACCTCGTGGCCGCCCAGGTTACGGGCGGCGGCGGCTACTGGGGCCACGATTTCGCGACGCTGGCCTTCCCGGCGCACGTGCCCGGCCTGGGGCACGCCGTCTACACGGCGAACGAAACGGCCCCTGACGCCGTCACCGTTTCCGCCCTCGCACCTGCCACCGTGCAAGTGGGCGTCGCGCATCACTGTTCCTACATGTTCGTCGAACGCAGTATGGAAGGTCTGGAAAACGATCTTCTGCGGCTGGAGCTCGACCCGGTCACCGGCGGCATTCGACGCCTGCTCGACCGCCGCACGGGCATCGAACTGGTGACGCCCGACCGGCCGGCGCCGATTCTGGAATACGAAACCGAGCGACCCCACGGCATGACGGCCTGGCTGATCGATCACGCCGGCTCCGTCCCCGAAGCGCTGCAGACGACCGCCTTGCGCCGCACGCTCAAGGGGCCGCACAAGGCCGCCATCGAGGTCGACCTGCGCATCCGCGAATCGACCTTCACGCTCACCTATGAGTTGCGCACCGGCGATCCGCGCCTCTACCTGCACTTGCGCGGCACCTGGTTCCAACGCGGCACAAAGGAAACCGGGGTGCCCTCGCTGTCGTTCGTGTTACCGCTCGCGCTACGCGACGCCCGCGCCCGCTACGAGATTCCGTTCGGCGCCATCGACCGCGCGCTGAACGCCCGCGAGGAGGTCCCGGCCCGCCAGTGGGCACAGGTCACCGGCACCGCGGCCGACGGCTCGCAGGCCGGCTGCCTGCTGGCCAACGACTGCAAATACGGCCATTCACTCGACGGAAACACGCTGCGGCTGACGCTCATTCGCAGCAGCTACGATCCCGATATCCTGCCCGAAATCGGCCAGCACGAGGTGCATCTTGCCCTGTTGCCGTTTGCCGGCGATCTGGACGTGGCCGCAGCCACCCGCGTCGGTGACGCTCTCAACCACGCCCTGCGTGCGATCGGCACCGACGTTCACGCCGGAACCCTGCCGGCCGAGGGACGCTTCCTGACGATTACGCCGGCCGCGATCGGTCTGTGCGGCCTGAAGAAGGCCGAGGACAGCGAGTCGCTCATCGTGCGGGTGGTCAATCCAACCGACGCAGCCGTAAAGGCTGAGGTTCGGTTCGACAAGGCGGCACCGTTCGAACCGATCGGCGCAGAAGCGCTGGACCTGATGGAACGGCCGGTGAAGAGCCCAACCGTAACGCGGGAAGGCCGCACAATCGCGATGACGATTCCGGCGTTCGGATTCGTCACGCTGGGAATCGGGATCAAGCAAGGAACTTCGACATGTCACTGACACCGGAATGGCGCGGACGCATCGATCACTGGAATAACACCTTGGGGGGAATGTTTTACGTCGAGCTCGGCAAGGTCCCCCTGGACGGATTCGTGACCAAGGACCAACTTGCGCCCAGGCAGGCCCTTAAGCAGACGTTCAAGTCGATGCCGGTCGGAACAGCGTGGGGCGCGAAGTGGGAGTATGCGTGGCTGCGCGGATCGGTGAAATTGCCCGCAGAAGCGGCCGGGGAACCAATTGTGTTCTTTACGGCCGATTCGCACGGGTCCTTCGGCGAAGGGCGGGTGCTGGTGAACGGTCGGGAAGCCGGCGGCCGCGACCGCGAACACTCTACCATCGCCCTCACCCCGCGCGGCAAACCGGGCGCCCGTTTCGAAATCCTGATGGAGCTCTACGCCGGCCACGGCCCCACGCCGTGCGGCGGGGGCCCCGCCCCCGACGGGAGGCCCACGGTCGCCGAACCGCCGGCCCGCCAGCACACGCTGGGCGAGGCCTCGTTCGGCATCTGGCAGGAGGAACTTTACCAGGCGTGGATGGACCTGTCCACGCTGGTCGAAGTGCGCGACGGGCTCGACGCGAACAGTCTGCGCGTGGCTGAGATCGACGCCGCCTTGCGGGACTTCACCACGATCGCCGATCTCGAACTGCCGCGCGCCGAAATGGTCGTCTCCGTGCGCGCCGCACGGCGCCGCCTGAAGAACGTACTGAACAGCCGCAATGGACCCACGACGCCCACGATGTACTGCTTCGGTCACTCGCACATCGACGTCGCCTGGCTGTGGCCCCTGGCCGAGACCGAACGCAAGTGCGCCCGCACCTTCGCCACGCAGCTTGGACTCATGCAGCGCTATCCCGAATTCAAGTATCTGCAGAGCCAGCCGCATCTCTACCGGATGACCCGGCGGCTGTACCCGGAGCTCTATGCCCGCATCAAGACGGCGATCCGCCAGGGGCGCTGGCTGCCCGAAGGCGGCATGTGGGTCGAGGCCGACACCAATATCACCGGCGGCGAAAGCCTGATCCGCCAGTTCATCCACGGCAAACGCTTCTTCCGCGAGGAACTCGGCGTGGAGTCCGAGCTCATGTGGCTGCCCGACGTCTTCGGCTATTCCGGTGCCCTGCCCCAGATCATGGCCGGCTGCGGCATCAAGTACTTCTCCACGCAGAAGATCTTCTGGACTTACAATGGCGGCGATCGCTTTCCGTACAACACCTTCTGGTGGGAAGGCATCGACGGCACCCGGGTGCTGAGTCACCTGCACAACGATTACAACTCCCGCACCAACCCGGCCTTGCTCATGCAACGCTGGAACGAGCGCGTCCAGAAAGACGGCCTGTACGGCCGCATGGTGCCGTTCGGGTTCGGCGATGGCGGCGGCGGTCCGACCCGTGATCACCTGGAATACCTGCGCCGCCAGAAAGATCTGGAAGGTGTGCCCAAGGTGGAGATGGCGGGGCCCGTCGCTTACATGAGCGCCGAACTCAAGCGCACGAAGACGTGGCCCACTTATGTGGGCGAACTGTATTTCCAAGCGCATCGCGGCACCTACACCACCCAGGCGCGCACCAAGCGCGGCAACCGCAAGAGCGAACTTGCCCTGCGCGAGGCCGAAATGTGGAGCGTGGCCGCCATGGTCGGTCCCGGCTTCCGCTACCCCTATGCGGTCATGGACGAAGCCTGGAAGGGCGTGCTGCTCAACCAGTTTCACGACATCATCCCCGGCTCGTCGATCGAGCGCGTGTACAAGGAAGCCGAGGCGCTTTACACCCAAGTCCTCGCCACCGCGCGCGCCACGGCCGAGGCCGCCGCCGCCAGGCTGGTTGCCCGGAAAGCCGCGGCGCTCACCGTCTTCAACTCGCTGTCGTGGGATCGCCAGGCGCTCGTGGCCCTGCCCAAGGGCTGGTCCGGCGCGACGCAGGATGGCCGGGCTCTGCCGGCGCAGAAGATCGGGGGCACGGTCACCGTGACTGCGGCTGTCCCATCGTGCGGCTGGACGACCCTTGTGGACGCCAAGCCGACACCCGCGCCCGCCGTCCTCACGGTCTCGACCAAGGGCATGGAAAACGAGCACCTGCGCCTGTCGCTTAATGCCAACGGCGAGATCGCCAGCCTTATCGACAAGCAGACCGGGCAGGAACTGGCGGCCGAACCGCTGAATAGTTTCCGGATGTACAAGGACGTGCCGCGCATGTTCGACGCCTGGGATGTGGACTCGCCCTACACCGCGACCCCGGTGGCGCTGACCGGAAAGGCCGAACTGACCGTCGTGGCCGCCGGCCCGGCGGCCGAAGGCGCCGCCCGCATCGACCCGCTCGCGGCCGACCCCGCCTATTTCCGGGAAATCATGCTGCTCGGCCAGAATGTGAACAGCTATCGCGATCCGTCGCCCGACGGCTGGAACTTCGTGTGCGGCGCGCCCAAGGCGGTCACCGAAACAGATGCGCGCACGGCCGCCACGGCTGGCTTGCCCACGGGCACGCCCGGTCCCGGCACGCTGGTCAGCGCGGCAAGCCCAACCGACGCCTATGTCTACCGCCAGGACCCCAGCGATTTCGGTTCATTCAGCGTCGTCGCAGCGCAGTCCGGCCTGCTGGTCTTGGGCAGCGACCTGACCTGGAGCGCGGCGGCCACGCCCTATTTCCCCGCGACCTGGCGCCCGGCCAGCGAGCTCGGCCTCGGCTGCGGCACAATGAGTGAAGCCGTGACGCCGCACGTGTACGACGCCGCCAACGACTCGTTTCCCGTGACGCAAGCCGAGACGGACGGCGCCACCGCAGCCGCGCGCGCCACGGCGCTGTGGAACGCGATTGCGCCGATGGAAGTCGCGCTCATCCGCCTGCAGTTCAGCGTAGACGGCAGCAGCAAGGCGACGTCCAAGCCGCAGTGGTACGTGGTCCTCGGCGCAGGCTTGGGCGGCTGAGGCGCGGCGCGAAGGGCAAACCCGAGTCTGACTGGCGGCCGCAGGACATGCGGCGCTGCGCCAACGTCCTTTCAAGCCGCCTTGGGCTATGTGGCGTCGAGTTGACGTACACCAGGATGCGCAACGTATGGACCGGCAAAGAAATTGGGACCGCAGTTCGCACTGCCAACACCAGACGACCACAGTGATGTCAACACCCACTTGTCCTATTTCAACATGAAGCACGCTGGCCGTCCCGTGCACGACTCTGATGGACGGAGCCTCTTCGCCAGTCCACACGTTACCCGTCCTGTCGCTCGTCCGCTGAGCTGCAGCGTCGAGGGCGTCCTGGAAGGGCATTGGCGCAACGCCGTCCTCATCGAGACCGCCGACAACGAGTCGATTCCACAGGTGAGCGGGCCGGACGAGTCGCTGTTGGAGTAGCGTTCAGCCGCCCAACTGCACGGCTTGCCGCAGCCAAGCGTCGCTCTCCGTCGCCTTCACCAGGAAATCCGCGACATCGGCGCGCGAGATCATGGCCGGCACTTTGCGCAGTTCGGCTGTCGCTACGTATTTGCCGCGCGCGGGGCCGTTGGCCAGTCCGCTCGGGCGGGCGATCACCCACTCCAGGCCTGATGCCGTGACCAGCTGTTCCTGCACTTCGTGGTCGGCGAACGGCACCTTCAGCACCCAACCGACGGCGAGCTTTCGCAGGATCCATGGCAGCAGATTGAGGCTGTTGCCCGTGCCCAGCGCGCTCAGCACGGCCAGGCGC
>Ga0118677_10010925_pt1 | contig 13744 bp, 10 predicted proteins | sample AliMusrvi5mmetaG_FD_86154 | JGI IMG/M metagenome (GOLD analysis project Ga0118677, IMG submission 86154) | reverse complement strand
GCCTCGGGCAACGGTAAAAACTAATGTTTCTCCGTGTTTCTAAACGATTATCGAGGAAATGAAAATTGAAGAATTACTTAACGCTTAAAATTCAAGAAGTCCGGAGAAAAAAGCGTAAGCTTTTTTGCGTTTTTTTGACGCTAGGGTATCCCAGTATCGCTGCGACGGAGCGGCTCATTCTGTCTTCCGAACAGGCGGGGGTGGATATCATCGAATTGGGTTTTCCTTTCTCGGATCCTCTCGCGGACGGGCCGACAATCCAGTATTCATCGGAACAGGCCATTAAAAAAAACGTTACGATCAAAGACGCGTTGGCTCTCGTGCGCCGTCTTCGTCAAAAAGGTTCCAAGATTCCGATTCTCTTTTTTGGCTATTTCAACCCGGTCTTTTCGTACGGCGGGAAAGATTTTGCCCGGGACGCTAGAGATTCGGGGATGGACGGTTTGATCATTCCGGACTTGCCGCCCGAAGAAGACGAGGTGCTGCGCCTTCCGGCCCAGGCCCAGGGGCTCGACATTATCCGCCTGGCCACGCCGACCTCGGACGCCGCGCGGCTGGCCACAATCCTGGATGGCGCCAGCGGCTTTCTTTATTATGTCTCGATCACCGGCGTCACCGGCACCAAGAATTTCGATTCCACTTCAGTGTCGGCGGCGGTGGGCCGCATCCGCCAGGCCACCAGCCTGCCGGTTGCGGTCGGCTTCGGCGTCAAGACGCCGGAGCACGCCGCGCAAATCGCCAAAATCGCCGACGCCGTGGTGGTGGGTTCCGCAATCGTCAACCATATCGCGGAAAAAATGGACGCGCCTCGGGCGGAATTGGTCGCCTCGGTTGTGGAACTATGCCGGGGCCTGGCCGCTTCTACCCATAATGCTTCAAGTGGGGCCGCCCAAGGTGATAAGGTCCGCGCATGAACTGGATCACCAATATCGTCCGCCCGCGCATCAAGAAGCTGATGGCCAAAAGCGGCGGCGATACCCCCGAAAATCTTTGGAAGAAATGCCCCGCCTGCGGCGAGATGATTTTCCACCGCGACCTGGCGGCCAATCTGCAGGTCTGCCCCAAATGCGGCTATCACATGCGCATCGGGCCGGCGGAGCGTTTCGCCTATACCTTCGATTCCCATTCCTTTTCGGAATTGCCGCCGGTCAGCGTCAAGCTCGACCCGCTGAATTTCCGCGCCGAGAAGAAATACGCCGATGAGATGAAGGCTGCCAAGGCCAAGACTTCGCGGCCTGAAGCGTTCACCGTGGCGCGCGGCACTCTGGACGGATTGCCGGTGATCGTGGCGGTGCAGCCCTTCGATTTCCTGGCCGGTTCGCTGGGCATGGCGGTGGGCGAGGGCTTTGTCCGCGCCGTCGAGGCCGCCGTGTCAGAAAAGCGCCCCTTTATTCTTTATGTCGCTTCGGGCGGCGCCCGCATGCAGGAAAGCATGCTGTCCCTGATGCAGATGCCGCGCACCATCATCGCGGTGCAGATGCTGCGCGAGGCCGGGCTGCCCTATGTGGTGGTGTTGACCGATCCCACCTTCGGCGGCGTCAGCGCCTCTTATGCCATGCTGGGCGATATCCAGATTGCCGAGCCGAGCGCGCAGATCGGCTTTGCGGGCGCCCGCGTCATTGCCCAGACCATCCGCGAGAAACTGCCGGAAGGCTTCCAGCGCGCTGAATATCTGCTGGCGCATGGCATGCTGGACATGGTGGTGCATCGCGCCGAAATGCGCGCCACCCTGTCGCGCCTTGTCCATATGCTGATGAAGAAACCGCGCTCGCGCAAAGCGCCGTCTGCGCCGCCCCACAGCAATGGCAACGGTAAAGCCGTAGCAGCGGAATGATCGAGCAGCCCCGCAGCACCGCCATCCTGGAGCGGATGCTGCAGCTTCACCCCAAGAAAATAGACCTGGTGCTGGACCGCATCCTGCGGCTGCTGCACGATCTGGGCGACCCGCAACTGAAACTGCCGCCGGTGATCCATGTCGCGGGCACCAATGGCAAACGCTCGGTCTGCGCCTTCAGCCGCGCCATGCTGGAAGCACAGGGGCTCAAGGTCCACACCCATATCTCGCCACATCTGGTGCGCTTTCACGAGCGTATCCGCATCGCGGGCGAAATGATTTCCGAAGGCGAACTCTGCGCCACGCTGGAAGAGGTCGAACGGGTCAATGACGGCCGTCCCATTACTTTTTTCGAGATCACGGGCGCTGCCATGTTTCTGGCCTTCTCGCGCCATCCCGCCGATGCACTGGTGCTGGAAGTGGGCCTGGGGGGGCGGTATGACGCCACCAATGTGGTGCCCAAGCCGGCCATGACCATCATTCAGCCGGTGGGACTGGATCATCAGGAATTTCTCGGCAGCGACGTCGCCGCCATCGCCGCCGAAAAGGCGGGCATCATCAAGCCCGGCGTGCCGCTGGTGGTGGGACCGCAGGACGATATCCCCCGCGAGGTGATCCTGCGCCAGGCGGATCGTCTATCGGTACCGGTGTTCGTGTTTGGCCAGGATTTCCACGCCCGCCAGGAACATGGCCGCATGGTCTATGAGGATGAGATGGGCCTGCTCGATCTGCCGCTGCCCAGGCTGATCGGCCGCCACCAGGTGGAAAATGCCGGCGTCACCATCGCAGCGCTGCGCCACGCCTACAAGAATTGGGGTGAGGACGCTGCCATCGAGAAGGGGCTGCGCACGGTGGAATGGCCCGCGCGGCTGCAACATCTCACCCATGGTCCGCTGGTGGTTGATGCGCCTGACGATGCCGAAATCTGGCTGGATGGCGGTCACAATCCGCATGGCGCGGCGGCGGTGTCGCGCGCCATCGCCGATCTGGAGGAAAAGATCGACCGTCCGCTTTACCTGATCTGCGGTATGCTGCGGAACAAGGATGCCGTGGGTTTTCTCAGCGCCTTTCGCGGTCTCGCCCGCCATGTGGTGACGGTGGCGATCCCGGGCGAGCCGGCCAGCATGGGCGCCGGCGCCTTGTACGATGCCGCCCGCGCCGCAGGGCTGGACGCCGCACCCGCAGAAGATCTGGAAGACGCCATGCTGCAACTCAATGCCTGGGCGCGCGCCCATGGCCGCGAAACCCCGCCGAGAATCTTGATTTGCGGCTCGTTGTACCTGGCCGGAAAAGTGCTGGCAGAAAACGGCTGAAGCGCGATTAGATCGACGCTTCGATCCACTCTTTGATTTTCGACTTGGGCAGCGCGCCAACCTTGGTCGCGGCCACCTGGCCCTGGGCGAAGATCATCATGGTGGGAATGCCGCGCACGCCATACTTGGTCGGTACATGCGGATTCTCGTCAATATTGATCTTGGCGATGGTGACCTTGTCGCCCAGCTCGGCAGACAGTTCATCCAGCGCCGGCGCGATCATGCGGCAGGGGCCGCACCACTCCGCCCAGAAATCCACCAAAACCGGCTTTTTGGAATCCAGAACATCGGCCTGGAACGAAGCATCGGAGACTTTGATGGGCATGGCGTGGATCCCTGAAATAAGCTGGCACTATATCTAGGAACGCCCCTCTGAAGGGTCAAGTGGCCGGGTCGAGACGGGCCGAAAGCGCCGCAATCTGGCGATCCAGAAGCCGGTCGGACAGCCGCAAAAGGCTGGGACCATCGGTCCAGACCAGACCGCAGACGATTCGCCGCCCTGGAAAAATCCGTGCCGCCCCATCGCGGTACAACGCCATCTGGGCGAGATAGACCGGGTCCACATCGTCCTCCCGCGCCGGGGGCGGGCGGTTGGTTTTGTAATCCAGGATCAGGACTTTATCCGCTGTCACCGCCAGCCGGTCAATGCGGCCGGTCACCTGCGCCTGTTCGCCGAACTGGGGCAGCGCCGCCTGGAACGCAACTTCGGCCTGGCTGTCTGGTCCGAACGCGGCGGCAAAATCGGGATGTCCGATCACCGCCAGAACTTCCTGCGCCAAAGCGTCGTCGAATCCGCTTTGCCGCGCGAACGCGATGGCCACCGCGTGCCGCTCATCTAGCGGCAATTGCGGCAAGCGGGCCAGCAGCGTGTGCGCCACCTGGCCACGCCGGAAGCGGCGCGCCCCTTCCAGCGGCGACAGCACCGGACCTTCCTTGGCCTCTGCCGCATCCGAGGGGCGGATCAGGCGCGGCAACAGCGTTTCGCGCGGGGCGGGCCGGATCATCCATCCGGCGGGCGGCGCAGCGCTGGCGGATGCGGCGTTGTCCTGGGGCCGAGGATCATGGCCGGCATGGCCAAAGCTGTGCAGCGAGGTTTCGCCACGCGTCAACGCGGTGCCCAATTCCTTTGCCGCCGCTTCGGCCAGCCGGTACCAGGTCTGGTCGCGCGGCGCGATCTTGTTCTGGAAGCCGCAGACATAAAGCCGGTCGCGGGCGCGGGTGAGGGCGACATACAGCAGGCGGCGATGTTCCTTGAGGAGTTCCGCTTCCACTTGGGCTTTGGCGGCTTTCACCACGGCTGGCGCTTCGTCATTGGCCAGCGGAAACAGCACGCCGGCTTCGGTGTAAAGCAGATGGCCCTTCATCCACGGCATTTCCGGCAGGCCGGCGGTATCGGGCAGGATGACGATATCGGCTTCCAGGCCCTTGGCGCCATGCACCGTCATCACCCGCACTTCATTGCGGCCACGCTCCATGTCGCGCTTGATCTCGTTGCCGCCGCGCGCGATCCAATCGAGGAAACCTTCCAGCGATGGGGTCTGGCCCCGTTCATAGCCCAGCGACAAAGACAGAAATTCCTCGATCGCGTCGCCGGCTTCGGCTCCGAGACGGGCAATCAGGTCGCGCCGCTTGCCCAGATGGGTGAGGGCATGGCTGAAGAATTCAAATGGCGGCGCATAATCGGCCCGCTCCAGCATCTGTGACAGGAAAATATGCGCCGCCTCGAACGCCGCGCCGCGCGCCGCCGCCAGCGCCTGCCACACGCTGCCCGGGCGCTTGTGACAGAGTTGGAACAATTCGTCTTCGCTGATGCCGCACAGCGGCGAGCGCAACAGCGCCGCCAGATTGAGATCATCCTCGCGCTGCAGGGCGAATCGCCCCAGCGCCACCAGGTCCATCACCGCGATCTGTTCGATCAGGATGATGCGGTCGGCGCCCGCCACCGGAACGTCGCGCAGCTTGAGCTGGCGGATAATTTCGCCCCCGAACGGCTCGCGCCGGGGCAGCAGGATCATGATGTCACCGGGCCGGATCGGCGCGTCATGGCCGGGCAAGGCAAGATTGCCACTGGTCCAGGCGCGTATCTCGTCGGCCATGCGTGCGGCCAGTTGCACGATGGGGCTGAATTTCTGTTCCACATCCACCGGCCGGTAGTAATCCGGCACCGTCACGTCGGGCGGCAATTGCACCTCCCAGAATTCCACTCCGCCTTTGGCCGCGGCGCGGTGCGCGCTGTGGCGGATAGGCTCGCCGCGCGAAGTCAGGCTGGCGCGGGCTTCTTCGCCCGCGAACAGGCGGTCCACGAACTGCAATATTTCCGGCGCCGAGCGGCGCGACGTGGTGAGCGGCTGTTCCAGGAATGGCAATTCCGCCCGCGTCACCTGTTCCTCGAAATGACGGCGATTGATGTCGAACTGGGCGGGATCAGCGCCCTGAAAACTGAAAATGGATTGTTTTTCATCGCCCACCACGAACAAAGTGCGCGGCACCTTGCTGCCGCGCACTTCGCGGGAAAAGAATTCTTCGGTCAGCGCTTTCACAATTGCCCATTGCTCCGGGCTGGTATCCTGTGCCTCGTCAATCAGAATATGATCTAGCCCTTCATCCAGCTTGAACAGCACCCAGGGCGTGGCCTGGCGCTGGGTCAGAAGCTCCAGAGTCTTCACGATCAGATCGTCATAATCCACCATGCCGCGGCGCTGCTTGGCGGTGGTGTAATCGCGGCGCACGGCGCTGATCAAAGTGAGCGCGGCCTGCGCCAGCGCCGCGGCGCGCGCGGCACGGCGCCGTTCGTCCGCCGCACAGAAGCGGGTCTGGAGCTTGCTCAGATAATCTTCCAGATCGGGCCGCAGCTTGGTCAGCTTGCCGTTGGCGAGCGCCTTGCGCGGTTCACCATCCGTCAGAAAGAAGCTTCGCAGCGCGACAAAGCTGTCGGGTGAAAAATCCAGGGCCAGGAATGCCGCCAGCCGGGCGCCGCTCTTCAGATCATTGGCGGTGCCGGTCGCCAGCCAGTCCCGCGCCTGTTTCAGCGTATCAATGTCCCGCTTCAGATCGGCGCAAAAATCCCCGGCGACATCTTCACCGCGTGTGGCGCCATGCGCCTGCCAGACGGCGTCTTCAAAATCTTCATTGCCCGCCAGGAAACGGTCCATCTTGCGCCGGTCATTGCCCAACGCGGCGCTGAGGATGCGGTTGAGGCTTTCCTCGCCGCTTTCGCTCACCAGCAAATCCAGTGCATTAGACAGGCGCGTGTCGCCATTGCCGGCGCGGCCCAATACGCCCTGACGTGCTTCGGCGATCAGCCCGCGCGCCGAATTTTCATCCAACACGTCGAAGCCGGGCGGCACACCGGCCTCAATGGGAAAGCGCGACAATACGATCTGGCAGAATGCATGGATGGTCAGAACCTTCAGGCCGCCCGGCGTTTCCAGCGCCTGGGCAAACAGCCGCCGTGCCTTGGCCAGGTCATCGGCTTTGGCGCCAATGCCTTCAATGGCGGCGCGCAATTCCAGATCCGGCAGCATGGACCACAGGCCCAGTTGCGTGAACAGGCGCCCCTGCATCTCGGCGGCGGCGGCCTTGGTGAAGGTGAGGCACAAGATGCGTTCCGGCTTGGCGCCACTCAGCAGCAGCCGGGTGACGCGATTGGCAAGCGTGTAGGTCTTGCCCGAGCCGGCATTGGCCGCCACCCAGGCCGAGACCGTGGGATCGGAGGCGCGGACAGAGGCGTCCAGAATTTCGCTCATGTCTCCTCCGTCCAGCCGGAAGGCGACCATTCGCGCACCCGCGCCAGATGATCGTAATAGCCCACGCTCTTGGCGCTTTGCGGCGCGACACGGGAAACATAGGGCGTCGTGGCATCGTCGAACCAGGCGATGCGCTGGGCCAATCGGTCTTTGGCATCCGCGGCCATGGCGCCTTCATAGGGCTTGATTTCGCCGCCCTTGATGCCGCCGGACAGGCGCAGATAAATCAGCTCCTCAGGCTCGGTTGCCGGCAAGCCGTCAAAGCCGCCTGCCACCAGGATCGCGCCTTCCAGCGGCAGTTGCGGCGTGAGAAAACTGACCATCCATTTCTTGTCCGGCAGGCCGCCGGTCTTGTAATCCAGGATCGCCGCGCCGCCGCCCAACAGCATGTCAATGCGGTCGGCCTTGCAGGTGAGCAGGAACGGTCCGCCCGGCGCGGCAAATGTCATGCGGCCGGAAATCTCCAGCCAGGATTTTGTGATGCCGGCACGCCGCTCTCGTTCCTTGGCAATGAACCATTGGGCCGCGCTGAGGAAGCGTGGCCGCCAGATGGCGCGCTGCGCTGCCGGAATTTTCTCCAGCGCGAAAACCTCTTCCGCAATCGCCGTCAACTTCACCAATGCGTCATCGGGCAGGGCGCCGGGATAGCGGCCGACAAAAAGCTCGAGAGCGCGGTGAAAGACATTGCCGCGTTCCAGCGGGCCGATATCCTCGTCCAGGCTGTCCAGCGGCCGCAGTTCCAGAACATGCCTGGCATAGATGGCATAGGGATCGCGCAGCCAGGTTTCGATTTCCGTGACGGACAAGCGGCGCGGCCGTGCTTCCACCGGCGGCGCCGGCGCCGGGCGCGCAAGGCGTGGACCCGGCGGAACCTGGGAAAGCGTCCGCGCCATGGCGAGATAATCCACCTCGGGATTGAGCTTGTCCTGCAACCCCAGCCCCCGCGTCAGTTGCGTCAGCCGTTGCAGCCAGCGTGACGCAATGGTTGGCGTGCCGTCTGCTTTCAGGGCGCGGGTGAGCAGCACCTGTGGCCCGGCGCCAAGGCTGGCGAAATCATGCGCCGCCAACCCGATGCGCCGTTCCGGCTGTTCCAACCCCAACACTTTGCGCATGGGCCGCGAGAACCAGGGATCCGCCGGTGTCGCCGCCGGCCAGCTTCCTTCATTGAGGCCGCCCAGAATGGTGAGATCGAAACGCTGCAACCGCGCTTCCAGCGGCCCCAGAATGGCGATGGCGCGGCTGCGGCCAAAAGCGGGGCGCACCGGAATTCCCATTGCCAGACTGTGCAGCAACGCCGGATAGGAGCCCGGTTCAATCTCCGGCAGGTCATTGGTGGATTCCAGCAAGGCGTTGAACAATTCCGCCGCCGCTTCGCCATCGGGGCCGCGCCACAGCGGACACACCTTGGCATCGCTGCAGGAAAGATTTTCCGCCGCCGCCAGATGGCTTTGCACCAGATCACCCAGGGGCAAAGTCTCTTTCCTGAAGGTTTGTTCCAGTGGCGTCAGCAGCGCGGCAATGCCGTTCCACCACTGCGCCAATGCCGCCAGTGCTTCGACAGGATTGCGCTTCTCCAGCTGCGCAGCGGCGATGGCTTTTTGAATTCCGGCAAGGCCGGGATCGGGGCGCGGCCCGCGCAACACATATTTGTCCAACAGCCGCGCCTGCGCCCGAAATGGTGCAGGGTCTTCGCCCAAGGTGGCGAAAGGATGCTTGAGCATCGCCAGCAACGGCACAGGCGCGAAACCGGCCTCGGCGGCCTCCGCCATCAGCGAGAGAAATGCACCGGCGCTGGTATGCGCCAGAGGGCGGCCGGCAGAATCGTCAATGGCCACGTCCCAGCGCGTCAATTCGGCGGCAACACGCCGCGCCAAGGTGCGATCAGGGGTCACCAGCGCGGCGCTGCGGCCTTCGTTTTCCAATGTGTGGCGCAGCGCCAGAGCGATCACCAGTGCTTCTTCCGCCGGGTCATTGGCGGCGATCAGCGACAGGCCTTCCAGCCCGCTTGCGATCTCGCCGGCTCCGCGTTCGGCAATGGCGCGCCAGGCATCGGTGGTTGGGGCAGGGCGCAAACTTTCGCGCAGCAGGGTCTCGCGTGCGGGATTGACTGCACCGCCATCCCAGTCCGCCACCTGGGCGCGCTCGCCGCCCACCTGTTCCAGCAATTGGCGCATGCCGAATTGGGGATGACCGGGATCCAGCGCTGCCCAGCTTTTCTCGTCTAGCACCCGGTCCAACCCCGGCAGCACCACCGCGCCATTGGGCATCCCGGCAATGGCGGCCAGCAACCGCGCCGTGGCAGGAATGGAGCCTGTCGAGCCCGCCGCGATCACCATGCCGTCCACGGGATTGCGCATCAACCGGTCGGTCAGCAGCTCCAGCGCCGCATTGCGTCGCGCCGCCGGATTCATCCTGCCTTCGTCCCGCAATATATTGGGCCATTCATCCCGCAGCAGGTCGAGAAAGCCGGTGACGTCCCGCCAATGTTGCGCCAAAGCGGGCGGCGCCAGTTCCTCAAGCTTGGCGAGATCAGCACCTTGGCGCTCGATCTCGTCCATCAGAGTGGCCAGACTTTCCGCCAGATGCGTGGCCTGGGCGAAATTGAGCGTGCCGCCGCGGGCGCGCGCATCCCAGCGGCGGACCAAAGCCGCCAGCAAAAGCTGGCGCCGAATGGTGGTGATGGCAGGCTTCAAATCCATGCCTTCGCTGGCGGTATCGAACAGCAGATCGTCTTCTTCACTGTCGCCAATCGCGCGGAATTGCGGCAGCAGCGCCGATCCACCCAATCGTTTTGCGAAAGCCTCGCCGAAGCCGCGCGCCGCACGCCGCGTCGGCAGGTAAATAATGCAGCGCGACAGAGCAAGGGGGCCGCTGCCCACCCGCGCGATCAGCCCATCAGCCAGGCTCTGCGCAAAATTCGCCCCCGCTGCGATGGTAAAAAGATTGGGAGCCGTCTTGCTGTCGGAAAAAGTCACGCGTAGGTCAGGCTGGCAAGATAGGCTTCAGCTTCGTCCCGCGCCTCCGGCGTGCCGACATGAATCCACACGCCGTCCAGCCTGGTGCCAAAAAGACGGCCTTTGGCGATGGCTCGATCCCACATCTGATTGGTAGAAAACGCCCCCTCCGGTGCGCCTTCGAACAGGCGGGGATGCACGATCTGGACGCCGGGATAGGCATAGGGCGATGAGGTCCGTTCCGGCACGCGGGCGATATGGCCATGGGAATCGAGCAGGAAATCACCGCGCCCTTCATATCCCATCGCCGTGGTCATGGATGCCAGCAGCAAAAGCCCGTCCATGCGCTGCGGCTCCCACAGGCGTTGCATGGCCGGCAGCGCGGCACTGGCGCCTTCCACCCATATGGAATCCGAATTCAGGATGAAGAAAGGCTCGCCGCGGAAAAACGGCAGGGCCTTGGCGACGCCGCCGCCGGTGCCCAATATCTCGTCTTCCATGGAATATCGGATTTCCAGATCGCGGCGTTCGGCAAGGTGATCTTTCACCATCTGGGCACAGTAATGCAGATTGATCACCACCATGGTGACGCCGGCCTCTACCAGCCGTTCCAGGGCATGATCCAGCAAGGTGCGGCCGCGCACCGTCACCAGCGGCTTGGGCCGGTCATCGGTCAAAGGCCGCATGCGGGTGCCGAACCCCGCCGCCATGATCATCGCGCATTTGACAGTATTCAAAGCGTTTCCTCTTCCGCCAGCGGCAAGCGCAACTGCCCGGGAATGGTGCGGTCATACCAGTCGCGCAATTGCGCCAGTGCCGGATGCATAAGGTCACGCTCCAGATGGCCCCATACGCGCGGCAACAGCGCCAGATAGCGCGGCTTGCCGTCGCGTTTGTACAGCCGCGCAAAAATGCCCACGATCTTGGCGTTGCGCTGTGCCGCCATCACCGCCATCTCGGTGCGCAAGCCCGCTTCGTCCAATGCTGTGCCCTGGGCCTGCATCGCCGCCAGATAATGCGCTGTGGCCCGCTCGGCGACTTGGGGGGAAACATCACGGCGGGCATCTTTGATCAGCGACACCAGATCATAGGCCCGGCTTCCTGCCACCGCATCCTGGAAATCAATCAATCCCACGCGGCCATGGCCGGGCCGTTGCGGCATCCAGATCAGATTTTGCGCGTGATAGTCGCGGTGCACCAGCACCTGGTCATGCCCGGCAATGCTGTCCAGCGCTGTCCGCCACAGGGCGCGATGCTCGGCGCGCTCCGTCGCCGTGGCGGCGCGCCCCAACGCCAGCGGCACAAACCATTCCGGCAACAGTTCGGTTTCCGCCAGCAGCGCGGTCTCGTCATACTTGTAAAGCGGCAAGCCTCCGATGCGCGAGGGCGCGGGCTGGGCATGCAGCCTCGCCAGGACTTCCACGGCGGCCTTGTAAAGCTCTTCTTCGGCGCCGCCGTCCGCCAGGACATCGGCGAACAATGCGTCACCGAAATCCTCCAGAATGACATAGCCATGCGCATGATCGGCGGCCAGAATTTGCGGCGCCGCCAAGCCGTGCGCCAGCAGATGTTCGGCCACCGCCTGGAAGCGGCGCGTGTCCGCGCCCGCCAGCCGCGCCACAGCATTGTAGCCCAGCGCCTGGCGCTCGGCCGCGCTGGCCTGTTCCGGTGCCGCGGGTGTTTCGCTGTTCTGCGGCTGGTCCATCAGCAGCGCGCTGCGTCCGCCCAGTTGCAACCGGGCATAGCGGCGGGTGGATGCGTCACCGGGCAGGGGTGTGACAGAAGCGTCACCCCAGCCGGACCGGCGGAGAAATTCCTGTGCGCTGCGTTCAGGCATGCGCCAGCTCCCGCCAGCGCGATGGGCCGGAAAGGTCGGCGCGGCGCCCCTCCGTTGCGGCGTACAACTGCACCGTCAAGCGTTCGGGCGGCAGGCGTTTTCCCGCCCGCTCCGGCCATTCGATCAGGGCCGCGCCCAGGTCCAGCGCGTCTTCCAATCCTAGTTCGTCGAGTTCCCTTTCGCTCTTCAGGCGATAGAGATCGTAATGGCTGACCGTGAGGCGCGGTGTTTCATAACTCTGCACCAAGGTGAATGTCGGACTGGGTACTGCCTCGCGCACGCCCAAGCTGGCAAGAATGGCACGCGCCAAGGTGGTCTTGCCCGCGCCCAGATCACCGGCCAGCGCCACAGCATCGCCGGGCGCCAGCACAGCGGCGATGCGCGCCCCCAGCGCCTTGGTCGCCTCCAGGTCGGGCAGCACATAAACCGCTTGGAATCTCGTGTCTTGCTGGGCCATCGGGCTGTTCTAACCCGTGGTTTGGCCTCGGGAAAGCCGCTTGATTGCGCCCCGTTCCGGGCCGTGCTAGCCCCCGCTGGAAGCCCCGAATTTACAAGTCATGTCCGAGAGATTGATCATTATCGGCGCCGGCCAGGCAGCGGCGCAAGCCGTGCAAAGCCTGCGTGCCGAAGGCTTTGGCGGCGCCATTACCCTGATCGGCGACGAAGCCTATCCGCCCTATCAGCGCCCGCCCTTGTCCAAGGCCTATCTGCTGGGCAGCTTCGCGCGCGAACGGCTGTTTTTGAAATCGGACAGCTTTTATGACGAGTCGGACTGCGAACTGATTCTGGGCACGCGGGTGACGGCCATCCACCGCGCCGAGAAAAGCGTGGATTTGTCGGATGGGCGCAAACTGCCTTACGACAAGCTGCTGCTGACGACCGGCACAAAAGTCCGCAAGCTCAAATGCCCCGGCGCCGATCTGCCCGGTGTCTATTACCTGCGCGACATCGCTGATGTGGACGGACTGCAAACCGCCTTCCAGCCGGGTACGCGCATCGCCATCGTCGGCGGCGGCTATATCGGATTGGAAGTGGCGGCGGTCGCCGCCAAGCGCGGCTTGGACGTGACGGTGTTCGAGGCGATGGACCGCCTGATGGCCCGCGCCGTCTCGACCACCGTGTCGGATTTCTATGCCGCCGAGCACGAAAAAGCCGGCGTCAAACTCAAGCTGCGCACCGGCGTCGAAGCGTTTGAGGGCGATGGCAAGGTCCAGCAGATACGGGCCGGCGGCCAACTCTATCCCGCCGACATCGTACTGATCGGCATCGGCGTGCTGCCCAATGACGAACTTGCGACACGGGCGGGTCTGGCTTCGGAAGATGGCATTGTGGTGGATCAGAATGGCAGAACCGGCGATCCGTCCATCTTCGCCGCGGGCGATTGCACGCGCCATATCGGCCGCGAAGGCACCGCCATCCGCCTGGAATGCGTACAGAACGCCATTGACCAGGCGAAGCATTGCGCCCTGGCCATTGCTGGAAAGCCCAAAACCTACCGCGAAGTGCCGTGGTTCTGGTCGGATCAGTATGACCTCAAGATGCAGATCGCGGGCCTGGCCCGGCCCGGCGACCAGATCGTGCTGCGCGGCGATCCCGCCACGCGCAAATTCGCGGCTTTCCATATGCGCGACGGCGCCGTGGTAGCGGTGGAAGCGATCAATGCCGCGCCGGACTATATGGCGGGGCGCAAATGGATTGCTGAAGGCGCCCGCATCGCGCCGCACAAGCTGGCCGACATCTCTGTTCCCCTGAAGGAAATGGCGTAATGGCGAAAATCACGTTCATCAGCCATGACGGCAAGGAACAGGTTGTGGAGGTCGCCGAGGGCTGGTCGCTGATGGAAGGCGCCGTCAAGAACAGCGTGCCCGGCATCGATGCCGATTGCGGTGGCGCCTGCGCTTGCGCCACCTGTCATGTCTATGTTGATCCGGCCTGGATCGCCGCGCTGCCGCCCAAATCCGACAGCGAAGAGGCGATGCTCGATTTTGCGCTGGTGACATCGCCCAATTCGAGCCTGTCCTGCCAGATCACGGTGACGCCCGCGCTCGACGGACTGATTG
>Ga0118677_10010923_pt1 | contig 13745 bp, 10 predicted proteins | sample AliMusrvi5mmetaG_FD_86154 | JGI IMG/M metagenome (GOLD analysis project Ga0118677, IMG submission 86154) | reverse complement strand
CTCCCGGCCTTGAAAGAGCCGTGTGCTAACCGATGCACCATGGGACCACGCTCATTAATTATATCAAAAGCACCCTGTTTTCGGCAAGTTCGGCTTTCATTGTGTTCAATTATGAGCTTGAAAGCAGCCCGGATGGTGGTTCACATTCACTAATTATTTTGGGATTCAGATGGTAATTCCCTTTGTCGCCAGTGTTTCTCTCAGCGTTGTTGCCATTATTGAATAGCCCTCGGATTGGGGATGGACACCATCTTCTGCCAGGTTTTTGCGCAGGATTCCATTTTCATCCAGCATTTTGGAGTGGTAGTCTACGTAAATCCCGCCATTTTCTTCTACTATTGGTTTGAGGCGGCGGTTGGCTTCTACTATCTGAGCGTTTTTGCGGGTGACGAACTCAGGGACAGGATACCAGGATGGTCCCCAGATCGGCAGCACCGATGCTACGGCTATCTTAATGCCCTCGGCTGCGGTGTCTATTACCATTGACTTAATATTTTCGCAGATTTTATCTGTGATGGTATCATCCAGCTGTTCCAGCATCCATCCCATGTCATTGGTGCCGATCAGCATGACTATTAATTCAGGTTTGAGCTGCAGGACATCTGCTGTGAACCGCTTTCTGACATATTCGGATATATCTCCTCCGATACCCCGGTTGACGATTATCCTCTCACTGCCTCCGAAATACGCCTGAAGTTCCCAAATGTGTGTAATACTGTCCCCTATAAAAACCGCATAAGGTTTCACCTTTTCAGCGATCAGGGATTCATTTCCGATATTAAACTCCATCCGCCTGCCATCCGCAGCTATAGCAGTTCCAAACAGCGGCAATTTCAGCATGTTGTCTATTGTTACTTCCGACACAGTTATACCCTCCAGGATTGGTTGTTCCGGAAATAGTATCGCATATCTTGGAGCTGGTGTCACTTGGAACAGGGATTTAACCACGGAATACACTGAATACACGGAAATGGTGGGGGTTTGGTCCGTTGCTGAACATTGTGGATTGAAGGATGTATGGCATATTCGGAGAAGTTAGATCATAAGTATCTGTCGTCTTAGTGGAGGTTTTTATGGGGTCTCGTTTTGTTATGAGTCTTATTTTGCTGCTGGTATGTTGTGCGGTTTGGGGGGCGGAGGAGCCTGGGGCGGTGGTGTTGTTTGATTTTAACAAGCCCCAGCAGGTGAGTGTCTGGAATCCCCGTGAACTGGCGCATGTGGAGTCTGTTGATTCTCCCTGGGACGGGCATGGCAAGGCTTTGAAAATTACGATCGATAAATGGAGCACCTACCACGAGATGTGGCCCGCAGCGATTGTATCTGATGCCGGAATACCTGACATGGCTGATACTGTATTGTTCCGAAAACTGAAGATGAAAGTCAGGAATATCGGGGACACTCCGGCAGTCTTCTTTATGCATTTTTTACACTCACCGGAGAAAGGTATTCAACACCAGGAGGGGCTAAAAGTTTCTCCGTGGACCCCGGGCAGGACCTGGATGTTGTGGTGGACCTTCGCCCTGGTGGGATCAGGCAGATACATATTGCAACTGAGATGCCGGCGAATTCATTCAGTATAGTGGTGGATGATATCACACTCTCCCCTGGTCTGGATATGATATACGGTAAAATCTTCTCAGAACTGAGAACTGCCAGGCTGTATACGGATATGAATATTCCAGCGGGTCCATACAGGGAGCAGGTGTTTCGGAAAACAGCAGGTATAGACAAAGAGCTTGCAGGAGTGCAGAGAGAGTTTACTACTACCTCCAGTCCAAAAGCAGTGCAGATAAGACGCTGGTTTGCCAGGCTTGATTCCATTAGCTCTGCTGTAACCCGGTTGAAATGTGAACCGGGAAAGGTGAGAGTCCGCCAATACATCAAGTCAGCAGGTATAAAAGAAGACTGGACACTCGGCACTGAGAGCTCGATGACCAAGGTTGCCTATGATGCACTGCCGTTTGTGGGTGAGTTGGGGAAGACTCTTGTTTTGGATGGAGCTTTAGGGGAGACTGTTCACGGTCAAGTTGTTGTTATCCCGACTGGTAAAGCGTTATCAAAGGTGCATTTTGAGGGATCCAAGTTGTCTGGACCTGACAAACACCAGCTGCCGGTACAGATAAGGGTTGTAGGATATCTCAATACCAAAGAACAGGGACGGTATGATGTCCCCTATGTCGGCTGGTGGCCTGATCCTCTACTGGATCATTTGAAGTCTTTCAGTGTGCCAGCAAATGCTCAGCAGCCTCTATGGGTGACTGTAGATATACCGAAATATGCGCTGCCTGGTCTATATAAGGGAACGATTACTGTTACTCCGGCTGGGTGCAAGCCTCAGAGAGTTGCTGTGTCGCTGCGGGTCCGTCATTTTCAGATTCCGGAACAGCGGCATATGAAGCTGGCTGTCAATTATGAAGAAGCTGAAGCTGCGAGACTGCACGGGAAAGCGTGGAACGATAAACTGAAGTGGAAATACAGGGACTTTCTGCTTTCCCACAGGTTCAACGTGGACAGTATTTACCAGATACTGCCTATGTGGGATGAATCTGTTGCTGATTTGAAGCGTTTGAAAGCTGGAGGGCAGGACTTCTTCACAGCGGCGGTTTTCAACAACACCAATGGTCCCGGTTGGCATGAGAAAGTGGCTGCGTTTATGCAGAGGGCCAAAGAGGCCGGGATTGAAGATATGTGCTGGTTCTATGGTTATGATGAGTCTTCTGAGGGATCCAAGGCTGATATACTCTACCACGCCAAAGCCTGCCACGATCTATATCCGAAATCTAGGATTATGACTACTGCAGACCCTAAGATGATGAAGTATCCTGAAATGGTGGATGTTATAGACGCCTGGGTTCCTACAACTCAGTCTTACTATGAGCTTGGCGATTTGATTTCTAATGTCAGAGCAAAAGGGAAACAGGTCTGGTATTACGTGTGTATTGGACCGGGACAGCCTTATGCTTATTTGTTTATTGAGCGGTCAGGTATCGAACCCAGGTTACTGCTGGGGTTTATGGCAGCAAAATCCGGAACCGACGGTTTCCTGTACTACTCACTCAACCGTGCACCGACCAACAACAAGCCAATAGGCGACGTACCGCTTTGCAGCTACAATCCGGCAAGCTATCAGGAGTATAACGGTGATGGGTGTATATTTTATTCCGGAGTTAATGGGCCAGTAAGTACAATCCGAATGGAGAATATCCGGGATGGGTTAGAGGACTACGAAGTTTGGTATATACTCAGGGAACAGATGAAACAGACAGAGAGGATGCGGTTTACAGAAAATGCGAAGCCAGCACTGGACAATGCACGCAGAGTGCTGGACATTCCCAGTGACCTGGTTAGGGACTTGACTGACTTTACATATTCATCGAAGCGGCTGGAAACATATAGAATGCAGCTTAACGATGCGGTGGAAGGATTGGAAGCCCTGGGGATTAGTGCTGGGGAATGATAGTTGGATTATGACTCTTAGCTTTTCGCAGGGGTTCTACCCCTGCACCCCGCTGGGGATAATATCCCCAGACCCCCTACGCTTTTCCATGTTGAGGGCCTTAAGGACCCTCAACATGGAAAAGTGAAATGGGTCCAGGGAGGTTACCTCCCTGGCAGAGTCCAGAGACAGAGTCTCTGGGAAAGCTAACAGCAATAACCCTACACATCCCTTGACGTCAAACGTTATACGTGGTAAGCTCATGGCAGATTTTTGCGGTTGGTCCGCGGTATCAGGAGTTATGTGATGAAAAAGAAATACGTTCTAGTCGGAGCCAGTGGACGGGCATATGGAATGTTTGCCCAGCCTATGCTTGACGGAGACATCAGTGAATATTGTGAAATAGTCGGGATTTTTGATATTAACCCTCTGCGCATGGAGAAATTCCGCCAGAAACTCGGACTGACCTGTCCGGCTTATACGGACTTCGACAAGATGATTGCAGAGACTAAGCCTGACTGCGGTATTATTACTACCAAAGACTGCTATCATCATCATTATGCTATCAAATGCCTTGAAGCAGGTATGGATGTAGTCACCGAGAAACCGATGACCATCGATGCCGACAAGTGCAATGCTCTGCTGGAAGCTGAACAGCGCACCGGCAAGAAAGTTACAGTTACTTTTAACTACAGGTTTGCTCCGTTTGTGACCCAGGTAAAACAACTGCTGCGCGATGGAGTTATAGGGGATATCCTCAATATCGATTTTGAGTATCTGCTGGATACAAGCCACGGTGCAGACTACTTCCGCCGCTGGCACCGGATGCGGGAGAACTCCGGCAGCCTGCTGGTTCATAAAGCAACACACCACTTTGACCTGATCAACTGGTGGCTGGAAGAAGAGCCTATGGACATTATGGGTTATGGCACACGCAGATTCTACGGTCCTACACGCGAAAACCGTGGAGAAAGGTGCCTGACCTGCGATCACAAGAAGACCTGCGAGTTCTATTGGGATATTACTGCAGACGAGTTCACCAGGGAGTTTTACTATGAGTGTGAGTCAGCTGACGGATACATCAGAGATATGTGCGTGTTTGCCGATGAGATCAATATTCCGGACACTATGAGTGTAAACGTAAAATACTCCGGTGGGGCGCTGCTCAGTTATTCACTCATTACTCACTGTCCCTATGAAGGCTGGAAAGCATCTATAAACGGCACAAAGGGACGTATAGAAGCAGCTGAATACCATTCCGGACTAAAAGCAGGCGATCCTGCATATTATATCGATGTGTATGACCGCAATCGCAACAAGATCGAATGGACTATGCCGAAAGCCGGCGGTGGACATGGCGGTGGAGACGAGAGACTGCGCCAGATGATCTTTGTAGGCGGTGTTCCCGATCCTCTTGGACATATGGCAGGTTCTTATCAGGGAGCGCTGTCGATCCTGGTGGGAATCTGTGCTCTGAAGTCAATGGACGAGGGCATCAACATTCGCCCAAGAGACCTTGTTGATTTGGACAAGTATAAGAAATAGCAGCATGAGAGCTATCGGGTAGAGTTGTTCGATAGCTCGTGATTTGACAGGATTAACAAGATTTTCAAGATTAACAGGTAACAGTTCAGTATTGTGAGTGAATTTCCGTTCATCCTTCGATACGCGCTTCGCGCTACTCAGGACGAACGGAAATTTACTGTATTACGCATTAACACCGACCTGTTACATTCACGTTCCTGTTAATCTTGTATATCTTGTTAATCCTGTCTATAATGACTCATCTTGGCAATGCTATTTAAAAAAGAAGAAAGCACTTATTGTGAAAGGACGTGTTGATATGCAGTGGGAGTTGTTGGATGGTAAGAAATTCGAGCAGGCTGTGGTGGATTCCGGCGGGGTCTGTGTGCTGCCTATAGGGCCTCTGGAGCGTCATGGTGGACATATGCCCCTGGGGACAGATTGCAAGAATGCCCACAAAATCGCATGCCTTGCGTCCGAGCAGGAGCCTGTCGTGGTGTTCCCGGAGTTTTACCTCTCTCAAGTATGTGAATCCAAAGGATCACCCGGGACAGTAGCTTTCAGACCTGAGCTTGTGATGCAGGTGCTGCGGAATTTGTATGAAGAGATATACCGCAACGGTTTCAGCAAAATCATCGTCCTCAATGGCCACGGGGGGAACTCAGCTATGCTCCAGCTGATGGGGCAATCTGATCTGGACCGTGTTCAGGACTATATGGTCTACCAGATCAACTGGTGGGATACCGACGATGAGTCTTTCAAGAAAATCATAAACGATGACTGCGACGGTCGTCCCTATGGGCATGCCTGCGAGTGGGAGACCAGCGTTACCATGTATCTCGTGGGGGAAGACTCCGTGGATCTGAACAATGCCCCCGAAGAGACTGTAACCATGCTGGACCGCACTAATGGTGTAGACAAACAGGCATTCGCCGGGATCAACTGGTTCAGCATCTGCCCCGAGTGTTATGTCGGCAATGCCCGCTTTGCAAGCTTTGAGCGTGGAAAGAAATACGTAGAACACAACGTTGGGAAAGTCGTTGAGAAGATACGTGCTATCAAAGCAGACAAGGTAATGCCTGAACTACAGAAAGAATATTATAAGCGGAGCCATACGAAGTAATGCTGCACGTCCCAAAGCAGATTCTTCACTTCGTTCAGAATGACAAGGTGGCGTTCAGAATAACAAGTTTGCCTGTTAGGTGATATATACATATGTAATCCTATTGAACTCATGTATGGGAAAGGACGGTAGATACATATGGCTCATCGTATGTTTGGCGATAAAGAACTTGAACTTGTGAGTGAGGTAATTGCTTCCGGGCATCTTTGTTCATTGGGTGGACCGATGACCGAAAGATTCGAGCAAGAGTTCGCTCAAATGATTGGCAGCAGGCACGCAGTTGCTATGAACTGCGCAATGAGTGTACTGCATTCAGCAGTGATGTCTGCTGGTGCTGGGGCTGGCAGCGAAGTAATCTGCGATTCTGCCGTGGTTTTTGGCGCTTTAGCCTGCCTTTACAATAATGCGATCCCCAGGTTTGTAGATATCGATCCTGATACCCACCAAATGGATGCAGATAAACTTGAAGCCGCAATCAATGAACGCACCAAAGCTGTCATAGTCACCCATTTGTGGGGCTTTCCTGCCGAAATGGACCGTATAGTTGAGATTGCTCACAGACACAATCTACTGGTGATTGAAGACTGTGCACATTCCATACTGGCTAAATATAAAGGACGCTTGACTGGAAGCTGGGGAGACATTGGTTCATTTAGTTGCCAGGGAAGCAAGCAGTTTTCACTTGGAGATGGCGGTGTTGCGACAGTAAGCGATGAAGAGCTGTGGAAAAAGATGGACCTGCATTCCGGCGCCCCTACTTTCCTGGCTGTAGCTCATGGGTTGCACTACAACTATCGAATGAATGAGCAGACAGCGGCAATTGGACTTGCTCAGTTGGGGTGGATTCAGGAGTTTGTTGACGGTCTTGTAACCAATGCGAAGCATTACGATCAGGCGATTGAAGGCTGCAAATGGCTGACTCCTCAAAAAGCCCTTCCGGGAGCTGAATCCACATATCATATGTGGGCAAGTAACTTCAGAGGTGAGAATTATGGCATCAGTCTTGATGAGTTTCTCCGCGTTCTCAAAGAATCCGATGCATCATTCTCATTAGGCTATACTCAGATTGCGGCTTACCAGCATCCTGTAATCAAAGACCGAATGGCTCATGCTTTCCATTGCGATGAGAATAAGGGATTATTTGATTATCCTGACGGTCTCTGCCCAAATGCTGAATATGCAATCCCCCGCATGCTTCTTACATATACCGTTCAACCGGAGGACCAGGCCAAAGAATCATCTGATAGATTACGCTGTGCAATCGATTTACTGGGGTGATATACCATGAGAAATCTGAAAGCCGGTTATATCATTGATGAATGCCGCAGGACAGAATTAAACTGCGATGGGCAGAACTACTGGTGGTCATATGTTGCAGAGATCGCAGGTCGCATGGGCCTGACTGCAGAACCTGTATCAACAAACGATTTCCCCAGGCGATTGAGTGAGTTCTCTCTGCTATTTCTCGGAGAGTCAATACAACTCCCCCCATTGCCCGGGTTGTTCGATTGGTGGGTTGCATCCGGAGGAGTCCTGATCGCCTGTAATACTACAGGTCTGGATCGACTTTTTGGAAATGAACTGGCTGAATTTGTCCCTCAAACCGATGGTGACTTTTCCATTAACGGGGAATTGTATCTGAAGCAGAACCAATTCACTACAGATATCCACTCCCCTCTTTTTCCTGACAAACCATTGCTGACGGCATCCCCAATGAGACTAGTCAGAGCATTGAAGTCTGAAGTAATTGCAGAGATAAATAGTAATGCAGGCATTACTGCCCGCAAATATGGCAAGGGATGGGCATTCTACTTCGGTTTTGACCTTGCGCAGACATTCTGGGTAATTCAACAGGGACGTCCTGTGGACCGTGACTATGACGGTGATGGTTACTTCCGCACTGGCGATGCGACGGTAATAGGTGATCATGAGCCAACAATTGGATATACTGACGAATTGATACTGCTCCTGCAGAATATGGTCGCAGTTCAACAGTTTCCAATGGTATACCAACTACCACCAAATGGAGATACCATCCCGGATATAGCACTATTCTATGGTGGTGATGATGAAGGCAGTGTGGGTATTCAACTACCAGCTGCAGAGTTTATGCACAGCAGAGGTTTACCGTATCACATTAATTGTATGAATGTGAACGGCAAGTTCGGTATTACTCCTGATGACTCTGATCAACTGGCTGAGTTAGACACTGAAACTTCTCTGCACTATGATTTCAATACCGGTTTTGTGCATCCCTGTGGATATGAGAAATCTGATGTTGAGTATCAGACGAAACAGTTTGTTGAGCACTTTGGTAAAATACCTTTCTGTGCCAATATGCACTGTGTGCGCTGGACTGGCTGGATTGAACCTGCAATGTGGTTGATGCAAGAAGGCATTAAGTCCTCCAACGTACACGTTCATGTGCCTTCAAAGGTGATGAATCCTGTTAATGAAGTTGGATTCGCTTTTGGTACATCATTTCCATATTACTACTACTCGGACTACACGACCGGTAACCAGAAACTGGATTTCCTTGAACTTCCAATTACAGCTTATGAGGTTGGATATCTCGGTGATAAAACAGATCGTGCGATGATAGAGAAAGCTTTGTCTCTGGCAAAATACTACTCGCTCATTATGAACTTCTTCTATCATCCTGTCTATATAGCCCAATATCCTGCCTGCAGAGAGGCAATAGATATCCTGCTATCAATAATCAATGATCAAGGTATAGATGCTCTGCATTATTCCCCGGATGCCATTACGCAATGGTGGATAGATAGAAGTAGGATCAGTATCGACAATATTGAATATGGCGACGGAAAACTCAAGTTCTATGCACACTCACCATCGAATGCAGCGTTCGTCGTCAGGATAGCATTAGGGTCAACAGAAATTCATGACCCAGTGTATCCATATAAGATCATTGAGTCCTTTGGGCAGCGTTGGTTGATGCTAGTGCTGCCCAGTGGAGATACTGATGTTGTGTTGAATATTATTGATTGAAATTGTGGAGCAGGCTTCCAGCCTGCTCTTAGCCATGATGACCCTAGGCAGGTTGGAAGCCTTCACCACAATTCAGTACTCTACAAGGCAGGCTGGAAGCCTGCATCACCATCTAGCTGATTTTTCGGTAGAAGAGCAGGCGGGCTGTTCTTTTGGTGGGGATGACTATATTCAGGTTGGTGTCCCCCTGGTCTGTAACTACCTGCCACTTTTCATGTGTATCTGCATCCTCGAACTCATAGGTTGCATCTTCTGTTAGTCCTCTCAGGGTGAAATCTGCAGAGGTCAGAGGGCTTTCTGAACGGCGGAATGCTGCTACTACACCTTCCTCCATTTCCCGATGGTGAAGCTGGAATGCCATCCAGGTGTCTTTATTTAGTGAACAGGACATCAGCGGGTAGTAATCACCGTACCAGTATGGACGGATGCGCATATAATCCCGCATCATCTGCCTGTACCATTCCCAAGTGGCTTCATCATATTCCGGCCTTTTCAGCCTGCCGCATTCATCCAGCATAAATTCACCGGCAGGTGCCAGACCTGAGCGGAATGCATATGTGTCATTGGGTTCTGCTACCGGACTGGTGCCGTTAAGTGGAATCCAGTGTGCAATTCCTACTGTATGCAGCTGGAGGAGATCGTGATCTACCGGGAAGCAGTTGTAATCAGACCGCCACAACGTGAGGCTGCGGGTGATACTTTCGAGGTCAATACGACGCCCACCGCTGGCGCAGTTGCCTATAAGCAGTTTGGGATATCGGCGCTTTAGTTCATCCCAGAAGTGGTATAGACCCTCGGTAAACCTGATCTCCGATATGCCCCTTCGGTCCGGTGAGTCTTTATGGGCAAAACACTCCAGTATTCTCCAGTAGTTGAAATCCTCTTCGTAGATGTCGATGCCTGTTTCATCTACAAGCCTTGACACAGTATCAATAGCCCACTGGCATGCTCCCGGATGTCCGAGGTCGAGTAGTATTTGTTCTTCGGGTTGAAAAGGTTCTCCATTATGGTTTAAAAACCATTCAGGATGATCGAGGGTAACCTGTGTGCCATATGTAGCCCGCAGAGGTTCGACCCAAAGGACTGCTTTCATACCTGCCTGGTGTGCAGCATCACAGATCGGCCTTAATCCATTCGGGTGGCGGTATGGGTTTGCCCACCAGTCTCCGGTCCTCCCCCAGTCACCATTAAAGACATCCGTGCTGGCTTCAGGGCTGTTACCATACCATCCGGCATCTATCCAGTAGTAATCATAAAGCAATTTATGATCGGTTATCTTCTTGATCATGTCCAGATGCTCAGTAGTTGGGGCTCCCCCAAAGGTAGCATGAGGGAATGGAGGCACAACAGGTTTACCATCAACCTGCGGAGTATGGTGCGCAAGCAGGAACTGCCTCAGTACGTTCTCGCCATGAATCGGTTCACCTTTCCAATACAGGACCATAATGCTCGGAGTTCGTATACTTTCTCCGGGAAGCAGTTTGGAGTCCAGGAACTCCATTCCGGCTTTTATCTGCATATTGCCTTCGCCATCATGGATAAAATCAGCTACCCATTGTCCGCTCCAACCAATTGCCATTACAATGCCATCGTCCCCCGACTGTAGGTTGAAAAATGGCAGCCACTCAACTGAAGAGCGTCCATCAGCCCATTCATTGAATGGATTGTAGCCTTTACCTGGATTTAGATGTATTGACCTGGCAGGTGTCCGCAGCTGGGCCATAACTTCACTCACATATTCGAAGTCATCCGGCAGTTCATCTGATCCCCTTGAATGATGAAGGACCGGAACAGCGCCAGGCGTCTTCCATAGAAGATCAATAGCGGATACTTCCGAAATGGCAGGTGAGTCCTCACTTGATGTATTAGTAAAATGTAGAACCCATTCAACTGCAGGGAAATCAGTATATTCTGTGATTTCAATGGTGCAGAGGAGTCCGGTAGTTATGTCTGTACTAGTGAGTGTGTGGCTTCTTTTACCGTCAGACCAATCCCCGGATTTGCGATCCCATCCAGCTTTGTCCAATACTTCTTTACCACAGGAATCTCCAAACTTGAAGCTCACAGGAATTCCGGCAGGTATTCGGTCTTTCCAGGCATCTTTACTACCAGGCTTTGGACTAGCGCCACTTATTCCGGCGGTCCAATCACGTATGAAACTCAACTCATCTTTGCTGACTACTGATGAATATACAGGATTTGCCATTATGAATTTCCTCTCAAATGGGGGGTATGTATTAGGGTGTAGTATAGCTTTTGGCGAAGAGCGTGTCAATTTCCACAGTGTCATCCTGAACGCAGTGAAGGATCTGCTTTTGTTGAGTTTCCAGCTCAAAAAACAGATCCTTCACTGCGTTCAGGATGACAAATGTTCTGTTCAGGATGACAAAAACACTATTCCCTGATTTTGTGGTAGAAGAGTAGTTTGGCTGCTCTTTGGGTGGGGATAGTTATGTTCAGGTTGGCATCCCCCTGGTCGGTTGATACTATCTGCCATTTTTCGCTGGTGTCTATGTCTTCGACCTCATAGCCTGCATTTGGAACCAGTCCCTTCAAGTTGAAGTCAGCAGTTGTCAGCGGGCTTTCTTTGCGGCGGAAAGCTGCTACTACACCTTCAGCAAGGTCTGAACGATTCAGCTGGTAGGCCATCCAGGTGTCGGCTTTCAGAGAGCAGGACATCAGTGGATAGTAATCTCCGTACCAGTAAGGACGGACTCGGAGGAATTCCACCATCATTTTCCGGTGCCATGTCCATGCATCCGGATCATTGTCATCCTTTTTCGCAAGACCGAACTCATCGATACAGAACGAGCTTGCTGCAGAGAGTGCAGAACGGAATCCATATGTGTCATATGGCTCAGCCATAGGGCTTGTTCCACTTAACGGCACCCAGTGCGCAAGACCCGCTGAGTGAACCTGCAGCGCATCGTGGTTTACAGGGGCGAAGCAGTTGTAGTCTGTCCGCCAAAGGGCTATACTTCTGCTGCAGGTCTCAAGGTCGATTCGACGGCCTCCACTGGCGCAGTTGTCGATTAACAGACCAGGGTGACGTCTGAGGAGCTCATCCCAGAACTTATAGAGACCTTCTACAAAGCGGATTTCAGTGATGCCCTGTCTTCCGGGAGGATCATTGCGGAGGAAGCACTGCTGGCTGCCGAAGAAGTTGTAGTCTTCCCGGTAGCAGTCGATACCTATTTCATCTACCAACTTCGAAACGGTCTCAATGGCCCACTGGCATCCTCCTGGGTGTCCGAGGTTTAGAAGCAGGCTTTCACCCGGCTGCGCTGGCTCTCCGGTGAGACTCAGGAACCACTCGGGATGCTCCAGAGTTACCGGGGTGTTGTACGTAGCCCTCAGCGGTTCTATCCAGAGCAGGAACTTCATGCCTGCTTCTCTTGCAGCATCGCGAATCGGTTTCAGACCATTCGGGTGGCGGTTGGTATTTACCTGCCAGTCTCCCGTTACTCCCCAGTCTCCGTGGAATACATCCGGGCAGGGCTCAGTGCCTGTTCCATACCAGCCTGCGTCAATCCAGTAATAATCATATGGCAGGTCGTGGTCTTTGATCTTCTTGATCAGTTCCATATGCTCAGCAGTCACTGAACCACCCCAGGAACCGTGGGAGAATGGAGCTATTGCCGGTTTCCCATCTTCCTGCGGGTTGTGGTAGGCAAGCATAAACTGTCTGAGGATGTTCTCACCATGAATAGGATTGTCCTGCCAGTAGAGTGCCAGAATCCGCGGTGTGCGGATGCTTTCACCCGGCTCCAGCTTGAGATCGATGAACTCCATCCCTGCTTTTACCTGGACATTGCCTGTGCCATCGTGGATGAAATCAGCCATCCACTGACCGGTCCAGCCTACTGCAATAGCTAACCCATCATCTTCGGACTGCAAATTGAAGAATGGGAGCCAGTCGACTGACGAACGCCCGTCTTTTGCCTGCTTGAGCGGAGTGTCTCCGGCCCCTGAGTCCATATGTATGGTTCTGGAAGGCATTCTCAGTTGGTGCAGGCTGTCACTCATATACTCGAAGTCATCGGGTCTCTCATCGGAACCTCTGGAGCGGTGCAAAATGGGGACGACACCCGGAGTCTGCCAGAGCAGGTCAATTGCTGACACTTTTGAGATTGCGGGGATCTCATTTTCTGATGAATTTTCGAAATGAATGACCCACTCGACAGCCGGGAAATTGGTGTATTCTATGATTTCAACTGTGATGACGAGACCGGTGTCGGTGCTAGTGAGAGTGTGGGCCCTTTTGCCATCGACCCAGCATCCGGATTCGCTCTTCCATTTAGCTGTTTCCATGACTTCACTGCTGCTGCGGTCTCCATATTGAAAACTTATCGGCAGTCCGGCAGGTATGCGCTTTTTCCAGGCGTCCTGAGCATCTGGCTGTGGTTGGGAGTTGGTAATAGCAGCAACCCAGTCCCGGATAAAACTCAGCTCATAATTGCTGACATCTGATGAATATGTATGTTGTTTCATTGCAATTTACCTCTAGTTCGGGCTTAAGTATCCAGGGCGCAGTATAGCTTCCAGAGGGGGGAAATGTCAAGGGGAAGGGAAATGTTGAATTATGAATTATGAATTATGAATGAAGGGAGGCTTCAGACTTCGGGTTTCAGGCTTCAGGAATGAGAAGGGAAG
>Ga0118677_10010922_pt1 | contig 13745 bp, 15 predicted proteins | sample AliMusrvi5mmetaG_FD_86154 | JGI IMG/M metagenome (GOLD analysis project Ga0118677, IMG submission 86154) | reverse complement strand
GACTAGACGGCACCCATCTAAGTTGAGCAATCAATATGATGAAGGCATAGTCCAGGGAGTAGTGAAAGCTACACAAACCGGAATCCTTTGGTCCCAGGTTCAAGTCCTGGTGGGCCCACCAGCAAAACAAACCCTCATCAGCAATGGTGGGGGTTTTGTCTTTTCAGTATAGAGTTGAGTTATGAAACAGGGGCGCAATTCAATTTGTTCATGTGGTAGCGGAAAGAAATTTAAACGCTGTCATGGTCAATTCAAAAGCAATGAAGTATTGACTCCATATCCACGGCCATTGCCCCCAGAAATAATCTCGCAAATAGAAGAGCATTATTCCAAACAGTTTATGCATAAGGAAAAGCATGGAGATGTAAAAGAAATAATCAGCGTGGAATTTAATGGGCAAAGAGTTGTAGCGACTGGAAATAAATTAAATTACTCTCCAGAATGGAAAGTGTTCCCTGACTTTCTTAATCACTTTTTGCCTAATGAATTGGGATCTGAGTGGGGTAGACGCCAGCTAACTCTGCAAGACGATGATCAGAATCCAGTGATCCATTGGAGATCATCAATGATTCAGTCGCAAATAAATTCAAGAAGAGACAGGGATGGGCTGATTGGGTCTTGCGATGGAGGCGCTAATGCCTGGACTAGATTGGGCTACGACTTATATTTAATAAGACAAAATTCAGAATTAAAGAAAAAAATATTATCTCGTCTTAGAGATAATGTTAGTTTTCAAGGTGCAAGATTTGAAGTCGCTGTAGCTGCCATGATGCTTGCATCGGGATATGAGCTTACATTTTCATCGGAAAGCGGGCCTGGAAAGCACCCTGAGTTTTTCGCTAAGAATAAGACAAATGGAATAACTTTGGCTGTAGAGGCTAAAAGTAAGCATCGTAATGGGGTGATGGGATTTAGTGGATCGCCAAAAGAAGTGACATCTGATTTTTCTGGGATTAGAAAATTACTAATGGATGCTCTCAATAAAGATACCAAGGAGCCTTTACTCGTATTTATTGAGTTGAATTTACCTTTTCCTTTGGTTGTTTCAGATGAGGCTAACAAAATTGCCAAAGAGTTGAGATTGATGTGGAACGCAGTTCAAGAAAAAGACTGGCTTAATGGTTTTCCTGCTATTGGAGTTTTCTTTTATAACGATTGTTCTCCGTGGTATTTAAATAAAGAATTGCCGGCGGGTAAAAGTCCTATTTGGGGGTTAAGTTTTAAAGCTGCAAATTCAAGACATATATTTGAGTCTGAATCGCTGCTCGTAAGAATAGGTCAGGGCTGTTTGCAAAGGTCTAATATTCCTATGGAATTCCCTATGCAATCATGACCGTTACTTAAAGTAACGCTTGTCTATCACCACCCCTTAACCGTCGGAACCTGAGGTGCTTGGCGTGGGGCATTAATTGTTGTATTTGGAGTGGTTGGGATTGGGGTGGTGGTAGAGCCTTGATATTGGCCTTGAGGGCTATAAAAGTTAGTTTGCCCATTATCGGTTTGAAAAGATTGGATGTTCTGGCCTTGGGCGTTATATATGTTGGTTACACCGCTTGGGCTAGTTTGGCTATAGCCCTTATATTGACCGTTAGCGTCATAAATGGCTTGAGCAAAGGCAGGGCTTAGCTGAGCTAAGAAAGCAAGAAGGGCTATTAATAATTTCATGATCTTGGGCTCATAGAGGGTGGGTTCATTAAATCTTATATCTATTAAAGGGTGCGCTTAGAAATTAATCATTTAAATAGATATTGCTCTTAAAATGGTCAATATTAGAAAATTACTAAAAATATAACGAAAAGCAGCTAATACAGTCCATTTTTATCTTAAGGTGCACGCCCCTCCCACGGAAAATATCTTTAAATGATTTTTAGCGAAGATTCACGAGTCAAGATCCCATGCATTCTGCACTTAATGCGGCTTGGGTACGACTATCTTTCATTAAAGAGCGCCGTACGGGATGAAGAAACTAACATCTTCCCAGATCTATTCACTAATGCCATCGCTAAGATCAACCCAGATTTAGCGGTTGATGAAATTCCACGCTTACTAGCTGATGTCAAACTACTGCTAGATAACGAGGATCTTGGCAAAGCCTTCTATGAAAGGCTAACTGAACAATCAGGCGTCAAGCTCATAGATTTTGATAAATTTAACAACAACAGTTTTTATGTCGTCACAGAGCTGACTTACAAAAACGGTGATGACGAATTCCGACCAGATATCACGTTATTGATCAACGGTCTACCTTTGGCTTTTATTGAAGTTAAGAAACCAAACAATCGCGAAGGCGTTCTTGCTGAGCGTAACCGCATCCTTACTCGCAGTAGGAATCCAAAGTTCCGCCGCTTCATGAACATCACGCAGTTGATGGTTTTCTCAAACAATATGGAGTACGAGGATGGATCACCGCAACCTATTGAGGGTGCGTTTTATGCAAGCCCATCTTACGATACGCCAGTGTTTAACTACTTCCGCGAAGAGGAGTCTTTAGATCTTACTCAGTTGCTGCGCGAGGAAAATGACGCATTAGAAAATGAAGTTCTTTGTGATAACAATGTCAATGTCATCAAGCACAGCCCAGAATTCCTGAGTAATAAAGCGCCTGATACCCCAACTAATCGAATTTGTACGTCTCTCTTTAGTCGTGATCGTCTGTCATTTATTTTGCGTTACGCATTGGCATATGTCAATGAGAGTGATGGCCTGCAAAAGCACGTGATGCGTTATCCGCAACTCTTTGCTACTAAAGCAATTGAAAAAGCATTAGATGCTGGAGTTAAGAAAGGCATCATCTGGCACACCCAAGGCAGCGGAAAAACTGCACTTGCGTACTACAACACTCGTTTTCTAACTGATTATTTTCAGCGTAAAGGGGTCATTCCCAAGTTCTACTTTATCGTGGATAGATTGGACTTACTGATCCAAGCCCAGCGTGAGCTAGCTGGTCGTGGTTTGGTTGTACACACTATTGACAGTCGCGAAGCATTTTCAAGAGACATTAAGACCTCGCAAGTCGTACACAATAACAGCGGCAAACCAGAAATCACTGTCGTCAACATTCAAAAGTTTGAGGATGATCCGGATGTTGTTCATGTAGAAGATTATGACTTCAATATCCAGCGTGTTTACTTCCTTGATGAAGTGCACCGCAGCTACAACCCGCAAGGTAGCTTTTTGGCTAATCTAAGCCAGTCTGATAGACATGCAATCAAAATTGGATTAACGGGAACACCCCTGCTTGGCGAGGACTACAACTCTAGGGCATTGTTTGGGGATTACATCCATAAGTACTATTACAACGCCTCAATCGCGGACGGTTACACGCTTCGCCTAATTCGCGAGGAAATCGCTACTAATTACAAAATTTCGTTGCAGGAAGCTCTTGCGGCCGTTCAGTTACAACAAGGCGATATTGATCGTAAACAAATCTACTCACATCCGAAGTTCGTAGAGCCGATGCTTGACTACATTGTTCGTGATTTTGAGAAAAGTAGAGCTGCACTTGGCGACTCCAGCATAGGCGGCATGGTAATTTGCGATAGCGCAGATCAAGCTAAAGAGATGCATAGAATCTTTAATGCAGTTTACGCAGAGAAATCAAGCTCAAGCAGCACTGAGCCTGAAGGCTACGCAGTGCAAGCGGCAGAGAAGAATCGCGTAAAAACTGCTGCGCTAATTCTGCACGACATTGGCAGCAAAGATGAGCGCAAGCAGTGGGTAGAAGATTTTAAGGCTGGCAAGATTGATTTCTTGTTCGTTTACAACATGCTTTTGACTGGTTTTGATGCCAAGCGATTGAAAAAGCTCTACCTTGGACGAGTCATTAAGGCGCATAACTTACTGCAAGCTCTTACCCGTGTGAACCGCACTTACAAGGATTTTCGCTATGGGTATGTAGTTGACTTTGCCGATATCCGCAAGGAGTTTGACAAGACCAATAAGGACTACTTCAATGAGTTGCAGTCAGAACTTGGAGACGAGGTTGAGCATTACTCCAATCTGTTCAAATCATCCGAAGAGATCACGCAAGAAATTGAAGCCATCAAGGATGTTCTGTTTAGCTTTGACATCCAAAATGCAGAGGAATTCTCTCGCCAGATCAGCCAAATTCAAGATCGTATAACAATATTGGCGCTCAAGAATGCGCTTGCTGATGCACGTAATCTTTATAACTTGATCCGATTGCAAGGGGAGTACTCATTACTCCAACAGCTTGATTTCAAGAAGCTGAACCAGCTTTATCGTGAGACTAGTAATCACCTTGAACTGCTTAACTTAAAAGAATCGATTGAAACAGCATCAGATACTAGTGGCTTACTAAATGTTGCACTAGAAGATGTGATTTTCAAGTTTGCCAAGATCAAAGAGGAAGAGCTTGTTCTTGCAGACAAACTCAAGAATACTCTACGTCAAACTCGCGAAGCCATGGCAAGAAATTTTGACCAGCAAGACCCGAAATTCCTATCTTTACGCGAAGAGCTAGAGCGCCTGTTTAAGAAAAAGAAACTGAGCGAAGTTAGCCAAGAAGAAATGACTGCCAATATTGGCGCTCTCAACGCAATACATGACAAGGTAAAAGAGCTAAATAGGCTTAACAATCAACTTCGCCACAAGTACCAAGGTGATGCAAAGTACACACGCATACACAAGCGTTTGAACGAATCTGGCGACTTTACCAAGACTGAGCGACAGCTATTTGAAGCCCTTATACAAGTGAAGTCGCAGGCCGATGATCACGTACTGCAAAACACGCAGATACTTAACAATGTAAGCTATTTTGAACGCATGATGCAACCAATAGTGATTGGCGAGTTCTACACCCGCCAAAACATCAAACTCACACCGGAAGCTACGCGCACCATCAATCATCTGGTTGTATCTGAATACATGAACGAATTTACTGCTGGCTCTCGTTCGGGCGGCAACCATAATGCTGGAGCACAATCTTGGTAACTCAACAATTTGAACAACGTACACGCGAGCTAATTGATAGCCTAAAAGCTATTTGCGCTTCTTATGGTCTTGGTAATGATGGAAATGAATTTAAGATCATCACTCAAGTTTTCCTATACAAGTTCCTAAATGACAAGTTTGCCTTTGAGGCTAAAAAGGTAAACCCAAAACTTGCTGATGCAGATAATTGGGAATCTGCTATTGCATCTATGAGCCCTGATGAGCTAGAAATGCTGCAAATGCAGTTAGGGCCAGATACAGCCAAGCTCAAACCAGGGCACTTCATTGCTCATTTATTTGGCCGTCAGAACGCTCCAGAGTTTGCAAAGTTGTTTGACGATACATTGCGTGACATCGCTATCTCAAATAATGAGATCTTCGCTGTAAAAACAGATGGTGGCGCAAAGATTACCTTGTTTGATCGTGTCAGCGAATTCATCACAGACACCTCAAAGAGGGATGCATTCTGCCGCGCTATCATCAATAAGCTAGGCGACTTCAGCTTTGAACGCATCTTTAACGAGAAATACGATTTCTATGCCGCCCTTTTTGAGTACCTAATCAAGGACTACAACAAAGACAGTGGCGGTAAGTATGCTGAATATTACACGCCACATGCTGTTGCAAAGATCATGGCTGCGATTCTTGTGCCTGAATCTAATCGCGGCAAAATCAGCAACGTGAGCTGTTACGACCCATCAGCAGGATCGGGCACTCTTTTAATGAACATTGCCCATGCAATTGGGGAGCAACGTTGCAGTATCTATTCGCAGGATATTTCTCAAAAATCATCTAGCTTATTGCGACTGAACTTGATTCTTAACAACTTGGTCCACTCCATACCCAATATCATTCAAGGCAATACGATGCTGCATCCTTACCATCGAGATGGAAAGGCGCTAAAGAAATTTGACTACATAGTAAGCAATCCACCATTTAAGATGGATTTTTCAGACTTTCGTAACGAACTTGATACTAATGAGCACCAAGAGCGTTTCTTTGCTGGTGTACCAAACATACCCAAGCAAGCGGTAGATAAGATGGCAATCTACGAACTCTTCCTGCAGCATATCATCTTTTCACTCAAAGATAAGGGCAAAGCAGCAGTAGTAGTTCCAACTGGATTTATAACGGCACAAAGTGGAATTGATAAAGGAATTCGTCAGCATCTAGTTGATAATAAGATGTTAGCCGGCGTTGTATCTATGCCAAGTAATATTTTTGCAACAACTGGCACCAACGTGTCTATATTGTTTATAGATGCAACTAACAAATCAGAGGTCGTCCTCATTGATGCATCAACACTTGGTACGAAAGTTAAAGATGGGAAAAATCAAAAGACTCTCCTTTCCACCGAGGAGGAAGATAGGATAATTGCAACATTTAACGCAAAAGAAAGTATTGATGATTTCTCTGTAGTAGTTAGTTACGATCAAATTGCTTCTAAAAACTTTAGCTTAAGTGCAGGTCAATATTTTGAGGTAAAAATTGAATATAGTCATTTATCGCCAGATCAATTTTCCAAAAGAATTCATGATTTTAGCGATGAGTTAGATCTTCTTTTTAAGGAGTCTGCTCAACTAGAACATGAAATTAAAAAACAATTATCCAGTCTAAGCCATGAGTAATTCTAATTGGCCTAAACATAAATTGAGTTCACTAACATCGCGTATTGGCGATGGCATTCATGGGACTCCAATTTATGTTGAAAGATCAGACTTTTCTTTTATTAATGGTAATAATTTAAAGGATGGATTTATTGAAGTCACAGTTGACACAAAAAAAGTTTCTCCCAGCGAGTATCAAAAGCATTTTATAGAGTTTGATGATAAAACTCTATTTCTGTCAATTAATGGAACTCTTGGTAGCTTAGCAAAATACAGAGGTGAAGCTGTAATACTTGGAAAAAGTGCTGCTTATATTAAGTGTTCATCCATTAATAGTGACTACCTCTATTATTATTTTCATCTTGGTAGCATTCAAGAGTATTTGTGGAACGTTGCAACAGGCTCAACCATTAAGAACTTATCACTTGCTGCTATCCGGAATCTTGAAATACCAACTCCTTCGGAAGAGGAGCAGAAAAAGATTGCATTAGTGCTTTCTACGATTGACGCAAAAATTCAATGTAATAACAAAATCAATAAAAAATTAGAGTCAATGGCAAAGCAACTGTATGACTATTGGTTCATACAATTTGACTTCCCTGATAAAAACGGCAGACCATATAAGTCCTCTGGTGGGGCAATGGTCTTCAATGACGTACTGAAGCGCGATATTCCAGCAGGTTGGAAAATTAAACATCTAAGTGATATCGCAAATATCACCATGGGCACTTCTCCCGCCGGTAAATCACTAAATCAAGCAAGTGATGGAGTTGTATTTTTCCAAGGCTCGACTGATTTTGGTTGGCAGTTTCCCAAAGTTCGCCAATACACGATTGATCCAATTCGTATGGCAAAAAAAGGTGATATTTTACTTAGTGTCCGTGCCCCTGTGGGCGATATGAATATCGCGCATATTGATTGCTGCATTGGCCGTGGCTTGGCTGCTTTGAATAGCAAGGATGGTTTTGATGGCTTCTTATTTTATGTAATGCAATATTTCAAAACAATTTTTGATCGACGTAATAGTGAGGGAACTACTTTTGGGTCAATAACAAAAGATGATTTGCATTCATTGCTGCTAACGTACCCTGATTTTGAACTTTTGAAAAAATATGACGAAGTTGTTTCAAAATACAATCAAATAGTTTTTAATAGAAGCATGGAGAATGATCGGCTAATTCAGCTTCGTGATTGGCTTTTACCAATGCTTATGAATGGGCAGGCTACCGTAACTTAAAGTAATGCTAACCTGATCCATAAGCCTCCATTGAATCCCACAATTAGCCACACTTTCTTTTGGCTAAATTGACCCCTGTTTTTCCTCCAATTAGGTTGTCCTAGCCTAGTGTCAGAAGCTAAAGTATGTGTATGGCAATTAAAAAAGAAAGTACACATCAACTCATACACCGTAACCTAACCCTCTATCAACGCGAGCATAGTGCCGTATGGCAATGTCGCTTTAAGGTGGATAACAAGTGGATACGAGCAACTACCAAAGAGACCCAGCTTGATTTAGCCGTCAATAAAGCTAAAGAGCTATTGGTAGAAGCAGAGATTCGTAAACGCTCAGGCATTCCAGTAGTGACAAAACGTTTTAAGGATATCGCCATGCTGGCAATTGATCGCATGGATCGAGATCTAAAGGGTGGTTTAGGTAAGTCGATCTATAAAGACTACATCCGCATTATTAATGAGCATTTCATCCCCAGTCTTGGGCAAAGGCTCATTACCAATATTGATTACGATGCCTTGCAGCAGTACTACGATGACCGTGAAGCCAGGTATGGGTTAGCGATCTCCAACAGCAATCGTAAAACCCAAAACGCTGCATTTAATAGGGTCTTTGATGAAGCTATTGTGCGGGGTTATTTAACTGAGAGCAATCGTCCTAAGCTAGATGGCAAGACCAAAGAGAGTGTTCGTCGCCCAGCGTTTGAATTACATGAACTGAGAGCGTTACTAAAGTTACTGGGGCCATATATAGAGTCAGGCAGAACGAAAGATGTGCGTGAACGCCGTGAAATCCTTAGAGACTATGTAGAGATGCTAGTGGATACAGGAGCAAGACCAGGTATTGAGTTGCTGGATATGAAATGGAAGCAAATCCGTTTCATGATGAACCCCATTAGTACAGTTACAGACCAATTGGACGAAGAGGGTGAAGTTATTGAAGTGCATAGCCTAAATCGTAGTTGTGAGATGACGGTCAAAGGTAAAACAGGGCAAAGACAGATTATTGGTCGCTTACCTAGCATTAGAGTTTTGGAGCGTATAGCCTTGCGAAACTATGGAGTGGCTAGCTCAATTAAAGATCCATTAGCAGAGTTGATCAAACCCACTAATGACGATTACATCTTTAGAACCAAAGAGGGCAGAGATTTAAGTGATGTGCTTAATCACATGTTTGATGGTTTCTTGGCAGACCATGGTTTGCTCATTGACCCCAAGACCAATCAAAAGCGGGTGTTCTATAGCCTGCGTCATACCTATGCCACCTTAGCACTTACTCACGACATAGTTCCAATTCATACACTAGCTAAGCAAATGGGAACTAGCGTCTTAATGATTGAGCGGCACTATAGCCACTTACAGGTAATACAAGCTATTGAGCAATTACGTGGCGCTACAACTAGAAAGCTGATTGAGGCGGATAGTAGGGCGGCTGATAATTATCCTAGTAAGAAGCAGGCTCAAAAACAGCAATTGGCTGCTTAGAATGGTTAAAGTGGACTTTTTATAAAGGTTCCCAAAAGGAACTTATAGTACTATAATGGAACCACCTTACGGAGAACCATCATGTCTATTAACGTGAAATTGTCAGAAAACCTTGTTGAGCAAGCCAAAGTGTTTGGAAATATTGAGCATCGCTCGGTACCCAAACAGATTGAGTATTGGTCACAAATTGGCAAGATTGCCCAAGAAAATCCAGACCTACCATTTTCTTTGATTCGTGAAATCTTGGTTGCAGATCAAGAACCAGTCATTGGTGAATACGTTTTTAGTTAATGCGTTTACTGGTTACGGCCACTTTTGCAAAGGCCACTAAAAAACTGCACGCCCCACAAAAAGTAGAGCTAGATGCTGCGCTCAAACTGATTTCCAAAGATCCCATCATTGGTGAGGCAAAAGTAGGAGATTTACTGGGAGTATATGTTTATAAATTTAGACTATCTCAGCAACAATGTTTATTAGCCTATCGAATTGTGGATCAAGAAAGTATTAAACTACTAACGTTTGGCCCGCATGAGAATTTCTATCGAGATTTAAAGCGTCAAAGCGAATAGCCCTTAGCTCCCCAAAGCCTTCCTCAAATAGGGATCAATATCCCCTTGAGTCAGTAGCCACTGTTTGTATTCGCTAGGAACATCTGCTAACAACATACCTTTATGTTTGCCAAATGGCATGGTGGTTGGGGTTCTAGCCTTTTCAGACTCAGCATATAAATCTTCAACGGTTTTAACGCCTAGCTCTTGGCAAATGTGATCCAAGATCACAGCGCAAACGCCCACATCTGCAATTGCTGAATGGGCATTCCGTAATTGCTCACGTGCTGTAGCTCGTTCTAAGTAATACATAAGCGCACTTTGATTATGGCTATCTAAATCAGGCCATAGCTTGCGAGCTAGGGCTAGCGTGCAGATACGTTTAACTTCAGGTTTGCCGATAACTTCCCAGTCAAAGTCCACGTTATGCCCAATCATGTAGTCCACATGACCGGGCAATGTAAAGCTAGCTGCGGGTGGGCAATCTACCAATTCTTCATCCATGATGTGATGGGTGGCTAGTGCACCCAGGGTAATGGGTTTACCAGGGTTATAACGCTGCACAAAAGGGTTGGTAACAGTAAAGGGCTCAATGGATTCAAGCTCAACCCAAGCAGCTTCTATTAATACGGGTTCTTTAATGCCTGTAGCTTCAGTATCGAAAATAATGGTTTTGGACATTGTTGTTATTTATTTGAATGTATATAGTATGTTTCATTATCTATTCAAATTCCAATTTTGGAGAAAGTATGAAGCAATCAGATACGATGCAGTGGGCGTGGACAAAAGTATTTGAAATGGCCACTCTAATTTCAATCAATCAGAATGAGCATGGACTATCTACAGCCATTACTAAGATTGTGGATGGCAATACTGTGATAGTTGATGATTTTAAATTTAATGAGAGTCAAAAAGAGTGCATTCATATCGAAATTACTGCAAATAAAGATGAACCATATTTGTCTATCAAAGTTGATCTGCCATGTGACAAATCGACACTAGATAAATTAGATATCTTAAGAAAAATTAATAACATAAATTCAAAACTAGGAAATCCTGGAATTATTTTTAATACTCAAAACAATCTATGCGAGTACAAATCTTATATATCTTTTGCTGGCTACCATTACGATAAGCATGATGACCCTGATTTTGAAGAGGACTTCTCCTATTGCCAAGATCAAGCAGCTATCAATTGGATGTTGAGCGCATTAGATGCACCAAGAGTTTGGCTGTCTGAGTACTAACCGTTACTTAAAGTAACGGTGGCAATAGCATTTGGCACCAGCCTCGCATAGCCTGTTAGTCGTCTTGAAAATTAGCACCTTTTTTGACTAAAAACCACCAAAAACCAGCCGATTTCACATCAATTTAAAAATTGGCTAGGGTCTAGACAAGTTAAAAATCTTGCGTTGAGCTTGGATGAGATTCTGTCTTTCCTTTTCTGCCTTATATAGTTTCTTAGCCCTTTCGCTGCCATTCTTTAGGCTAGCTAGTCTGGCTTTTTCAGGGGTAAGGGGTTTAATTGTTTTAATGGGTTTGATTCCGAATTCATAGAAGCGCATAACTGTATTTAACCTAATAGCAATCAATCATGCACTTCTGTGTAATTGAGTACATTGCCTACGCCGTACTGCATCTCACCTAATTGCTTGGCTTGGTACTGACCTTCTGCGTACACAATCGTATTGGCTGTTTGTGTTTGGTTAATGCGTACCCACAATAAGTATTTCTTCATTTGAGAAACCCTTCCTTAAGTAGTCCAGCTGCTCGCTCAATTTGTGTATCGAGCTCACCAGCTTCTACTGCAGTTTTAATCATCTCTAGTGTGTGTATTAGCTCATCGGGCTTATCTAGCTCTATAGCTGTTTTACCTTGAGATATCTCTAAGGTTTTGGATCCATACCTCACAACGAGGCAGGACTTGCCATTTTGAGCAGTAAACCACCAGGGCTTAATGCGTTTGGGCACCTCTAGGATTTTGATATTGCCTTCGATATCTTTTAATCGCTTGGTTTTCAGTGGGGCATAGCTTGTGCCAGCATTTTTAGCTTCTGCTAACTGGATCTGTTCCCACAGCTTATCGGATAGCTTATTGCGTCTTTGGACAATAGCGGGCAATTTAGCGGGTTTATCAACGTTGACTAATTTCAGTGTTTCTAGTGTGCTCATGTATGACTCCTTAATAGTGAATGGGCACATATAACTATATGATCAGATTTTCTGGTTGAGCAACCTGAAAATAGGTAACCACTACAAACCAGAAATATTGTGGCGATTTGTGTGGTTTGCTAAATAACTATATGAATAGTTATAAGAGCCTCAAAGACAGCGATGCTACAGATCGGTGGTTTAGATCGCAGGGATTAAATCCCTACAAGTGCGTCAATCCAGATTTAGAAGCCAAGTTCATTTTGGCAAAAAGAGCCGCTCATTGCTTATTGCAAGAACATGGACTGCTATTGGATGAGGTGCAACTAAAGCAAGTGCAGGTATTCAACTTAAAGCAAACCAAGGCAACAGCTAAGCAGATTTTTGGAGTTTTAAATCTTTATAAGAAGATTCGCAGGCAAAAGCATAGGCAAAGTAGGGAAGGTTAGCCCACCTAAAACGGCAGAAAACGCGGGTTGTAATACGTCGGCTAATGACCCCGCCCTTACATAATCGCTCTAGAGGTTATGACTACAAGGTGGCCGCAGGTTCCTATTAGGCAAACCAATGCCAAAATAGGTCGAAAGTTTTAATCCATCAGTCTTTCGGAATACCCTCTAGAGTCGTGTTAGCTGGAAGTGACATCAGACCAATCTACACGTAGCGGCGGCTCATAGGACTTTTTAAGTGCTATAGCCGTCGTTTGGCTAAAAGTTCTATCACCCAATCATCAATCAATAATTCCATTTATTCAATTATGATTTTTTAGTAATATGAGAACAAGAATATGTAATGAGCGATTAGCGAAGAACGAGCTAACGCAGTTGGCTCCATTATTATTCACTCATTTGATAAAGATATTAAGTTTCAAAAATATTTCAAGGCATAGATAAACGATGAAAAAGCACAGTGTAGAAGTGAAAATTTCTGGATGTGGTGGAACCAATGCATTTCTTTATGTGTTTGATGATAGCGTTCTCGACTTATTAATTGCCAATTCAAAATCTGATGATCCCGCCCATTGCCTTGATGTTTTAATTGAAAATGGAAGTTATGGAGAATCTATCTGCTATGGAATCAATGCAACTGAGGAAGATCCTGAGGTTGTATTAACTATCGATGGCGAAGAGACTGCCTTGGATGGTTTGGCTGATATTAGATATTTTGGCGAAGATGACGAGGAATATGAAGAGCGCACTAAGGGCAAATTATTGTATGGTGATGAGAATGTATTTCCTTTGATGGGCGATATCCCAGAAGGAATGCATGCTGTTGTTGTAATTGAATATTGCAGGTGGGTAGATGCGATTGCTTCTTTTGAGTCTGATAATCCTGTAGCCGTGCAAGATCTTCGAATTAATCTTACGGATTTGGATGTTGATTCTAATTATTCAGATGTTACCTATCATTTAGGCTTGTTAGATGGGATGGAATTTAATCTCAAGTCAATTAGTTATGGTGGAAATGAGTATGAATTTTCTATCTACGGTGAAGAAATCAAAAGCGAAGATGTTTATTTGATTGAGAGAGTTTCAGATAATGAGTTTGAAGTCTCCAAAAACTCTAAAGCAATCTTATTATGCTGATAGAGTAATAAGATTCATGTGGCATCTTAGCCACGTCTTTAGCCATTTATGCCATGGTTTTCCAGTAAAAACTGGCTAAATAAAAAACTACAGGAAATTGCGCTTTCCTGTAGTTATCTTGTAAGTCATTGAAATCAAATACTCTTTTTTCTGTGGCATTTAAGCCATAGTCGGTTGTCCAAACC
>Ga0118677_10008991_pt2 | contig 13748 bp, 13 predicted proteins | sample AliMusrvi5mmetaG_FD_86154 | JGI IMG/M metagenome (GOLD analysis project Ga0118677, IMG submission 86154) | reverse complement strand
TCAGCATCCCCGATCAGTTCAGCCATCGCACCCAAAACAAAGATGTGACCAATCACCTCATCGCTGCTGGTGGTAGCCTTCCAGTCCCATTCCGGATCTGAGGCATTTTTCCACCTGTCGGGATCAGACAAATGTTTCATCCAGCCGCTTCTTTCGAAGGAACGTGAGGGGAAGCCCTTCATTCCGTTGATGGTGTAGAGCCGTTCCATGGCATCGAGCGATTCGCGGCAATTCTGGAGGGCAACTTCCGATTTGGTGACCGCATACCTGAAAACCTCCCCGGCCAGGTACATCGAAGTCCAGAGACCATCGTTGTCAGAATCCGTGAGTCGTCCGCTTGAGAGGTTACCCTTCTCCATGTTGTCGTAGGAAGAGTTGAATCCATTCCGTATGTGCCGCAAACGAACCTGTTTTTCATAATATTCCGCTTTATCAGCCATGGTCCAGGTTTTATAGGCCATTTCGGTCAGCCCCTTGTCGGTCAGAATCAAAACGGAATTATTATCGCCTTTGGCAAAATCCACAACCAGGTTGCTGGGCAACCATCTTTCTCCGTTGTAGAAATTGTATTTTCCATCTGCCCTCAGTTGAAAGGCACCCTCTTTGGATCCAAACCACATCTGGCCGTTTACTTCTCTCATGACAGTGATTTCAGTCGATGGAATCCGCTGGATGAGGACACCCTGCTGTTTTAAAGTGGCAATGTCGAAACGGAGATACCCATTGGTGGTACCAATAAATGCCGTCTTTTTATCTGAAGTCAGGTCAAAGCAAGTGAAGTTCTCCCCATTTAAAGTAGTCTTCAGTTCTTTCTTCACGGGGTCAAAACTGCAAAGGACATTGTCTCCCAGTAGCCAGAAGAGGTTTCGGGAAGCATCATATCGAATGGAAAGGAGTTTCCCTGCCGGGAAACTTCCCTGCCAGGCGATGTTGGAGTCCTTCAGCAACCTGATTTCCTTTCCGTTTGAAAGCAAAAAATTAAAATCGGCTCCGGCCTCAAATTGGGTGGCATCCGACAGGGTATGTTTGGAAAAAAGTTTTCCGGCCCAACTATTGCTCAGGACTGTTTTGTCATCCAGGTAGACAAACTGATCCTTGTAAACCAGCATATCCGACATTTTCTTAGCCGCCATAGGCCGGTAGGACAGGTCTTTTTCAATGGTTCCGGGATAGAGAAACTGTCCATCAAAGGGTTTGTACAAGCCGGCAGAGGTCAGAATCTTGATGTCTCCGTTTCTGTCGCAACCTACCCTTTTCAATCGGATTGTGTCTGATTTAGCATAATATTTTATGCTGTATTCCTGCAGGTAAGGGATATCCCGGTAAACCGGCTGTTTGGGTTTGACCTCCTTAGCAGGTGTAAAGGAGCATAAAAAAAGTCCCCCGACCAATGTCAGGAGGTAAATGATATTTTTCATCTTTTGTAGTAGTTAATAAACGATTCAGTGGTTAAAATTACTCAAAATTTGCAAAAGATTCCTTTGAAAATTGGATAATCCAAAAAAGATGAATTAACTTGGCACACAACTTCCGCATTCTCCCCTACTGCGATGACCTAAAAGAGAACGACCTTAAAAAAATTAACAAAATGAACAAATCAGAGATAAAGCTGGACCTTCAAACCCAAATACTTAAACTGGACAAAACTATTTCAAACAACAGGAAAAGCCCCCTTTTTAGTTGCTCTTTAGTCGAAGATTTAGCAGAGTTTGAAAAACAGTTAAAAAACACCAGGAGACTATCTATTGCTTACAATGTTATATCCATCTTTGGCGCTACTTATCTGATTATATTGACTTTATTGAATGAAAACGGAATGGAATCATTTGGAAAAGTAAATAAACCAGGAGGGTTTATGCTCACATTGGTTGGTGTTGTCGTACTTGCGTTCACCTATCATAAAATAGTAATGAATATGAAGCATAAAATATTTTTAACGAGAATATTGGAGAAACTGGACTGAAACCTAAATATCCTCCTCTCGTAAATATATGCTTAGTATTTAACATTTGATTATATCCTATTTGGATTTTTTTGGTAAATAAAATATAAACTGTTTTAAAATGAAAAAGATCTTTTTTTCACTGATGATTCTCTCTGCTGCCTTGGTTGGTAACACGCAAAATAACAAGCCATTAACTAGTTTTGAGAAAGATAGTTTTGAGACAACCAAGGGAAAATTAACCATTACTTTCGTGGGACACGCCTCCCTGATGCTGGAAACGGAAAACACGGTCATCCACGTGGATCCAACCATGGCACAGGCGAATTATGCACTCTTCCCGAAAGCGGACCTGATCCTGATCACCCATGAGCACGATGACCATTTGGATAAAACAGCGGTTGATTTCATCAAAAAGCCAGATACAAAAATAGTTGTCAGCAAAAGCTGTGATGGAAAATTCAATCAGGCCCTCGTATTAAAAAACGATGAGGAAAAAATTCTTGGCGATTTCGACATCAAAACCGTGCCTGCCTACAACATCGTCAATACCAGAAATGGCACGCCATTCCACCCGAAGGGGAATGGCAATGGATATGTAATTTCCTATGGTGGCAAAACCATTTACATTGCCGGGGATACCGAAAATATTCCGGAAATGGCCAATCTTAAAAATATAGACATCGCATTTTTACCCATGAATTTGCCCTATACCATGACGCCCCAAATGGTTGCGGATGGGGCGAGAAGTTTCATGCCTAAAATTCTTTATCCTTACCATACCGGTGAAACCAATGTCCAGTTATTGGTTGATTTGCTGAAAAATAGTAACATGGAAGTACGGGTGCGAAAATTGAAATAGTACATTTATTTTCCATCCGATTACAGCAAGAAATAAGAAAGAATTGCCTGTTTTAACAGGCAAGAAAGCTGCACAAAAATAAATTGCGCAGCTTTTTTTATGCAGCCACTTCTTAGGTTTTCTCAGTTTTGCGGACCTCTATCGCGTTTAGGAAATTCGTTGAAATGTATATTTAGGAAGATACCTGCCCTATTCAGGTATTGAAACCATGGAAGCTGAAAAAATCAATGAGGACACTATTTTCATCCTCTAAAATCAAACAATTAATTATCTTTATTCGGTTAATCGACGTGTTGATGCAACTGATTCTCAAGCCTGAAATATTTGCAGAACTTTTCATTCAAAGAACTGGCATCAGTCATATCCAAAATTTAAACCCATGCGTATCATTTCGAATTTGACAGGTTCATTCATTCTGTGTAGTCTACTAACTATCACTGGATCATTCGCTTTCGGCCAATCAGCCCCATGGAAGGACTATCCGATTCAACCTGTCAGTTTTACAAAGGTAAAGGTGACCGATCATTTCTGGGCTCCCCGAATCGAGCTGAATCAAAGGGTCACCATTCCCATTGCCATCGACCAGTGTTACAAGACAGGCCGGGTAGAGAATTTTAAGATTGCCGGGAAATTAACCAAAGGGAAGTTTCAGTCGGAGTACCCATTCGACGATTCCGACCTTTACAAAATCATTGAAGGGGCCAGCTATTCCCTTCAGACCCACCCAGACCAGCTGTTGGAAAGTAGGATAGACACTGTCATTCATTACATCACCCTGGCGCAGGAACCGGATGGTTATCTTTATACCAACCGAACCATTGATTCTACGCACCTTCATCCCTGGGCAGGCAAAAAAAGGTGGGAAAAGGATCCTGTACTGAGTCATGAATTGTACAACCTGGGACATCTGTACGAGGCTGCCTATGCCCATTTCCTGGCTACCGGGAAAAAGAGCTTGCTGGAAGTAGCTATCAAGAGCGCCAATCTGGTGGATCACGATTTTGGTCCGGGGAAACTGACTTTTTACCCCGGCCATCAAGTGATAGAAATGGGGCTCGTCAAGCTTTACCGGATTACTGGAGAAGTGCGTTACCTCCAACTGGCCAAGTTTTTCCTTGATTGCAGAAGGAACGGCGAAGAGTACAACCAGGCCCATAAACCCGTGATCGAACAGGATAAGATTGTGGGACATGCAGTACGGGCCACCTACATGTATGCTGGAATGGCAGATGTTTCTGCATTGACAGGAGACAATTCCTATAAAAATGCCATCGATAAAATATGGAAGGACCTGCTGGAAACAAAAATTTATTTAACCGGTGGAATTGGTTCTGCAGGTACCAACGAAGGATTTAGCGATCCCTATTTACTGCCCAATCGCACGGCTTACTGCGAAACCTGTGCCTCCATCAGTAATGTATTCTGGAATTACCGGATGTTCCTGCTGGAAGGAGATGCCAAGTATTTTGATGTATTGGAAAGGACGCTTTACAATGCGCTCTTATCAGGTATTTCGCTCTCTGCCGATAGATTTTTTTATCCCAATCCACTCGAATCTCATGGCGAGCAAAAGCGGAGTGCCTGGTTCGGATGTGCCTGCTGTCCCAGCAACATCTGCCGTTTTATTCCCTCCGTACCCGGATATGTCTATGCCCAGAAAGCCGACTCCCTTTATGTCAATCTGTTCATGAACAACAAGGCGAATATCAAACTCAATGGGGAGGAGCTGACTGTTGAGCAATCAACGGACTATCCCTGGAATGGTAAAATCATGCTGACGATCACACCGGATAAGACCGAAAAATTCTCGCTATTGGTCCGGATACCCGGATGGGCCCGCAACGAAGCTTTACCAACCGATTTGTACCATTTTAATGCTGTCAATGCTGAGAAATCAACGATTCGGATCAATGGTGTCAGAACAGATTTCCAACTTAGAAAAGGTTATGCGGTTATCACCAGGAATTGGAAGAAGGGTGATCAGCTGATCGTGGAGCTGCCAATGCCTGTCAGGGAAATTGTGGCCCATCCAAATATAGTCGACGACAGGGGTAAAATTGCCCTACAACGTGGACCGTTGGTCTATTGTACGGAATGGGCAGACAACATGGATAGCAAAGTACTTTCGCTGACCTTCCATGAAAAGAACAATTATAGCACCAAATTTGTGGCTGATCTGCTCAATGGAGTGACCATTATTCAAACCAGCGGAAATAGCTCCAACAAGACTTCAACGAAGGAGTCCAAACAGCAGATTATCACCGCCATTCCTTACTATGCCTGGGCAAACAGAGGTCAGGGGGAGATGAGTGTCTGGCAAAAGGTTCAAAAGTAATCGAAATCAAATTTCTACATTACAATTTGTCGAGCTAAAATACCACCTACAACTTTCACCTATCATGAAATTAAAATTATCTCTATCGATCTTTGTATCCCTGTTGATCACCCTGCCTTCCCTGGCGCAGGAGACCGGCAAGAAAGAGCTTCCGGTTGTATCAAAATACACCATTGACAATTGCATCAACCGCTTCAATCCGGACAAAACCGAAAAAACCGCGGTTGGCTACCAATACTGGTTCATAGATCAAAATTTTCTGGCGGATGGGCAGACGGTGAAGCTAAGTGTAGTAGGCCCCAACCAAGCCACTCACCCGCCGCACAAACATGCCGGGGATGAAATTTTCTTTATATTGGAGGGGAAGGCACAATTTTACCTGAATGGCCAAACCACCACTGGCGGTCCCAATACCACCTTTTATTGTCCTGAATTCAGCGAACACGGCATCAGCAATGTCAGTAACCAGACTCTTAAATATCTGGTGATCCGCAAATATCCCAAGACGGCAAAATAGCCAATTTTAAACGTTCAATCCTGGTGAAAAACCTCTGTCAGGGGAAGTGAAACCGGTGAATCATCGGGATTGGTCTCCATGATCTCGGCCATGAATTTCCACCATTTGCGAACGATTTCGGTTTGCGGCAGCAGATCCGCAGTATTGTTTTCAGCCTGTTTCTGAACGGCAAAAAGGGCATCCGTCTCCTCATCGTAAAAAATGGAATAGTCCGTAATTCCTGCATTTATCAATTCTTCTGCCAGAGCCGGCCAGATTTCATCGTGCCGTTTCTTGTATTCGGTCAGAAATCCGGGTTTTAATTTCATTTTAAATGCAACACTTTTCATAGCTATGTTTTATGGTATGCTGTCAACTGTTGACGAACTAGCTTACAGGTTATCTTTTAACGGATGGCAGCTTGTCAAATTGACTCCTAAGAAATCAAGGCATTGATGGTTAATAAAATAAATATCACCAATGCGTAAGAATTGATGAGGATGAAGGCTTTTCGGATGGTCCCGGGAACTTTCTCCTGAAAAAGATACCGATGGAATTGCCAGACAAAAAACAGGTTGGTAACAATCAGAATTCCTAGCAAAACTGGCTGAAGTACAAAACCGAAAAACGGGAAAAGCAGCAGAAACAGCGAAGTGATCAATCCCCAGAAAAAGACAATCCGTTTGATCTGTAGTTCCGTGAACATCCTGGAAATGGAGGAAAAGCCTGCCTTCTCATACTCTTTTCCATACTTAATCATCAACAGCCAGAAATGGGGAACCTGCCACAAAAAGACGAAGATAAAGAGGAAAACTGCGTGCGGATGAAACAGGTAAAAGCCTGCAGTGGTCCAGCCAATCAAAGGTGGAACACCACCAACCACTGCCCCCGGAATAATCGCAAGCCAGCTTCTGCTCTTAAGCGGTGTATAAATAAGGTTATAAAATACGATGTTCAACAGACCCAGCAACATAGGAACCTCACCATTCATCCGCAATAAAAGCGCTCCACCAGCGATCAGCACGGTGGCCAAAAGCGAGGCATTCAACGTTGTAATTTCGCAAGCCGGCAAGGGCCGGTCCTGGGTTCGTTTCATCAGGGCATCGTAACGGCACTCCTGAACCTGATTCAGGACGGATGCACCCGAAGAGAGCAGGAACAAGCCTGCAAAAAGGGAGACAAAGGTGAAGTTCGGGACCGATCCCGACAACAGGTATCCTGTCAAGGCAGAAAAGGTCACCATCATGGACAATCTAATCCTTATCAGTCTGCTGAATATGGAGAAGTAACCTGATTTGCTATTTGGTTTCAACGGTAGTTTTAAAATAATCAACAATTTTATCCAGATCCTCGGCACTGATCTTGTCTTTGTAGGACTGCATCAATCCCTTCATATAACCCTTCACTATTTCTGCGTTGGGTTCAAGAATAGATCGTTTGATGTATTCTTCATTGGCAACAATCTCTTTTTCACCGGTATCCGTGACAACGGTACTCTTGCGGCCAAACAATCCCTTGAAGGAGGGTCCGATGATACGGGAGCCATCCATCGAGTGGCAGGTAGTGCAGGCGTTTGCCTTGATCAGTGCAAGCCCGGGATGTTCGGGACCATTGCCTGTAACCTTCAGATCGGCCAACCATTTTTTGAAATCAAGACTGTCTACCACAATGGCTTTGGCAAGCATTCCGGAGTGGTTCAATCCGCAATATTCTGAACAGTAAATATCGAAGTTCCCTTTCATAATAGGCCTGAACCACAGATAGTTGTTGTATCCCGGAATGACATCTTCCTTCACACGAAAGGCGGGGATAAACAAGCTGTGGTTGACATCGGCAGAGTAAAGATTCAGCTTGACATTCTTGTTGAACGGAACTACCAATTCTTTGGAGGTCTTGCCATTTCCGTAATCAAATTCCCAGGCCCACATACGACCAATTACCTTGATCTGCATGGCATCGGCAGGGACTTTCCGCATGGGTGCAAAACCTGCCCAGCCATAATAGAACATGACCAGCACGATGATCAGCGGGATGATGGTCCAGGCTACCTCCAGTTTGGTATTGTGCGAGAACTGCATCGGATGCTTGTTCTTTTTTCTGGAAAAATGAATGAGGATGTAGATCATCAAAACCGTAATCCCAATCGTAAAGAGGAAGGAGATGGCAAAGATGAAAATAAATGCCCTGTCAACGGCTCCTGCTAAATTTGATCCCTGGTTAAATAGTGTTTCCATAGTCTGGGCAATTATCTGAAATAGTAATCAATGAAGGTGATCGCAATAACGATGGCAAAAAGCAGAAAGACACCGCCCACCATGATACGCAAGAGTGAATTTTCGAATTTCAGGTGCATAAAATAGGTAAGTACAATGGTCACCTTGATGGAGGCAAGGATCAGTGCCAGCGCCACCGTAAAGGCACCCAAATGCATCTTGATGGCAAGTATCGATATGGTTGTCAGGATCAGCAGGATTACCAGGACTGTCCAGTTCAGCGTGTCGCTCGAGATATGGTTTTCGTGATTCTTCATCCGTGATAGCTTTGAAATAAATTTCTTCCGTTCATGTTTTATATTAGTTTTTTCTCTGAAGTTAGACCTAGGTAATCAGGTACAACAAAGGAAACAGGAAAATCCAGATCAAATCCACAAGATGCCAGTAAAGGGCCGCATTTTCTTGCAGGAGATAGTGGCCGGAGTTGATTTTTCCTGATTGTATCTTACGGATGACAATGGTCAAAAGAATTCCGCCAATGATCACGTGAATAGCATGCAAGCCGGTCATCATGAAATAAAGGCCAAAAAACATGATCTCACCGTGAGGCAAGGTCTTCATTACGTCGGACCCTGGATAGAGGTGTAAACCAATTTTATGGCCCCATTCGAAATATTTGTTGACCATAAAAACACCTGCCAAAATCAGGGTGATAAAAATCAAGCCAATGGCTTTGCCGGAGCGATTTTGCTGGATGGCAGTAAGTGACATGGCAACGGTCATACTACTCACCAGCAAAACAACCGTGTTGGTGGCACCTACAAATACATTCAGTTCAAGTGCGGCATGGTGAAAATCCACTGCATATTTGGACCGCATAACGGCATAGACGATGAAGAGTCCGCCAAAGAGAAAAAGCTCGGTAAACAGGAACAACCACATCCCCATTTTCCCGGTATCGCTATCGATGTGTTCGCTGTGTTCGGTTGACGACATAGATGAGTTGTATTATTTGGTGTATGGATGATCAAAAACGTATGGATCGCGAGTAATGACAGGTACCTCGTCAAAGTTTTCGTGCGGAGGAGGAGAAGGAATCTGCCATTCCAGGGTAACGCCATGCCATGGATTGGCAGGTGCAATCGCACCGCGTTTACTGTGATAGATCAGGTTGGAAACCATTCCGATTAGTCCGATAAAGAGAATGAACGCCCCGATGGTGGAGATCACCTCTCCTGTTTGAAATTTGGGATCATAGTCGAAATAGCGTCTGGGCATCCCCTGTATTCCGATGACAAACAGTGGAAAATAGAGCAGGTTGAATCCGGCAAAAAGAAATCCCCAGGAGATGTTGGCCCACCTGAAGTTGTACATCCTGCCGTAAATTTTTGGAAACCAGTAATGAATCCCTGCAAAGAAAGCAAAGCCCATACCCCCGAAGATGATGTAGTGAAAGTGCGCCACCACAAAATCGGTATTGTGCAGCTGAATATTGGTTGCAAGTGAACCCAAGGTTAAACCGGTGAATCCGCCAATTGTAAACAGGAAAATGAAGGAGATGGCAAATAGCAACGGTGGTTTCAGGTCGACGGAACCGCCATACATAGTTGATAGCCAGTTAAATACCTTGATCGCACTCGGGATGGCAACCAAAAAGGTCAAAAAGGAGAAAAACCACCTGGATTCGTAGCTGATGCCGGAGGTGAACATGTGGTGGCCCCAAACAAAATAGCCGACCAGGGCGATGGCCATACTCGAGAAAACGATGGGAACATAGCCGAAAACAGGTTTCTGGCTAAAAGTCGGAAAGATCTCTGTTACGACCCCCATGGCAGGTAAAATCATCACATAAACTGCTGGATGAGAATATATCCAGAAGAGATGCTGGTACAAAACCGGATCGCCGCCCAATGCAGGATCAAAGAATCCGATGTGAAAAGTTCGTTCTGCGATCACCATCAGCAGGGTAATCCCAATGATGGGTGTGGCAAGAATCTGGATCCAGGCCGTCGCATATAGGGACCACGGGAACAGAGGCATTCGAAACCAGGTCATGCCGGGAGCCCGCATCCGGTGAATCGTCACAATAAAGTTAAGTCCGGTGAGGATGGAGGCGAATCCCAGTACAAAAGCCGCTGTGAGCGCGATCACAACATTGGAAGAGGCTTCCGCGCTGTAGGGCACATAAAAAGTCCAGCCTGTATCGGGAGAATGTCCATTGGCAAACTGGGAATAGAGTCCTAAAAATGCCCCGGAGATATACACATACCACGAAAAGAGGTTAAGCTTTGGAAAAGCTACGTCCTTGGCTCCAATCATGATGGGAAGCATAATATTGCCAAAAACGGCGGCCAAACCAGGAATTACGACAATGAAAACCATGATGATGCCGTGGATGGTAAACATTCCGTTGTAGGTCTGAGCAGACATGATGGTTGGTCCGGGAGCAATCTTTTCGATTCGCATCAGGAGTCCCAAAATGGCAGCTGCAAAGAAGAAAATGGTGATGGAATAGAGGTAAAGCAATCCGATCCGCTTGTGATCGGTAGATGAGAGCCACGACCACAAGCCAGTCTTGTGGTTCAGATAATTTAGCGGTTCTGTGGTGGAAGAATTAGTCATTATTTGGTTGCTTTGGTTGAATTTCTTTTGGAACTTACATAGAGATACAATACGAAAAATAACCCCAGGATCAGCACAAAGCTCCCCATCAGCCTGGTAAACTGCAGGGTGTAGGTTTTGCTTTGGGGATCGTAGGCGAAGCAATACTCATAAATCTTGTTGCTGGTGGGTTGTGCTTGTCCTTTCTGAGCCTCGATAACGGCCATTTTCAATTCAAACGGCAGATAGGTAATCCCATAAAGGTACCTGGTAATTTTGCCCTGAGGGCTCAAAATAATAATGGTAGCCGGGTGAGCAAAATCCTCTCCGGTAGGTTTATACCGAAAACCTGCTGCTTCGGTTATTTTCTGAATATTGCCCAGTTCACCGGTAAGGTAGGTCCAGCTTCCACGCTGCTCTTCCTTAATTTTAGAGACGAAGTTCAGTTTCTTCTGCCGGGCCTTTTCAGGAGTATCCTTGGTATTGAAACTGATGGTGATGATGTCGTAATCTTTACCCAGGGAAAGCTCCGTTTTGCTCACCACATCGGCAATGCCATCAAGCAGTGGACTGCACAATCCCGGACAGTCAAAGTATACGAAGGAGAGGATGGTTGGTTTGTTAATGATACTCTTCAGGGAAACTGTATCATTTTTTTCATTGTAAAATTTCAAATCCAGTGGAATCGTCTGACCCAGCTTTTCAACAATGCCGATCTCAACCTCCTTGCTGACAGTAATCTGCGCACTAAGGTTAAAAGCAACCAGGAAAAGAAGACCCAAAACAACTATTTTTTTCATATTTTTAAATTTTGGTGATAACCTCGTTCCGGTAGCTGCTGCAAAATCCCGGCAATCTATTAACCCTTTTGACGAATATTAACTGAAGAGGGTTTCACTTTCAACAAACAAAGTACCTAAATTTTCTGATCCTGCCCGTCTCCCGACCTGTGCAAAGTCCGGAGTAAAAGCAAAACATAAACTATAAACCCCCATACAGCCAGAACGGATATAAGGTAGGTAAACAGCAACCACAAAGGCGTTTTTTGAACGACATTCCAGAGCGCCATAGGTTCATTCAATGGCGGACGATAGGTTGGTATCCCTATGTTCATAACCGTATCTTTTTTCGCCTCACCAAATGAGGATTCATCGACAGGTCTAACTATCAATCGAACTCTTCCGGCTGAATCTCCCGGCAGGTCTGCGGGAAATCTGAAAGAGACGTTTCCCTGACTATCCGTTGTTTGCGCTTCGCCAATCGGCAAGTTGCCAAAATATCTTTTGGCAAATAACCTAAACCCGACACCTGCGACAGGTTGTCGGCTCCTTTCCTTGATAGCTGTAACTGAGACCTGAACAATTTTTTTCTCACTGTTCCAGAAAAGCAGGAACTTCACCTGCTCAAATACCGATCCGGAGGCAGCTTTTTTGGCTACCTCCTGGACGTATTTAGCGTTGGTTCCCCTCAGGTAGGAGATAATTCTCCATACATCCGATGCGCTCAAGGTATTCCTGAAAGAGGGCATTGGACCCCTTCCCTCCTCCACCTTGGTAAAAAGGGCGCCATCTGAATTTCGCTGCATTTGAGGGGAGGCCGGATCCGGTGGCAGTGGTACCAGTCTCACAGCATTGTTTTTACCAGGTTCGCCGTGGCAAGACTTGCAATTCAGATTGAACAGATCCCTGCCGGCATTTCGGGTCGAATCAGAGAATCCAAAAGGACTCAGTTTTGCTCCATTTTCAGGCGCTATTACCCATTCCTGGGCAGAAGTCCCAAAGGCCATTAACACAAGAACAACCAGAAATATACCACGTTGCTTCATAGATTGAATTCAATTTCCTGGTAAGAAATTTCAGCTCTTTTCGTTGGTCTGATCCCTATTCTCCTGAAATTCAAACAACCTGTTTTTGGGAGGAAGGTAGAAGACCCTTGGTTTGGTGCCCAATTCTGGCATCAAGTGATAGCCGCCGTTAACACTGAGAAGTTCACTCAACCTGTGCGTCTCCTTGGTGGTTCCGTTGGTCACTGAATCCTGATTCTCATCCCCGAAATAGTAAACGCCATTCGGGCAGGAGGAGACACAATAGGGCAGTTTTCCTTCACGAAGTCTGTCTGCACTGAAAAGACATTTGGAGACAGTTCCCTTCTTCTGAGGTACATTGAGTTCGATGTTGTACTCCTTCTCCTTGTCGCCTTCCACGACGAGCGGTTCCTCCCAGTGAAACATTCTTGCAGAATAGGGGCAGGCCGCTACACAGAAACGACAACCAATGCATCTTTCGTTGTCGATCAACACAATTCCATCCTGTCTCTTGAAAGTAGCATCCACGGGGCAAACAGCCACACAGGGTGGATTGTCGCAATGCTGGCATGGTTTCGGCATGTAATAAGGAGCCGTATTGGCCGATTCCTGCATCGTCAGCGTATTGATGTGGTACTCATAAGGACGTAAATGATGCGCACTTTGACAAGCCGACACACATTTGCGTGCATTGCGGCATTTGGAAAGATCAATTACCATCACCCACCTGTGACCGGGTAATCCTTCACGGCCTAACTTCTGTGACCTTTCCAGATCAAGTTTCATGTCCTTGATCTGATCCTTCGGAACCTCAACCAATTTGTTGTCGGCAGTCAAAACCTTCACCATATCGTGACCCGGTTTGGATTCTTCGTATTTGAATCCGGAATAAACAGCCGCGCCACCAGCTACTGTTGCAGCGCCAACAAGACCAAACCGCTTGAAAAAATTACGCCTGGTGTCAGCACTTTCCTGCACCTTTTTAGCTTCGCCGGAATTCGTATTTGAATTATTATCGCTCATAAAATGAATTTTAAACCTTTTTGTTACCTGAATTTTAGTTTTGTATCCTTACTATTCGGGACTGACCGTTACCGGATATCCCTGACCGAGATGTGCAACTAATTCAAAACATACTACTTACATCTCCAACGACTGGAATCAAACCCGGTCGATCTGTTATGAAAACAGGGCGCATTCATTTTGAATTATAAAATGTGGAAGTTACCTAAACGGATACTCTGTTCAAAGGATATCTTCCTAAATTATCCTCCTGACAAGTCAAGAGAGTAAAAAGAGTCAAAAATGCCAACATCTGGCATTTCTCTGACCCCATATCCACCATTTTAATTCACTTTTGCAATCGGTCTGTCACCAAGGATAAAACTACAAATAAAATTTTTTGTTTTCATCACAATTTTATTCCACCACGATAGAATAAGCTGGGTTAAAACCAGAATATTTTACAAAATTTTCGTTTTTAACCATTTAAACA
>Ga0118677_10010920_pt1 | contig 13749 bp, 10 predicted proteins | sample AliMusrvi5mmetaG_FD_86154 | JGI IMG/M metagenome (GOLD analysis project Ga0118677, IMG submission 86154) | reverse complement strand
TCTTATAGTAATACTTGATCGAGTAATACTCCAATTCAAGTTGGTTTTCTTATAAATAGTTTGATCTTTACATTAAAATACAGATTAAATGTACCAACTCAAAATAACCCTCAACGGAATCAACCCTCCCATCTGGAGAAGATTACTGGTCAGTGAAAAGATCACTCTTTACAAACTTCACCACATTCTTCAAATCACCATGGGATGGACAAATTCCCATCTATACTTCTTCGGTCCCATTGAATCCAAAATCGGAGATTATGAACTTTGGGATGATAAAGAGACAACCTCAGATAGGTTGGTCAATATCCGGGATATTTTACTGCCAGAAAATCCTATACTTATCTACACCTATGATATGGGAGATAGTTGGGAACATACAATTGAATTGGAACAGGTTCTGCCGGAAATGAAGAGCCAAAGGAAGTGCATTGGTGGTGAAAGACAATGTCCCCCAGAAGATTGTGGTGGAATCCCCGGTTATAATAACGTATTGAAAACACTGAAACGACCCGGAACCAAGGAATACAAAGAATTGGCTGTGTGGTTAGACGGAAAGACTGATCTGGAGTTCATTGACATCCGTATGATAAATGCTCATCTGGGGTTGCTGAGTGAATATATCAGGGAGTATGAGGAAGGGGAATGATATTGATTATTAAGTTTAATGATTCCTTTATCGTTTTAATTCAATAACAAACAACCATATGGAAGATTATATGTATCCTTATACAATGATAATTGACGGAGCAAGGGCTGGTACAGACCAGCATTGGAGGATTTACAGAATCCATATGATTCTCGGTTATGCACAAGCTTTGGCCGACATTGATAATAACGAGGATTTTTACAAAAAGATTAAAAGTGTTTTTGATGACAAAGGAACATTATTTGTTACTTGGTTATCTGAGCCAACAGAGCATGAGAAAGAATACGTTCATAAAGCTTGGGTAAGTATTGTGACTGATTACGAGGGTAATGACATTGTAAATGATATACTTTGAAAAGCAATGATATCTCTGAATGAATATTCCAATCGAAATTTTCTAACATTCTACGAAAACTAACCATAAATGTTTGATAAAAAAAAGATTGATAAGCCCCTTAAATATTTTGAATATAATTCATTCAAAATATCAGAAAAGGTGACTGACAAATCCAAATTTATTCAAGATCTTTCCATAGATTCTTTAAATGATGCTGTAGTAGAAATAATCCAGACCCGAACTTTTGAAAAACCCATAGACTCATTATTGACCGAGGAGTTACCAATATCAGATTTGAATTTTACGCTGAAAGATATTCAGATTTTTGGTGAGTATTTCCCTGATGAAAAGGAAATAATTTATTATGGGAAAAATGATTTTTCGAGAATTGTTCAAATTCATGAAAGATATCATGCAATTCACCACTTGGCTGAAGATCCAGTAACTAAGGAAATTTGGAAACTATTTTCTCAGGTCGACTCTTTCTACAAAGAACTTCTGGCTCAATTATTTACATATAGATTCATTATGGATTTTGAGCCTAAACTGGAAAAGGATTTTATAGAACTAAACAAGCAACAAAGTTTTAAATACCAGACTTGGAGGTTTTTTCGCCATTTCGATTTAACACAAACGGAGGCACTGTACTGGGAAATAAGAAATGCATGTAATATTGGTTGCTTGAAAATGTTCAATTCGCTTCATTTACAAATTAATTTTCACCTGGTCAAATCATTAACATTTATCTGCAAGAATCCTTCAATTTTTGTTTCAGAGACAGATGTTCATCAGTTAGTTATGCGTGAATTGATGAACATTAACGAATTAAACCCGGATAAAACGTTATACGATACTTCCTGCACTATTGGAATAAGTAATAAGGGGAAGGTGTCGAAAAAAAAATACCAAACCATGTTAATGCATAAGGAATATGGACATGCCGATTCTCGTTTTTCGAGGAGTGATATTGTGATATTGAATCCATTAGATATTAATCTCATTGATGATCCTATCAATTTAAAACAAGGAAAGAAGTGGTTAATTCCGGATTATATTTTTGAATTTGGAACAGAAAAATCTGCTGGTGGAGCTAGGGACTTTGAGGCACATTTTAAGAGTGATTTAGAAAAAGTCGCTAAAGCTAAAAAACAAGGTTTTGTAATTCATATACAACGAAATTATTATAAACGAAAGAGCGGTAAACCAGCTAATGATAAAAAATATAGGGGCTATCTCAATTCATTAATGAAACAAATAAATTTATTCAAAGGTCATCCCACATATTCTGGTAAAAATCCCAAGATCATATTCATTATTCTTGATCTTGGAGGGAAAGGAAGAGGAGTTAGAGTTAAAACAAGGATATTAAAAGATCCCTTTCATACTACTTATTGTAAACTCACCGGAATTACAAAAGAAAACATATCTAGCGAATTAAAATCTCTTATCTTTTAGAAATGTACTTTAAAATCCATCGGGGAACAAAAGAGATAGGTGGTTCCTGTGTTGAAGTCTGGACAGAAAACACTCGGATATTGCTTGATTTTGGGATGCCATTGGTTGAAAAGGATGGAAAAGAGTTCTCTTTCAACAAATACAAAGCATTGAATGTCGATGAGTTGGTAAAACTCGGAGTTTTACCTGACGTTGATGGCCTATATGACGGAAGTGATAATGTTATTGATGGTGTCGTTATTTCTCACGCACACCAAGATCACTATGGACTGATAAATTACATAAATCAAAATGTCAGGCAATACCTGGGGGAAGCATCATATAAGATTATTGAAATCAGTAATGTATTCATGTCCCAGAAGATCATTATTGCCAACCCCACTTTTTTTGAAAAGGAAATACCATTTCAAATTGGTGATTTTACGATTACACCATATTGGGCTGACCATTCAGCGTTTGACGCCTATTCGTTTTTAGTTGAAGCCAACGGAAATAGTATCTTTTATTCCGGAGATTTCCGTAAACATGGCAGAAAAACAAATGCATTCAAATGGTTTACCCACAATGCACCACAAAATGTTGACTACTTGCTACTTGAAGGTACAACAATTGGACGAGAATCAAAACCATTTAAATCAGAAACAACAATTGAACGTGAATTAATAGAAGTATTCAAACAACCACGAAAAATTAACCTCATTTATACTTCTGGTCAGAATATTGACAGGCTGGTTTCGATTTATAAGGCATGTAATAAGACAGGGAAAACTTTGGTTGTAGATGTTTATGTGGCAGCAATTTTAAATGTCCTATGCCCATTTGCTCGAATTCAACATCCATCGAAGGACTTTAAGAACCTGAAGGTAATGTTCCCATACTACACAAGTAAACGGCTGAAAGAGACGGGGAACGAGAAAATCCTATATCAATTCAAGGAGTTTAAGATCACCAAAGAGGAAATCGGCAGTCAAAAAGACAAAATAGCAATGGTTGTGAGACCCTCAATGCAAAAGGATTTGGATAAAATTGACGGAATTGACGGAGGAAATCTCATTTATTCAATGTGGGATGGGTATTTGGGAAAACCCGACACGAAAAAGTTTGTAGATTATCTGATAAATCGACAATTCTCGATGTTTAAAATTCATACCAGTGGACATGCTGATACAGAAACTCTGAAACAAATGGTTGACGCTATAAAACCTAAAAACATTGTTCCAATCCATACTTTTAGTGGAAGTATCTATAAAAAGATTTTTTCTGTGCCAGTTGTTGAAATGAAAGATGGAGAAATAAAACAGGTTTAACGACCTGATATCCCGCTATTTAATTTTTTTTCTGACAAGCAGCAATTTACCTTTGTTGCATGAAAACAACAGAGGTAAATCATTTGCTGGAATGTATCGAGAAAATATGTGAAAGCACCCACAACGCTGCTAAGCTCAAAGATGAAAAACTAAATTCCGTCAGCCCATATACCAAAGAAGTAGCTCAATATCTTAATTGTACGGATAGGCAGGCTTTCTTTTTCTCAATCCTTTTCTCATTAAGTCTCCAAAGAGTAGAGATAGAATTAGAGGATATTGCTTCATACTTGAAATGTTCAATTTTAACCATATTCAAATACATTGCCGACTTTGATGAATTGGTCAGATTAAAGGTTCTCAGAAAAGCAAAATCGGAAAGGCGTCGTAGACGATGTCCAGATAGACTGGATAGTTTGAAATTCTATGTCCCAGTCTATATTATCCAATCGATTTCAAATGGGGATGAAAAATTACCATTACGCCAAAAAAAGAATTTAACCGTTTTTGAATTGCTCGATACTTTTGGCAACTTATTGCAAGAAAGAAACAATGAACTGGTTTCGCAAGAAGAATTTGATGAAGAAACGATTGCCCTGCTAAATGAGAACCAGCATTTACCTTTTGTTAAGTTGATCCAGGGATTTAAACTGAATCAAACCGATTTACTCCTATTACTTTATGTGTGTGCAGAATTCACCGATTTCGATGACGCCAACCTCATTACTTTTCTAAAAGTCTATTGTTCAGATAATACTGAGCAAATGAGTATAAGGAAGGCGTTCCTGAGGGGAGAGAATCGTTTGCAGCAATTGAATTTGGTAACGACTCCCAGTGATAATTTCCAATCGGATAGGACACTTATTCTCACCGAATACTCGAAAGAATTGTTTTTCGGTGAGGACAAAGATCTTTTCAACGTCCAGGAACAGAGAAAGTCAGATATCATCTTGTCCTCTGATATCATTCCCAAAAAGTTGTTCTTCAATAAAAAGGAAGAAGAACAGTTATCGTTTCTTACGGAGTTGCTCCAGCCTGAAAATTATAAGTCAGTTTGTTCACGACTTCAGGACATGGGGATGCGAAAAGCATTCCCGATCTTACTTTTTGGTGAGCCTGGAACAGGCAAAACTGAATCTTGTCTACAATTGGCAAGACAAACAGGTGGTCGCTCGATTTACAAAGTTGACATCGCTGAAACCAAGAGCAAATGGTTTGGAGAAAGCGAGAAGCTTATCAAGGGCATATTTGACCATTATGGGAAACTGGTATCTAAGTATGAACTCACTCCGATCATGTTGCTTAACGAATGCGATGGGGTTCTGGGGAAACGACAGGTAAGTGGTCATAGTTCAGTCTCCCAAACCGAAAACACAATTCAAAATTTATTATTGGAGAGCCTGGAGCAATTTTCTGGAATTCTCGTCGCGACTACGAACCTGACTGAAAATTTGGATAAGGCCTTTGAACGTAGATTCTTGTATAAGTTAGAATTGAAAAAACCAGATTCACAGACCAGAAATTTGATCTGGAGAAATAAAATACCGGGCTTGACAGATACAGAATATCAAACACTGTCCGACCATTTGGAGCTTTCTGGAGGTCAGATTGACAATATTTCTCGGAAACACATCCTGAAACAGATTTTGAATGGCGTGAATTTGAACCTATCTCAACTCATGGAACTTTGTAATGAGGAGTTTCTTGATAAACAATCGGAAAGACAGAGGATTGGGTTTATTCAATAAACAAAACAAACGTCTAAGGTCATTACTTTTTTTTATCGGCCTTAAAGGCCGATTTCTTTCTCAAGTGACCAATCCTCTAATTCATTATATCTATTTGAATTGTGTTCTAGTTTAGCTTGAAGCCAATCATGTTCCTTTTTCCAGATCTGAACTGGGTCTCTTCCTCTACATGCCGAAGTAACCGTTCACCCTCATTAGATGTCCCGGCAAACAATATGGCATCAATCAGGAACTTCTTTTTGATGTTTTGTATCTGACCTCCGCTGAGTAGATATTTCTGACTTACTTCTTTCAAAAGTATTTCAGGAATTTCCGGAAATTCATGATTAAGAATATTGAATCGGGCTTTTTCATCGGGGGTTTGAAAGTTTACCTTGTATAGCATTCTCCGGTCGAACGCTTTGTCAATGTTGACGACCAGATTTGTCGTTGCGATGAAGATGCCTTGGAAATCTTCCAGCTCCTGAAGCAAAATATTTTGCATGGCGTTCAGCATCTGATCCACAGAAGTTCTTGTATGCTTTCGATCACCCAGAATTCCATCGGCTTCATTGAAAAATAGAATTGGGGTGGATTTAAAATATTTCAGGGCAGCCTGGTATTCTTTGAACACCCGCTTCAGGTTCTTTTCCGATTCGCCGACCCACATGTTCTTGATCTCCGAAATTTCAACCTGCAAAACCGTCCGATCATGGAACCGAGCAATTTGTTTGACCAGCTCTGTTTTTCCGGTACCTGGTAATCCATAAAACAACATAGTAAGCGCTGGCTTCATGCCGTTTTTGACAAATCTCGTTTCCAGGTCGGAGAATCTTTCAGGTGAGGTGAAGTCCATAATTTCGTCGACGGATTTCTGATTGTCCGGATTGAAAAACAGCTCCTGTTCCTGTATCGCGGATGGACAAAGTATCTGACAGTATTTCGAAACAAATTTCACAGTCTCCCTTGCTGAAACATCTTTACCTAGTTCGACGATCAACCTGTCTCCCAGTGCAACAGATGAAAAATCGGCAAGGCCAGGATTGGAAAACCGGATATATCCGTCCCGCAAAATAGCTCTCCTGCCCTCCCTGATGTCACCAAGGATATAAAGTGCTTCAGAGGCATCCCCGGTCAGCGTTTCGATCGTTGTGTTCAAATTGAACTCCTCCTGGCCACGCATGAATTCAGCACAGTAAATGAACAAAATGATCTTTTCAATTTCGCGGAGATCATTGTCATTTAACAACTTTTCGACGAATGGACAACCCCCGTACCTCTCAAATTCCGCAAGGAAATCTCTTTTATGATAATTACAACTTGCATAACGATCAGATTTAATGATTTTTCGGATGGCTGATAATATTTCCGGCAAGGTGTCAGTAATTGGTATGGTCAACTTTTCCGGATTGTTTTGTGAAACAGCCTCTATCAGCTCCCTGGCGACCACGTACTCCGTATGATCTCCAAAATGTCGGTCCCTGGGCTTGAGTATGATCCATCCATCTTTCCTGAATTTGGTCAAAGAATAATTGGCGGCAATAACATCGAGGGGATCAAATCCCAGAAGTCTCATAATCCTGTTGATAGATTCAGTATCCTCCATGATGTCATTGCATATCAGTACTGAAATTAATGCAGCCATCTTCTGATCCAGTCCGAAAAAACCAGCAATAACCGAAAGATCCGCCTCGGCTGTAGTCAAGATATCCTGCTGCCGGAATAGGTTTTCCCTTTTTTCATACACTGCGCTTATACACTGAAGGATGGGACTTTTTGTATCAATTTGCATAATTTTTAGATTTAAATAGGTTGAGCTGCAAAATTAAACCTGCACACCACAACCTATTTATATTGGATTTTTCCGTATGCTTTTTGTTCAAAATGACACCAGTTATCCCCTTTCATTTTTCTTTTAACTTTGCTTTTTCCCGGTAAACTTATAACCCCTCCCATGCCCGTAAACAAAAACGCATACAAACGGTACCTTATCATTCACAACATTCTGAATAAATCGCTGGAAGAGAGAAAAAAAAAAGAACGACTACTTGAAATTCTTGACGAGCAGGGATACTCCATTTCCCCATCCATGTTCGAGAAGGATATCGAAACTATGAGGCATTTATTTAATCTGCCCATTGCGTACGATCGCACAAAGCATTTAGAGGGGTATTACTATACAGAAAAGAATGTCAGTTTTGACATTCCCATGAGCGATGAAGTTGTGAAAACCATATATGGTGCGCTCAATCAACTGGCTCTGTTTCAAAACACCACTGCATTCCGAAATGCAAAAGAATCGCTGGAGAAAATAATGTCCCGGCTCGAAATTGATTTGAAAAGGCCTGTGTCAGGAAGAAATAAAATTATTTTTTACGAACCGCAGACAAATTTCAGCGGCAGTGAATGGATTGCACCTGTATATGATGCAATTGTAGAACGGCAAAAAATTGCCTTTACATTCTCCCAGTTTGACAGTAAAACAGATCATTTGGTAGAGCCATATGCATTAAAGGAAATGGCAGCACGCTGGTATGTATTAGGGGCTGAAGAAAACAAAACAGTTGTATTTGGTCTTGACAGGGTTACAGACTTGAAAATTACGGATCAGTATTTCCCCATGGACAAACAATTCCGGGAAAATCTTCATTATAATATAAAATATGCCGTGGGTCAACTTGATTTTACAAAAAGACACCACGGGGTAAGAATCCGTTATGACAATGCAGTAGCGAATGAAATTCTGACACATAAAATTAATGACACCCAGGAGGTAATCGCAAAGAACGACCAAGGCATCGTGATCTTCGTCGATGTTAACCTGAATGAGGAATTTGTCCGCAAGGCGATCCTTCCATATGGCGACAATGTTGAAGTGATCTGGCCGCCTTTTGTTGTGGACATGGTCATAAAAATCCTGCAGAACATTTTACACAAGTACGATCACTATGCTGAAAGCCGGGATAAAATAAACAAACTGCCTGACACAGATAAGTCGTAAGTACATCCTTTCAGTTCATTACCGGGCTTTAATCCCTACCACGGCATGCAATAAACAGGCGAAATCCCCGATCGATTTGCGGTCGCTCCCGATGGCCACACGCCATTTGGTGTCTTCACCGCTCTCTCTCATTTTCTGATGCAATGCAGCGCAGGATAAAATGAACTCATCATGGGCTGCTGTGCGATCAAAATCCATCTTGATCTGCTCATGCATCTCTGCATAATACCAGTCCACCCTGATCCTGGAATAAATGATAGCCCGCTCCATCAATGTATTGAACAGTTGAGTGTGTTTTGAGCCTTTTACGGTCTCAAATATTACCTTTACATCCGGCAATTGCAATTGCATATAAGGAATATCTTCGCTTGTCAGTTCTCTGATTTCAAATTCATCCATAGGTTATATTATTATTTGTTAGTTGATTCTCTTTTAATTGCCAAAATAGGGTCAGACCTTATTTTCCAGTCTTTAGATATCCCCATTGACACTGGCTACATTTCTTCCCTCCCGAAGAATAAGGTCCTTTATGTTCTGACACACATCCCGGGCAAACCCGGAAATTACATTTGTCGCAAACATACCATGAAAAATTAATCGGGTATTGCTTTCCGCATACCATACAAGAGATCAGATACGTGCATAGTTTTTTGTTTTTAAGGGTTTGAAAATAATGATGGCACAAAGGTAAACCGGCAAAACATAATGTATTTGTGGAGCAGAAAAATAACCTGCCAGGTTTCTCAAAATGCACTTTTTTTTTAAAATAAATCACTCCGTAAATAGGTGGAGTACCTATGATTTACCTTTGCAAACATGAATTTTACATACTTTGAACACAAACTCAAATAGCCGAAGTATAAAAAACTTAGCTTTGACCAATCTTAGCACCCTTAACATTACACCATGATAACAATTCATTATTCACAGTATTTTGACCCCAAGGTTTTCTACGGAAACAACAGTACGGATCTGGCCACAGTCAATGTTGCGTATTCCGGACCGATGGGATTGCTGAACTACCTGGAGCGGGAACTTGGTCTTACCGGGAATTATCCCGACGCACTGGATCGTGCGAACCGCTATTCAGCAGCTTTGTCAGTACATTTAACTGATGACCCGGACGCATTTTATGCAAAGGCATTTTTAACCGATGAAATGGGGGTGGCCAAAGACCTCCTGCGATGGCGCGATGACCTGGTTTGGCTGGGGTGGAAGAAATTAGCGCCCGATGAGCAACCCCAACGATTAAAAACACTTGCCCTCGTTGAACTTCAATTCATTGACCGCTATTTTCATTATGGCGTTGCTGACCGGTGGCAGGATGTATTGAACGTGATGCCTGAAGATCCCGCGAAACTTAACCTGATGCTGATCTTTTACGATGATCCTCAACTGGTGCATCCGTTTTTCAGAAAATTATTCAAGAAACTAGAGGCGTGCATTGAACACCAGGATTTGAATAAAAACATCACCATTGAAGCCAACAACCTGGGAATGGTGAAAAACCTGCTGCTCGGAAAAAAGACGGATGATCTTGCGTTCCGGCCATTGAGTCAGGACAACTCTTTGTCCATCCTGCAAATAAAAGACAACCATCTTGCGGCAGACCTCCTGTCAAACCAGATCAAACAAGGGTTCAATCCTGTTGTGATCAATGCCGACAACAAAATTCTGGACCACTACCTGACGGCCAATGGACTACCGGCTTCCGGTTCTGAACTGACCAATTCGAATCCCCTGATCATTCAGCTTTTTAAGCTGATCGCCGTTAGCCTGGTGAGTCCGCTGAACGTTTACAACCTGCTCTCTCTTTTGCAGTCTCCCTACTCCCCCATTCCAAAAAACCTCTCGCGTAACCTGGCACGGCTGCTGATCGACAAACCGGGCGTGGATGGGGCACAATGGAAGGAAACCATCGAAAACTATTTCCTTGAATTTGAACAACAGGAACCTGATCCGAAAAAAATAGAGAAAAAACGTGCAGCGGTCGGATTATTCCTCTCATTTAACTTCGGTACGGTCATCAGTATTGAACGGATAAAGAATGTTTATGCCTCCCTGAAAGGTTGGGCCGATCAACATTCCATCCTGGAAGGGTTTGACCATAGCAAGGAAGAAAAAGACCAGTTTGCCTGGCTGAGCAAACTCTCTGACGCCCTGCTGAAAAAAATACAGAATGAAGCGGCAACGGTCGAAGCGGCTACCCTGCTCAAATTGATCGACAGTATATACGAACCCGCCACCTTTATCAATGAGATCATACAGGTCAACTCCATAGATCGGGTCAGTTCCCCCGCTGCCCTGCTTGAAAATCCTCCGGTAATATGGTGGCATGACTGCTACAATGCAAACATCAAGGCCGATCAGCATGTTTTTTTATTTGCAGGCGAAACAGCGTTTTTGCAGATGAAAGGCATCGACACCTATCTTCCGGCCAACCAGGTGAAGCTGGCATACGAAAAAATAAAACGAGGAATCCTGGCGGCATCCGCGCAGTGTGTTCTGGTGGTTGTGGAAAAATGCAACGGTGAAGTGACTTCAACACATCCGGTTATCTCGGAGGTAACTGCTGGTTTTCAAAACGTCCATCAAATCACTTCAGTAATCAGCGATATTGCATCACTGACCTCTCATGCCTTACAGGAAAATCTTACCAGCAAAATCGGTTTGCCTCAGCCCAAAATCAGCTGGCAACTCAGCAATCCAGGTCAACTAAAAAAACGGGATACCGAAAGCGCCTCCAGCATCGAAAAACTGATTCAGCATCCCTTTGAATGGGTTATCAAATACCAGGCAAAATTAAATTCGGGGAACTCTTTCACCCTGCCCGACCTATTTACTTTGAAAGGAAATATTGCCCATGCCACCACCGAATCCATATTAACTCAGCTTAAAAATGATCCTTATTTTCAATTAACCAATGAACTTATTACTTCCCAGATGAACAATAAAATCAAGGAAGAGGGTCTGGTTTTCATGCTCGCGGAACGGCGTTTTGAATACGAGGAGCTGGTGCGGAAATACACCCATGCCATCCGGTCGCTGGTTGCTATCATCAAGGACAATGAATTACAAATTTTGAATTGCGAATTTAAAGCAGGGAAGGATATTCCCGGGATCGGATTTGTCGAGGGCAAAATGGACCTTGTTTTGACAAACAAACAGGGGCAACAGGTCATCTTCGACCTTAAATGGACCAAAAACAACAAGAAATACCAGGTAAAATTAGAAGAAGGGAAATCGGTTCAGCTTGCGATCTACTACAGTTTACTTGACAGCAGCCCAAAGACCGGCTATTTTATGTTCGACAACGGGAAAATTTATACCGGACATGACTTTAAAGGTGAGAATGTAGTTCCAGTAAAGATCCCGGATGAACTCAATGAGCCGGGCGTTCTTGCAAAAACCTGCAACTCTCTGGCCTTCCGCTGGGAGGAACTTGCTAAAGGGGAGATTGAGATCGGCGATAATGCAGTCGTAACAGATCTTCCATATTTCAATGCCACCGGTGAAAAGAACCTGATCCCGCTGGATATTGACAAAAAGAAAAAAATCAAGTACGGCGATGCGTACAGCGGGCTGGAACTGTTTAAAGGAATTATTCAATAGCATATATACCTGAAAATGAAAAATATAACTTTTATCAACGCCGGGGCCGGCAGCGGCAAAACCTACAGTCTTACCGAGGAGCTCTATCGCAACATCCACAGCGGCAAATGCCAAGGAGACCAGGTTTTGTTAACAACCTTTACCAAACTGGCTGCCGAAGAGATCAGGCAGCGCGCGTATTCAAAACTATTGGAAAAAGGTAAGACAGAGGATGCCATTGCGCTGCAGAATGCTTACATCGGCACCGTCCACTCGGTTGGATACCGGCTGATCAATAAATTTTGTTACCTGATCGGCCTTTCTCCCAACATCAAAGAACTATCGCAAGAGGATGCGGATTTCTACTTTTCTCAGGCCATTTCCGAGATCCCGACGGTGGATGACCTTGACAAACTGGCCCTACTTTCCGAGAGGTTTCAGTTTCAATCGGCAGGGGACCATGTTTTTGGAGAGTTTGATCCGATGAAATGGAAGAAACATATATTGGACATCATCAATGAAGCCAGGAGAAACAACATTGATGATCTGACGCAAACGGGATTCAGCTTTATCAACTCCATTGAGTTTATCCAATCTGTTTTTGGAGCTGGTTCTAACCAAATGCTGGATTTTGAAAAGATCAAATCTGATGTAAACGGAGTTCTTCAGTATTTGGAAAACCTTCCTGAACCCAAAAATGGGGGAAGAAAAAAGGCAGGGAAAAAACTGGAGGCAAATCTGAACGGCAGGAATATTTCTTATCCTGATTTTATGGACATTTTTGATGTTGCCAGCGATATCATCAATCAGAAGGATCCTGCCAATATTCATGCGCAGGGATTAATAGATACCATGGGTGGGTTTTATCGTTCCAAAACATTTCAGGACGATATGGCAGCCTATACCGGGTTGATCTTTAAAATTGCCCGAGAATGCATGACCGCCTTTACGGAATACAAAAGGCAACATGGATTGGTGGATTACACCGACATGGAGACCCGGTTCCTGGAATTGCTGAACCTTCCAGAAGTGCAGGTTGAAATCAAACAGACCATCAAACTGGTGATGGTGGACGAATTCCAGGATTCAAACCCGATTCAGTTGAGCATCTTCATGAAGCTCGCCGAAATTGTTGACCAGAGCATCTGGGTAGGCGATCCGAAGCAGGCCATCTACGGATTCAATGGTTCCGATCCGGTATTGGTCAGCAATTTGTTGAAGGTGTTTTACCGGCAAAACGACCAAAACCTAAAACTGCAATTGTTAAAAAATTCATGGCGTTCCAGGGCCGATCTCGTGAATTTAACCAACAGGATGTTTGAGGTTTGCCTTGAAGATCAATCTTCACCGGTGATGATCCGTAAAAATGATATTCTCGGGGATGAAACCTCCATACAAAGCTGGATCGCTGAAAAGTTCGGAACGAAAGAAGAGATCACGCTCTCTGCAAGTGATACCATCGGACTGATTCCCGTCCGCAATGACAACAAGGAGGGCTTTTCTCCCGATGCACCTCAGCTTGCCCTCAGCCATTGGCATTTTACAAATGACTTTGATAATGCCGGAAGTGTCAACAATTTCTACTATTATCTTGCCAGTACCATCAAAGATCTGCTTGATAAGAACCTGCCTGTTTATGATAAATCCATTCGGAAGATCCGGCCGATGGTGCCTGCTGACATTGC
>Ga0118677_10010916_pt1 | contig 13751 bp, 11 predicted proteins | sample AliMusrvi5mmetaG_FD_86154 | JGI IMG/M metagenome (GOLD analysis project Ga0118677, IMG submission 86154) | reverse complement strand
TCGGGTGTGAGGTTCGCGCCGGTGGCGGTCATCCACACGAGCGGGCAGTAGTTGAGCACAAAGTGATGTTTGCAGAATGCGGCAGCGGTGCCGAAGCGTTCCGCGAACAAGCCCCACAGGCGGCGACCGCTCACTTCGGAACGTTGGCAAGCAAATCCCTCGACCGGCCGTTTGGGATGTTCCGCGACCGGTTTGCCAACGGCTTCATGGATGCCCATCCAATCGCGGACGGCGGCCACTTCGCCGAAGGGCACCCCGGTTTGCACCATGCCGAAGGGCCCCGGATTCATGCCCAAAAACACCACCCGCTTCCTGCCCCGTCCGAATTTCTCCAGATACCGCTGGTGGGCTTGCCACGCATAATCGAGCGGGCGATACACACAAGCTACCGGTTCCGCGAATCGCAGATCCCGCAACTCCACCGCCAGACGCCGGGTGGATGCAATCAGTTCGTTCATGGCGGTTGCGGACATCTAACAGATAACGGAAGTGGTCTCAGAGGCCCTTGAAGCCCTTGTATTCCTCATAGGTGCCGGTGGGCACGGGCACCGGTTTCCATTCCCGGCTGAGGCGACGGTGTTGGTTGATGAAATCGGTGGGATCCGCCCAGTGCGCGAAGTCGAGGTTGGCGTGGGTGCGCGTCATGCCGATGGCGAGATCGTGGCGGATTTCGAAATGCAGGTGCGCGGGATACATGCCGAAGTTGTTGCCAAGGGTGGCGATCTGCTGGCCGCGTTTGATGGCTTGGCCGGTTTTGACCAGCATCTTCTGCAGGTGGCCGTGCAGGGCATCGATGTATTTCACGGTTTTCGTGGCGGCATCCCGATAGGCATGGCGGGTAATCACGACATTGCCCCAGGCACCGCCCACGTTGTAGGCGAAGGTGCAAATGCCGTCACCAATGGCATAAACCGGGTCGCCCAAGTCGGTGTCACCGCCGCCGCGCCCGTTCCAGTCCTCGCCGAAATGAAAGGGTGCCCGCAACCGGACCCCGCGCGATTTGTAATAGCCGTCGGCATTGGGTTTGCCCACCGGAAAATCAAAACCATCGGCCAGATTCACCTGGATTTCCTGAGCCACCGCCGCCCACGACCCCGCGCACCAAAGCACCAGCAACACCGCCAGGCTTTTGCCACGCCATGAGTATCGCTGAGGTGATCGCTACCGGGCCATCACCAAAGTCCACTCGCCAATCGCCGCTGCCGCAAGCCGAAAAATACCACGAGCCATTGACAATCAGGCCTCCTTAGGGAATCGCCACGCATGGAGCCAAATCGGTTTTTGAAAAATAAATGACGTGACGGCGGTATTCTTTTGAATCTGTCTTGACACGGGTGGGTTGTGCGCATTTTGCTCGTTGAGCCAACGGTATGTTGTCCAAGCCCAATCCATCCGCCGCGATCATCGCGGCCACGTTCTGTTTCCTTGTTGCAATGGTCGCTCATACGAGCGCTCAAGCGCCGCCTGCTACCCCGGGAGGGCCGCCGGGCATGGCACCCGGCACGCAAAAGCGGATCATCGGCGAGGCTGAAACCGCGTTCGATAAAAAGGAGTACGCCACGACGGTGACGAAACTCAAAGAAGTGATCGGCACGCTCGGACCCAAGATGAATCCGGCTTACGAAGGGCTCTATTTCCATCTCGCCCTGGCCTATCTGCTCAATAGCCAATATCCGGAGGCCGAGACCGCTTTTGAGGATTGCGCCAAACGTTTCCCGAGTGGCGAATACGCCGCCCGCTGCCAGCTTGGCATCGGGCGCGCCTGCATCCTGCAGGACAACAACGAGAAAAAAGAGAAGGCCATCAAGGCTCTCACGGAAGCCGCGAAAGAGCCGAAATTCCGCTCCGAGGCAGGCCTCTGGCTCGGCCAGGTCCTGATCGAGTTGAAAAAGCCCGAGGAGGCGCTGAAGGTGTTCCGCAGCCTGATGGGGTCGGATGTCCGCACCAACCAGCAGACCCTCGCCGCCGTCGAGGTGGTCGGCCTGCTCGCCGACCTCGGCAAGGAAGGCGACCTGATCGCTTACCTCGACCGCTTGTCCCACCAACCCGGGATCCGTGACGCGATGACGTTTTTCGTCAACGAGATCATCCGGCACGGTGACGAGATGGTCGCCAAGGGCGGCGACGAGACGGGGTCCAATGATGCCTACGACCCAGCGCTCGCGATCTATCGGGCGGTCCCGCCGCGCAGCCAGATTCTCGAAACCCAGAATGAGGCCCTGGCGGCGATGCGCAAGGACCAGACCACCCTCGAACGCGTCATCGATGCGGAAAAAGACAAACCGATCGAAAAGCGCAGCAATGCGGCGGAACTGCTCTCCGCCCTCAGGCCCGGCATCGAACTGGCGGAAGCCGCGACCAAGGCGATCGAGGCGAAACCCAATCTCGATTCGGAACTGCTGATGCGCCGCGGCCGCTGCCTCTATTATCTGAAGCGTTACGAGGAGGCGCTCGTCTGCTTCCGCACGCTGCGCACGAAATACAAGTCGGCACCAGACGTCGAACACGCGTCCTACGCGGAAATCGTCATCCTTTCCAAGCTGAATAACATCCCGGAACTCAAGGACAAGTGCCAGCAGTTCATGTCCAAACATCCGGAATCGTCCCATATCGAGCAGGTCACATCCCTCGCGGTCGAGGTCCTCGTGAAAAGCGGCAACTGGAAGGAAGTCCGCTCGTTCTGCAGCGCTCTGGCCGAACGGTTCCCGAAATCGGAAAACCTGGAAAACTACATCTTCTATCAGGCGGTGGCGTTTTTCATGGAAGGCAATTTCGGGGAATCCACGCCGATTTTCACCAAGTTCCTCAAGGATTTCCCCAAGAGCGACCGGACCGAAACCGCCATGTACTATATGGCGATGTCCTATTTCCTGGGTAACAAATACAAGGAAACCCTCAAAGCCTGCAAAGCCTATCTCGAAAAATTCCCCGACGGTGACTACGCCGGCGACATGCACTACCGGTTGTCGTTCATCGATTTCAACGACACGGTTGACGACCAGTCCGACAAGATCATCCGCGAATTGGGCGATTTCCTGCAGACCCATCCCGATGACGCCGCCAACGGCTCGATGTACTGCCTGATCGCCGATACCTACAAAAAGAAGAAGCCCAATCCCAAAGCCGATCTGGAAACCCAGAACAAGGAAATCCAGGACTTCGAAGACGGGGCCCTCAAAGCCTACATGGGTGCGGTCAAGACCGACAGCCTGGACGACATCATGCAGTATGCGCTGGACAACGCCACCACCATCCTGCAGCGGCGCAACAAATGGACGGAAATCGGCGACATGCACGCCGAATTCATGAGGCGCAAGCCGGACAGCCAGTTGTTCCTGCTCTCCGCCCGCTGGATCGCCCGCGTGTACGCCCGCGAAAAAGACGGCTACCCGAAAGCCGTCAAGGAGCTTGCCAAGGCCATGGAGCCGAAAATCAGCGATCCCACCTGCGAGCAGATCGAGTACCTCATCGACGAACTGGTCAAAACCGTCATCGCTTCCGAGAGAAAAAAACTTCAGGACGAGAGGAAAGCCGAGATCGAGAAAAAGGCTGAAGAGGAGAAGGCGAAGGCCGAGGCCGGAAACAAAACCGCCCCTGCCACAAACAGTGACGCCTCGGCCGCGTCCAAGGATGCTCCGGTCGCGATCGTGAAAAAGAAGGACGTCGAATTCGAGGTCGTTGAAAAGCTGCTCGTCGATGCGCTCACCGAGATCACCCAGAAGACCCAGAATGAGACGACGGCCGCACGCATTTATTACGCCCGCGCCCGCCTTGCCCAGGCGCTCAAGGAGACCAACCGCTCCGATCTTTATCTGAAGGGAATCGCCACGGCCAACGCGGGAAATCCGACCGTCTTGAGTCCCACGTTGTTGTCGCTCTGCGGGAACATCCTGCTCAAAAACGGAGACCTGGATGGGGCTGAAAAGATGTTCCAGCGCCTGATTGATCGCTTCCACGACGGGATGTTTTCCGATGCTGGACCCGTGGGCATGGGTTACGTCGCACTCAAGCGCGGCAAACCCGAGGACGCCCTGAAACTCTTTGACGAAATCCTGGCAAACAACAACGGAATCTTTTGCTTCAAGGAAACCACCCTCGGCAAGTTGCAGGCGCTCGTCGATCTGGAAAAGTTCGAAGCCGCTGAAACCCTTGCCAAGCAGATCGTGTCGGACAGATCGTTCCGCGGTGAAACGGCGGGCAAAGCCTATCTGTTGCTCGGCGATAGCTGCGTGCGACAGGCGAAAAAGGAAAACGGTCTCACCAGCGATAAGGCCAGGGAATTCCTCAAGGAAGCCCACGCCTACTATCAGCGGGTCTATACTGCCTATCGCGGGTTCCCCGAAGTCTGCGCGGAAGGTTACTGGTGGGCCTGGAAAACCGCCTTGGATCTGGGGAATCTCGAACTCGCCAACGAAACCCTCCATGCCTTCCTCGGCGACAACGAGAAGTACAAAATGAACGGGAACAAGGATAAACTCAAGAACACCCAGCGGTACAAGGACGCCGCGAGCGGGGTCAAATAATCCACGTCCATGGCGCAGTTATCCACCATCATCCGATCCTCCCTGCTGGCTGGCGTGTTCACCGCCGCGCATCTCGCCGTGGGTGCCGAGGATCCTGTGCGAATCGTTTTCAAGAACGGCCCATCGATCCCGGCTTCCGCAGTCACCCTGACTGTTGACAAGGAGAAAGGCGATCGGTTCGTGGTGAAGACCGATGCCGACCCCTACAAGGTCGGACAGGAAATCCCCTTCACCTCGGCCGATCACATCTATGGGGTGAAACCCGTGGCCGTGAGCCAGGGCGTCGTCGTCATGCTGACCGGCAAACCCAAGGACGCAATCAAGCTGCTGGAATCCGTCGTCAGTGAACAACGCATCACCGCGAAAATCTCCGGCAACTTCTGGCTGGAAGCGGCCCGCACTCTGTTAGTGGCTTATGCCTTGAACGGTCAAGCCAAGGAATGCACCGATCTTGGCAAGGAAATCGCCGAGGCCGCCCACATTCAGGGCATCGAACCCTTCGCGAGTCTCGGCAAAGCCCTGCTGATGCCCGCCACGCTCAAGTTCGATGACCGCGAGATCGCCCTGCGCGACCTGACGACCGGCACCCTGCCGGCCGACGTGTGCGCCTACGCATCGTTTTTCCGCGGCAACCTTTACAAAAAGGAGAAACGCAATGTCGAGGCGTTGGAAGCCTACCTCAGCGTGCCCTGTCTTTACCCTTCCGGTGGTCTGGCGCTGATGGCTGTCGCCGAAATGCAGGCGGCGGAATTGCTCGGCACGCTCAACCGCCGGGATGAAGCCATCGACCTATGCCGCTCGGCGGTCCGTGACGCGGTGGGCACAACCCTTGTCCAGGATGCAAACAAACGCATTGAAAGTCTCAAATAATCCCCTATAACCACTGATTCCAATCCAGCAACGCCCCATTCCATGAAAAGAACCATCTACGCGGCTGCTCTTGCAGCCTTCATGCTCCTGCCCACGTTCGCCTTCGCCCAAGCTGCCGCAGCCAAGGACGCTCCCAAAGAGGAAGTTCAAAAAAAGACCTTCCTCACAGTGCTCAAGGAAGGCGGACCGGTCATGTTCATCATCGGTGCCTTCTCGGTCGCGACCGTCTGGCTCGCCATCGATATCTGGTTCCGCACCAACGCCAAGAAAATGACCCCGGCCGGAGACGTGCATGTCGCCCGGGAAGCGTTCCTCGCGGGGGACTACGTGGGTGCCTATCAGGCGATGAAGGTTGCCACCAGTCCGTTTGCCCAGGTCGTGCAGGCTGCGCTCGGATCCGTTGGCTACGGCAAAACGGCCACCGAGGAAGCCTTGTTGGCCGAAGTGGACAAGATCAACTCGACCTTGCAGACCCGCATCAACTACCTGTCGGTGATCGGGGTGTGTTCGCCGATGGTCGGTCTGCTCGGTACCGTTTGGGGGATGCGCAAGGCGTTCGCCAACCTCGGAACCTCCGGCATTGGAGACCCTACCAAACTCTCCGAAAGCATCGGTGAGGTGCTCATCGCCACCGCTTCCGGTCTGTTCATCGCGATTCCCGCGTTCATGGGTTTCTATTTCCTGCGCAACAAACTCCAGGGCAGTATTCACCAACTGCAGGAGCAGGCGGAAGGCCTGTTCCGCAATGCGCCCTATGACTACCTCAAGGATGCGGACGTCGGCCAGGAAGCCACTTATGCGAATCTGCCCAATTGGGTGACCGGTGCCGCCGAAGGAGCCGATGCCGCCGCGCAGGCCTGATCCGCCCGATCCGCCAATGACTAACCCTGAACCCTTGATCCCATGGCCAGCGTAGGCGGAACTGAAAGCGGCGAACCTGAATTCCAGGTCGCTCCGATGATCGACGTGTTGCTGGTCTTGCTCATTTTCTTCATGAGCATCACCACCGCCGAGGTCCTCAAGATCGACAAGGGGATCGTCCTGCCGGTATCCAAGTACGCCAAGAAACGCGAACCTGAAATGTCCAAACACGAGTTGGCCGTCAACGTCCGCTGGGATCAGCGGGAGACGAAGGCCTATGTGAAAGTGGATGACAAGGACTACCCCACGCTTTTGGATCTGATACCGGTGTTCAAGGCGAGGCTGAAATTAGATGATAAGTTGCGGGTGGTCATCCGCGGTGACCGCGCACTGCCGGCCATCGAAATCCAGCGAATCATGGATTTGGTGGGGCAAGGCGGCATCTCGGACATCTCGTTCGCGGCTTCCAACAAGGAATAGGCCCAATGAAACGTCACAAAAAAAGGGGAACTTCTGAAGTGCATCTGGGATTCCAGATTGCGCCGATGGTCGATGTGGTGTTCGTCATCATGTTGTTTTTCATGGTGCTCGCCGGCTCGGTGAAGGTCGAGAACACCCATAACACCAAATTGCCGGGAACCGAAGAAACCAAAGAGGCCGTTACGTTGCCGGATGAAATCGCCATCCGCATCGAGGATGATGGCCAGGTCCTCCTCAACGAGGACCAGATCGACTCTCCGGAAATCAAGACTCTCCCCGAACTAACGGGAAGACTGATGGATCTCAAACACAGCAGCGATGCTTCCCAGTCCGTAGTGCTGGTCACGATTTACGCCGCCGAACAAGCCAAATACGAGCGCGTGGTGAACGTGCTTGACGCTTTGAGCCAAGCGAAGATCGGCAATGTGACATTCCAGGCCGGCGCACCCGCCGAGTGAGGTCCCCAGGACTCAGCCCGATCCAACCGCCATGGATGAGCCAATCCGTTTGGAGGAACTGGAGGCGATCCGCGCCGCCGCGGCGCAATATGTCGCCAATAAAGTTTACCGCACTTGCCTTTGCACCTTGATGTTGGAAGACTATTATCGTTCCCTGAACACCGGTGGCGGCAACGCCAGGGTGCCATCCGGCGTCTGACCATCCAGCCACCGAAAAAAAATTTCAGGTTTTTTCCACAAATCAGCGACCCCGTGTCACATATCACCTCGTAGCGAACAATTCACGTTAACCACCATGGACGAACAACCACATGTCAGTTTGGAAGAAATTGAAGTTTACGAAGAACAGCACAAACGTCACGTCGGATTCTGGACCAGGCTCGGCGGAGGTGCCCTGACCTTCGCCATCCTGTTCCATGTCATCGTGCTCATCCTCGGCGCGATCTGGATTTTCCAAATCGTCCACCTGCCCGAGAAAAAGATCGATTTCATGCCCGGCGGCGGCGGTGGCGGCGGCGAGCGCGGCGCGGAAACCAAGGTGCAGGCGAAAAAACGCGCCCAAATCACCCCCGCCACCAGCGTGAAACGGGTCTTTGCCGAAGGTGCCAAATCGAGCTATTCGATCCCCGATGCCGGCGACACCTTCGGCGAAATGACCAGCCTCAGTCAGGTCACCGGCGGCGGCGCGACCGGCGGTCTTGGCGGCTCGGGCACGGGCAAGGGCTTCGGCAGCGGCAGCGGCAGCGGCATGGGCAGCGGCCATGGCATGGGCAAGCTCTTCGGTCTGATTCCCGAAACCATGCGCAAGCGCTGTTCCAAACAGGACCGCCTCCAGCGCCTCAGGGAAAACAACGGCACCCCCGAATGCGAGGACGCCGTGGTCAAGGGACTCAATTGGCTCAAGGCCCACCAATCGGCCGATGGATCCTGGGGCACCCAACACAAATCCGCCATGACCGGCCTCGCCCTGCTCGCGTATTTCGGCCACTGCGAAACCCCCCATTCCACCGAATACGGCGAATCCTGCCTCAAGGGCATCACCTATCTCGTGGATATCGGCATGAAAAACGACGGCAAGCTTGCCCCCGATCCCGGCGGACAGCCGTTCTGTTATGAAATGGGCATTGCCACCTATGCCCTCGCCGAGGCGGCCACCTTCTGCAAGGAAACCAAATACGACGTGCCCAACCTGATGGCCGTCGCCGAGAAAGCCGGCCAGTTCATCATCGACAACCAGCACCGCAACGGCGGGTGGGCGTATCAATACGCCACTTATGACGGGCATACGGACGTCTCCGTAGTCGGCTGGCAAGTCCAGGCACTCAAGGCGTGCAGCCACACCGGCATCAAGTTCCATGGCATGCCCGGCTGCATCTCCAGGGCGCTCAAATATCTGGACTCCTGCCAGAATGACATCGGTGCCTTCGGTTACTCGGGGCCGCCCGCTAAAGGCGCATACTGGCCGCTGACCGGTGTGGGCGTGCTTTGCAACCAGATGTGGGGCAAACGCGGCGCGGAAGTCAGCAAGGGCGTGAGGGCCATCTCCAAGAACAGCCAATTCGATTTTTTGGGAGATTCCGGCAACCTCTATCAACATTACTATGAATCCCAGGCCATGATGCAGCATGGCGGCTCCGAATGGAGAAAATACAATGACGTGTTCCGCGACCAACTCCTCAAAAACCAGAACGGGGATGGCTCATGGAAAAAACCCGGTGGCAAGGGCATCGCATCCAGTGGTGAACAGGTTTACGACACGAGTCTGTGCGTTCTCATGCTGGAAGTGTATTACCGCTTCCTGACCACCGGCGGCGGTGCCGGCGGCGCGATCAAGGATCATTCCGGGATCTGACGGTCCGCAAGTCAGGCCGGACCGCGAGTCTCCAGACTCGCCAGCGAAAAGAAGCGGATCGAAGATCGGAGATTGTGGATCGAGGACAAGCGCTTCGCTATCTTCCATCCCCGATCCCCGATCCCCGATCCTCAATCCTCAATCTCTTCTCGCCGAGGCTTGCGTTGAGAGGAAATCCGGCTAAAATGGCGGCACGTTCATGAAGTGCCGCCATTTTTCCGTAGTGGGGTTGTTCCTCTCCACATCCTTTGCCACCGCGGCTGCCGCCGCGCCACCCGAAGCGCTACCCAAGCAGATCAACTTCCTCGATGTGCTGGCCAAGGGAGGACCCATGATGTATCCGCTGGGTGTGATGTCGGTGATCATGGTGCTCCTCATTCTGTTGTTCCTGCTCACCGTCCGGCGCAACGCCATCGTCAGCGACCGCTTCATGATGACCGCCGAATCCATGCTCCGCAAACGCGACTACCTCGGCCTCATGTCCTTCAGCCAGCGGCGCAACGAGTGCATGGCCCGCATCACCCAGCGAACCCTCGAATTCATGGCCGGCAATCCGTCCAGCGCCTTCGATAATGTCCGTGACGCCGCCCAAACCGAGGGCTCGCGCCAGGCGGGCATGCTGACCTCCCGCATCACCTTCCTCGCCGATCTCGGCTCGCTCGCCCCCATGGTCGGCTTGTTGGGAACCGTCATCGGCATGATCAAGGCGTTCACCGAGATCTCCGCTGGCGAAGTCCAGGGAGTACGCCAGATGGGCCTCGCCCAAGGGGTGTCCGAGGCTCTGATCGCCACCGCCAGCGGCCTCGCCATCAGCATCGTCTCGCTGTCGTTTTACTCGTTGTTCCGCGGCCGGGTGCAAAAATACATCGGCGAACTCGAAGCGGCATCCACCCATCTGGTCGCCCTCCTCCACGGCCAGGTGGAACGCCAGCCAAAACAGGCCCAAGCTCTGCCCGTCAGCCTTTCTCCCATCGGCGGCGAACGCCAGGACGTGCAGGGGATCTAACAATCTTCCGCAATGAAATTCACCAACCGCCAGCCACCGCCGATTGCCATGCAGTTGGCACCGATGATCGACATCCTGCTGCTGCTGCTGAGTTTTTTCATCATCAGTTTCCAGTTCAGCCGTTCGGAAACCGAACTCAAGGTTTCGGTGCCCACCGCCCAGGAAGGGGCCGAATCCGAACGCCAGCGCGGCGAAATCATCATCAATGTGCTCACCGACGGCACCCTCCGCGTCGAAGGCTCCACCGTGGATTTGATCCAACTCCATGACAAACTCTCGGCCATCTCCAAACAATACAAGAACCAGCCGGTGCGCATCCGCGGCGATGGCAAGGTCGCCTACCAGCGCATTGTCGAAGTCATTGATACTTGCCAGAAGGCCGGAATATGGAACATATCCTTTGCGACCCAACGTCCCGTCCCGGAAAAGTGAAGCACCCCGGAAAAGGTCCAGCTCCCACGCCCCTTGAAACGCACGCTCGCAGCCATCGTTTTTCTTGCCGCCTGCCCCGCCACTGCCCAGACCCCGAAGGCGGTGCCGGTGGACCCGGCCTTGACCCCTGACGCCTCGAACGATCTTTTCCAGCGGGCCAAGAATCTTTACGATGCCGCCCAGGCGAGCACCGATGTGCAGAACCGGCGCGATTTCTATCAACGGTCGTCCCAGATTTTCGCCGAATACCTGACTTCGTTTCCCAACCATGCGAATGCCGAAATGGCCTGGTGGTACCTCGGCAACAGCTACTATCAGTCCGGCCAGCTCGATGACGGCAAACGCTGCTTCAGCACCTTGCTCAACCGTTACGGCAAGGGCAAATGGGTCGCCGCCGCCGCCTACACCCTGGCCGCCGAACATTACAACAAGGCGGAATACGCGCTCGCCGCGCCGATGTTCGACCGCTATGCCACCAATGCTGCCAAACCCGAGGAACGACCGCGTGGCTGGTACTTCGCCGGCAATTGTTACCGCTTGCTCGGCCGTGACCGCGAGGCCTCCGCCGCCTTCAAAAAAGTCATCGAGGATCCCGAAGGCGGCACGTTCGCGCCCCAGTCGAAAGTCGCGCTCGGCCACCTGGCTCTCAACGCGGGCAAACTCCAGGATGGCCTCACCCTGTTCGAGGAGGTGATCTCCTCACCCGTTCCGGCGAAAATCCGCGGCGAGGCCGCGCTGCAGGCCGCACTCACCGCCGCCAAACTCGAACACGCCGAGCTCTCGGACCGCTATCTCGCGTTGATCCTGCGCACGCCTGGCATGGAGGACTTCCGCCCGGATGCCCAGACCGCGCTGATGGGCAACCATTTCGCCAGAGACCAATACAAGGAAGTCATCGAAATCTTCAAGAGCAACTCCACCAAGGCCGATGGGGAAAAGGAGGCGGCCCGCCTGATGTTTGCCGCCCGCTCCTATATGCGCCTCAAAAAACCGACCGAGGCCATGGACCTTTTCCGCGAAGTCGAAAAACTGGTCAAACCGGAAACCGATCTCGCGTTCCACGCATCCTACTACCGTTTGTTGTGTTTTTTCCAGGTCGAAGGTCGGCATGTGCCCGAGCAGGTGGACGCCTTTCTCCAGCTCTATCGGAAATCCAGGCCGGATGATTCCCGCATCCACACCGCCCTGATGATGAAAGCGGAGACCCTTTGTGCCAGCAAGGATCTCGCCAAGGCGGCCAAGGTGTACAGCGAAATCAATGCCAATGCCGTGAGCGAGAAAAACCGCCCGGGCCTGCTCTATCAGCGCGGTTGGTGCATGGCCATGGCCGGAGATCCCCAAGGTGCCGTCCGTTCGTTCTCCGAGTTCATCACCCGTTACCCGAGCGATTCGCGCGTCCCTTCCGCCCTCGGCAAACGGGCCAAAGCCTATGCCGAAATGGATGACCCGAAGAAGGCCATGGCCGACTTCGACCGCCTCACCGCCCAGGGCATGCCCGAAGACCTCGCGTCGTTCGCCTGGCTCGAATCCGCCCGCTTGCGCCGCAGCGAAAACAATATCCCCGACATGATCATCCGCTATCAGGGATTGCTCAAAAACGTCGGCAACCTCAGCGACAACCTGCAGGCCGAAGCCAATTATTGGATCGGCTGGGGACTCGTCAAAACCAACGCCGCCAAGGACGCCATCCCCTATCTCGAAAAAGCCCGCACCCTGCGTCCGGACGCCTATCGCAAACATGCCGGAATTCTGTTAACCCTCGGTTATTTCTCGGCCCAGGATACGGCCAAGGTCGCCTCGGAACTCAACCTCGCCATCGAGGGAAAATACGAATCGGATATCCCCGAACAAGTACTCCAGTGGTCCGGATTGCAATCGTTCAATTCCGGCGATTTCAAATTGGCCGCCAAATGCCTCGCCCTCATCGCCAGCCCCGACGAACCCCGTGCCACCCCCAAGGAGGTCTGGCGCTACCTCGCCAAAGCCCTCCTCGAAACCGGTGATGCCGCCGCTGCCCTCGCCGCCGCCAATAATGTGCTCGCCGTCGAGGAAAACCCGGCATGGAAAGCCGACGGATTGTTGGATCGCGGCCGCGCACTGTTCGCCCTCGACAAACCAGCCGAGGCCCGCAAGGACGCCGACGCGGCCGACGCGCTGCATCCCCAGGGCCGCACCAGCGCCGGCCTGCGCATCCTGTCGGGCGATCTGGATATGAAGGCTGACGATCCCAAGAAGGCCGCTGCGGCATATCTGTTTGTCGTCAAGTTCCACGAGGACAAGGACCTCAAACCCCTCGCCCTCTGGAAACTCATTCAAGCCCTCGAAAAACAGGATGACAAAACCGAAGCGGAAAAATACCGCCAGCAGCTCAAATCCGAGTTTCCCGTCTGGAAAGCCCCGTGACCTTGAATGGTGAATGAATTTGGTGGTTTTTCCGGGCGCTTTGGGCTTGTCTGCGGTCCCGGCCCACTACCGATACCCATGATCCCACCCGCCGCCACCACACCCGCCCCGAAAACCGCCAAACGCAAGACCGGCGCGGCCTGGACCCCTGAACAATCGTCCGAACTTTACGGCCTGGAATCGTGGGGGCACGGGTTCTTCGGGGTCAACCGCAAGGGCCACGTCACCGTACGCCTCGAGGACGATGACTCCGGCAAAGAGGTTTCGTTGTTCGAGGTCATCGTGGGCCTGCACGAACGCGGCACCCACCTGCCGGTGTTGCTGCGTTTCCGCGATCTGCTGCATTCCCGCATCGCGGAAATCAACGAGTCGTTCCGCAAGGCCATCAAGGAAACGGGATATCACGGCGAATATCGCGGCGTCTATCCGATCAAGGTCAACCAGCAACGCCAGGTCATCGAGGAAATCGCCGAGTTCGGGAAAAAATACCACTACGGCCTGGAAGCCGGATCCAAACCCGAACTCATCGCCGCCCTCGCCCACATGCATGACCCGGATGCCTATATCATCTGCAACGGCTACAAGGACGAGGAGTTCATCGACCTCGCCCTGCACTCGCAGAAAATGGGCCTCAAGATCATGCTCGTGCTCGAAATGCCCGGTGAGCTGGATCTCATCCTCGAACGCTCGCTCAAGGTTGGAGTGCTACCCAACCTCGGCGTCCGCGTCCGCCTCTCCACCCGCGGCTCCGGCCATTGGCAGGACAGCGCCGGCGACAAGTCGGTCTTCGGTCTCAACGCCGCCCAGGTCATCGCTGTGGTCGATCACCTCAAGGAAACAGGTTACCTCGGTTGCCTGAAAATGCT
>Ga0118677_10010915_pt1 | contig 13753 bp, 5 predicted proteins | sample AliMusrvi5mmetaG_FD_86154 | JGI IMG/M metagenome (GOLD analysis project Ga0118677, IMG submission 86154) | reverse complement strand
GCACGCCGCCGTCCGCCAGCGCTTCAATGACAAGATAAACATATGCCGGGCCGCTGCCGCTCAGGCCCGTCACCGCGTCCAGAAGCGATTCCTTCACCTGCACCGCGCGGCCCACGGCACCCAGCATCTTCGCCACCAGCGCCGCATCCTCCGGCGTGGCGGCCCCGCCTGTCGCAAACGCCGCCGCTCCCTGGCCGATCAACGCCGGGGTATTCGGCATCACCCGCACCACGCGGACATCCGCCCCCGCCGCGGCTTCCAGTTTCCCCAGCGAAAGCCCGGCCACAATGGAAATAAGGAGCTTCCCGGCCAGAGCGTCGCCCATACCGCGCACTGCGGAGAGCGCGTCCGCCGGTTTCACGCACAGCACCACGGCATCCACGGTTTGAGCCAGCTCCGTGGCGTCCGCCGCGGCGTGCGCGCCCGTCTTGAACGTCAACGCTTCCACGGCTGCGGGCACACAATCGAAGGCCCAGATTGAGTCCGCGGGAAACACGCCCGCGTTCACCACGCCGCCGGCCAGAGCCGTCGCCATTTTGCCGCTACCGAGAAAACCAAGTTTCATGGCGCAAGGGATACCCTGCAAACGGCAGAACGCAAATCACAAAAACGGGAAATGCGCTCACCCGTTCCCCACTGCGCGCTGGATTCTCGCGCCAAAGTTCCCTATGTTGCGCCTCCCTTTCCATGTCAAACCGCTCCGATTGCTCCGCCCAACGCATTGCCGCCGCATCCGCCCACCTTCCCCTCGAACCGATCTCCCGCACCGAACGCTGGACTGCCGCCCTGCTCCTCCTGGCCGCCTTCGCGCTGCGCTGCTTCTACATCTTCCGCTTCCGTTACGACAGCGACGAACCCCAGCACCTCCACACCACGTGGAACTGGACCCAGGGGCTGCTGCAATACCGGGATTTCTTCGACAACCACACCCCGCTCTTTCACCTCCTCTTTTCCCCACTGGTCGCAGCCATCGGCGAACGGCCTGACATCCTGACGTTCATGCGCTTTGCCATGGTGCCGCTGTGGGTGGTATCCCTCTGGGCGGTGTGGAAGCTCGGGAGCCGCCTTTTCTCCCGGCGAGCCGGGTTGTGGGCCGCCGTCTTCATCGCGCTCCTGCCGTGGTGGTTCTTCCCGGCGCTGGAATACCGGACAGACAATCTCTGGACACCCCTCTGGCTCTGCGCTCTGGTGGTGCTGCTCGGGGGCCGCCTTGGCGGATGGCGGGCCTTTGCCGGCGGGCTGATCCTCGGAGTGGCCGCCTGCGTCTCGATGAAAACGAGCCTGCTTGTCAGCGTCTCCGCTCTGGCTGCCGTGATGTCCCTGTTCTGCGCCCGGCGCTGGGACAGCATCACTCTGGTGCGTGCCGCAAAAATCACCGCCCCCCTCGCCGCCGGGATGCTCCTAGCCCCCGCCGCCGTCTGCGCCTTCTTCGCCGCCAAAGGTTGTTGGGTGGATTTTTACTACTGCGTCATCCAACACAACACCCTTCCCAATGTGGACGCCAAGGTCCACCCTTGGACGGAGCGGCTCGCCTTTCCCATTGCGCTCCCCTTCCTGCTCTTCCTGGCCGTACAGATCGCCCGGCGCGCCGCAACCCCCGCGCTGGCCGTGCGGTGGAGCTTCCTCTTCCTTTTCACGGGGCTCTATTACGTCTCGCTGGACAGCTTTTGGGCCCTGCTCACGCGCCAGGATTACCTCCCCTTTTATCCCCTGGCCGCCGTGCTCGCCGCGCCCGGCATCCTTTGGCTGGCCGCGAAGACCCGCCCTTCCCGCAGAGCCGCTTTGCTTGCCGGGCTGGGGTGCGCCGAAATCCTTCTCATCCTGGGGGGGCGCCCCCCGCAGATCGACGGCACCGCCGACCAGCGGGAACTCCTGCGCCAAGTCCTGCAACTCACCCAGCCCGGCGAGTGGGTCATGGACTTCAAAGGCCAGTCGGTCTTTCGGCGGCGGGCCTTCCATTACGTAATCGAGCCGCTCACCGACAGTCGGATGAAGCGCGGCATCATCCAAGACACAATCGCCGAGGATCTCGCTCAAAAGGGCGTCTGTGTTGTCGTCAACCGGCAACGCTGGTATCGTGAGGAAACCTTTCGATTCCTGGGCGAAAACTACCTGGCAGCCGGGCAGGTGCGCGTGGCCGGGCGCATCCTTGTCCCAACGGCGACCGTCCCGGAGCAAACGCTCTCCTTCCCCGTCGCCATCCCCGCCCGCTACGTTCTTTGGTCGGAAAATAAGCCCGTCCACGGCCTCCTGGATGGCTTGCCCTACGACGGCGCGCGTCTTCTTGCCCCCGGCCCACACACTTTCCGCCCCGAGGGAGCCTATAACCGCCTCACGCTTTTGTGGGAACGGGCAGCCGCCGAGGGATGCTTCCCCGACGCCGCCCAGCCCGGCTGGCTGTATGAACACTAGGCGGCTGATTCTTCAGTTGCTCTGAAGGAGGGGAAATTATCCGCCGTATTATTGGGGCGTTTTGACCTCAATCACCCGAAGGATGGTCGCCGCGGGCCATGGTTTGTCCCGGGGTTGATCCCGGTTGGCTGTAAGCGTTTCCCAGCGCAGACGAAATTGCCTGCCGTCGGAAGCCTGCCCCGAACCATTGGCCCACATGACGTTCATTCCCGGAAATTCTGATTCCGGGGCCATCAACGCACTTGGAAGCACGACCGTGTGCTCTGGTATTTTTTCTCCGAGCTTCATCGAAACGGGGTCAATTTCATACAGCCCAGCCCCGTATTTCTTATGCTTAATGCGAATCGCAAGCTTCCCGTCCACCACTTCCACGCCGCCATGACTGATACCGAAACCAAGGCTGCCGCCGCCCCCGAAGTCCCAACGATAATCCCAATGGGTCGCTTCGTAGATCTTCCATGCGTCGTGCTCGAAGCGCGCAAAGTACATCTGTGTATTCCCGCGCTCATCGTATTTATGATACGCAATCACCAGTTCTTTGTTCTTATCGAAGCCAATGCGCCCGGAACCATTGATGATGCCTCCTTTGAGCGGGATAGGGTCCACAATCAACCCGGGAGTCTCGATGCTGGCAGGGAGAGAGATAGGCTTGCCTGCCACGGTTTCCCAATGCGTGAGATCCTTGCTTTTGGCATAACTTAACATCTCGCAAAATTCCGCGCCGGGGTTGGTTCTCCATACCCAGGCCATGTGGTAATAGCCATCCGGTCCTTTGGCCGGCACGCTGGCATACGCATTCATCTTGCCTTTGCCCTCCAAGAGCGCCGTCGGGAGCAACCGCGTCCATGCTTTCTTTTGAGCATCGTAGATGTTATAAAGCGTGTCCCCGTTGCCGCTCTGCCCGTCGCGATAGATGAAAACAAGATTGTCGTTCGGGCCTTTCATAAAGACCGGATACGTCGTGCGCTCTTCCCTGTCGCCCACCATGGACTTGACCCGCTCCACGCTTTGGATATCCAGCGGCTTCGTTCCGCGAAAATAGACAAGCGGATCGACGTGCATGTTTCCCGAAACGTGGAGACAATTATCACTATCCAACGTCATCGTAATGTAATTGTGGGAATCCCAGCCCACATAGCTATCCAGCTTCTTGAACGTCCACTGCGCGCTATCAATGTCCCTCTGGGCAAGCGTCATCTGGCGATTGGCATCGTAGAACGCCACAAACTGGGTCTTCCCCTGAGTCAGAAGATAAAAGCCAACGGGGTGCCCCGACCACACGGTGGAAATATCCAGCTTTTGAGCGATTGCCGGGCTCTCCACGGGTTGAAACCCCACCTTGATCTGCGGGTCCACTTGTTTCGGCAGAGCGGACGCTGTCTCGGCCTCTGGCCCGCTGCTATCTTGAGCCAGCGAGAAATCGTCCAAGTACGCCGTCACCGTCCCGCCGTTCGAACTGTGGAGATAGATATACACCGAGGTTGCCTCGGACGGAGCGGTCGCAACCAACGTCATCGGTTTCCAATCTTCCGTGGGCTGCGGGGGAATCGTCACCACGCACTCGTTGCCCCGCTTTTGCGTGTTTAAGACTTCCCCATTCGCCGCCGTAAATACGAGATAAACATTCATTCCAGCGCCGCTCTGATGCTTGGCCCAGAATTTAAGTTTGTATTGCTTGTTCGCCTCGGCAGGCAGGGACACCGACCTCAGAGAACTCCCCAATTGCTTATCCTCATCCATCACTTTCAGGCACAGCTTTCCAGTGTGGGCTGCCGCATCGGTAATGGTGGACTTTCCACCATCAGTAGGATCAATGATCCAGCCAGCAAACTTGTCCTCAAAACCGGGATTCTGCAAAGCCAGAGCTTTGGGCGTTGGCGCCTGTTCGCCTTGGAGTGTCAGGGAAAAGAGGGGGGCCATCAGGCAACTCATTAGGAGATGTTTTGTAGACATTGGGGGGAACTTTGACGCGGAAAATACCCTTATGCGTTGAACGAAATAAAGGCCCATGGTACTTTCCCTGTTAAATGAACCCCAGTCGAAAGATAACCCTGCGCGACATTGCAAAAGTTGCCGGGGTTTCGCACGTAACTGTGTCGTTGGCATTGCGCAATCATCCTTCCATTCCTGAAAAGACCCGCAATCGGGTGAAGAAGATCGCCAAAGAAATGGAATACCAACCAGACGCGATGCTGGCGGCTTTGAATGCTTACCGACGTAGGAATAATGAAGTCCATTTCCATGCCGTCCTGGCGTGGATCCACTCGTTTTCTGATCGAAATGCGATGCACGGGGTTTCGGGGCCTAGTCTCTACTATAAGGGAGCGCATGAGCGCGCACTGGAGCTGGGATATGGGTTGGAGGAATTTTGGACTCTCGAGCCGGGGATGACTTCAAAGCGACTGGGTGAGGTCTTAAAAAGCCGACGGATTCAAGGCATTCTGTTGCCGCCTGTGCAAAGAGTTCAAACATCAAAAGTTCGACCGACGATTGACCTCCCTTGGGAATGGTTCTCCGTCGTCGCCTTCGGATTTTCACACCAGCAGAACTTTCATATCGTCGCAAACACCCAATATCGCACCGCTCGGAATATGGTCCGCAAGCTCCATTCTCTAGGCTACAAGAGAATCGGATTTTTTTCATGGATGGATATCATCGCGCGAACGGACATGAATTTTTCAGCCGGCTACTGGGCTGAGTGTAATTGGCTCCGATTGCGCCCCATGATGCTGCAAAATATCAGACCGGAAGACGCGTCAGATGATTATGACGCCGCATTCATCTCATGGATAAGGAAGGCTAAGCCGGATGCAGTCATCGGTTTCGACGGCAGGATCGCCTCTCTTCTCAAGAACAACGGAATCCAAGTGCCTCAGGATATCGCCGTTGCGGTTTTGGACCGCGACCCCAATCATCCCGAGATTGCCGGCATGGACCAGAATCCGATACAGATGGGCCGCGTCGCCGTTGATCAACTTGTGGGCCTGATTCAGCGAAATGAGCGTGGAATACCTGAATTTCCATTGTCAACTTATGTCGAAAGCATTTGGAGGGATGGACCGTCGGTTCCAGGCAAGAGATAACTTAACAGGGAAGCGAGGAATGCGTTGTTGATCGTGGGCCTCAAAGTTACCAAGTCCCGCCATGAATACCCCCGAATTCATTCATCTCCCAAAATTTATGCCTCGCCCCAAAATACCGCTTCTCCTGTTGGCTTTTGCCACGGCTACCCCGCAAATGCTGTCTGCGGCTGTTTATACATGAGATGGCGGGAATGCTGACATGTCCACGGTCAACGTCAGCGGCACGTGAAGCGGTGCCACAAGCTGGACTTCCGCGTCGCTGCCAGCGTCGACAGGAACGGCCATTTAGGGAAGCGTTACAGCGAATCGGATTGTGACCTACGATAACAACACCCTCAATGTGGGAACTGTCGGAAGTCTTGTTTTCGACCAGCAAACGGCGGGGATCACCAACACCTTGCTTCTGAACAAGAATCTCACGGTTACAAACGCACTCACCTTGGGGGCAACCAACGGAACAGGTTTTGCAAGCTGCTTGGAATCAGGAAGTAGCTGCTCGAAAAAGGGCTATGCGACCCCTGCCGTTCTGGGCTACGATGCACAAGCATTGATTGTCTCCCCCCCCCGATGAAAGCAATAGCCAAAATCATAGCGTGCTTGGCACTATGTGTCATTCTGACGCCGCACCTCTTCGCGGGAACCTATGCATTGCCCCCACAGACGACCGACGGCTCCGTCAACGGCTTGAATGCGATTGATACGGTGACGGGAACCGCAGGAAGAGTGGGGCTCTCGACCTCCAATGGCTATGGACGCGCCGCGGTCTTTGCTTTTTCCGTGCCGAAATTGCCCTTTGGCGAATCCATTACGGCGGCAAGTCTGAATCTCAACCTTGCCTCTACGACCGGCACTTTTACCTTCAATGGCGATCTGACCAGCCTGGGAATCTCCGCTTCGCCGTCCGTGCTGGGAACGGATTATTTCAACGGCACTTACGGCGCGGACCCGGATGCAACGCTGATCCAGCAGCATTTCCTGACTCCTAGCACGGCGCTGGGGCATGTGGTGGCCTCGAGCTCGGGCACTGCGGCCATCGCAGCGGACTTGGAGAGATATCGGGCGGCAGGAGCCACCGGCGGGTCGTTCTATTTCCTGCGTTTAAATCCCGATTTCACGACGCTATCCAACGCCGTCGCGGGTTACAACGTCAGCATGACGGAGGATGTGGCTGCCAATCAGCCGTCGCTTTCGGCTCAGACCACGCCGCCGCCCCAAATGGGGCGCGTTCTGTTTGAATACTGGACGGGGCTGGACACCAGCGGAACGGTGGGCAGCCTGACCAATACGGCGCTCAATACCAACTACCCCAATCTGCCGACCGCCCGCGAATATTCCACGGTGATGGAAATTCCGCAGAACATGGACACGTATTCAGGGGATCGCATGCGCTGTTATTTCTATCCCCCCGTCACGGGCTATTACACCTTTGCCATCGCCAGTGACGATAATTCCTCGCTGCTCTTCAGCACCAATGGCAATCCAGCCAACGCCACCCAAATCGCCTCGGTTACCAACCTTACGGCCTACCAACAGTGGAGCGCCTATGCATCGCAGACCTCGTCGCCCCTTTATCTTACCGCCGGGCAGACCTGCTACATGGAGTCGTTACACAAGCAGGCCACCGGTTCTTCCAACCTTTCGATTGGCTGGAAACCGCCCACGGGAGTCGTCGGTTCGGGGACCATGGGGCTCATGCCCGCGACTTACTGCGCGCCGTATGATGCTGGCGTGAGTTATACGAACGGGGTCATTTCAAACTATGTCCGGGCGTTCAATCACCCGAGGCTGATGATTTCCCCCGCAGCCATCGCCCGGCTGGCCAACCAGGTAACAGTGGGGACAACCCAGTACAACGCCGTCCAGGCCGCCAACTGGGCCACCATCAAAAGCGTTGTCACCGGCACGGCATCCTCCGGGACGCCGTCAGGCGGCGGAACCTTGTATGGGCCCTTGATCGGCTCTGCCGTCATCGTCGCGCCTACCACCGGGGTCGCAGGCAATGATCTGATCCTTGTCGGCCGCTCCCTTCAGGACCGTGTTTATTACCTCGCGCTGTTTTATCTGCTGGAGTCGAAGCTGAACCCGAGTGATACGAAAATCCAGGGTGCCCTCGACCAGATCTATGCGGAATTAACCAGTGCGGCACAATGGGGTAGCACCAACAATGCCTCCACTCCGGGCAACTGGGCGATTTATCAGTTCCTCGATCTCCCGGAAATCTGCCACGCTTTTGCCATCGCTTACGATTGGTGTTATGCCGGATGGAGTTCCACCCAGAGAAGCGCCATTCTCGGTTGGATCGTCAATCAAGGGCTCATTCCCGGCATCAGCGCCTATGGGAATGGCACGACGACGGCCCAATCATGGGTCAACGGTTCCAATAACTGGACAGAAGTCTGCGATGGAGGCCTGGCCTTCTGTGCCCTTTCCGTGCTGAACGATGAGACGACGACCCCCAAGGCTACGACCATCCTCAATGACATGATCCCGGCGCTGACCAAGGCGCCCGCCATGGCTGCATGGGGACCCGATGGGGGCTGGGCCGAGGGGTCGGCCTACTGGGGCTTTGCCTCCCGCTACGTGACGGGCTTTTTCGCCTGTTTGGAAACCAGTGCGGCCACCTGTTTCAACATCGACAAACTCAGTGGAGTCTCCTCCATCGGCAGTTTTGGCTTCTACCAAGTCGGACCGACCAACAATGTCTTTAATTACTCCGACGCGGGGACGGGAAGCTATCTCGGCCCCTGGACCCAATACTACGGGCTCAAATACAACCAGCCGATGTACTCGTATGCCGAGAGCCAAAGCGGACATTATCCCCTGGATGTGATTTGGTATGACACTCGTCTGGTGAAACCCGGCGCGACCACACCAACCTCCACCTATTATGATACCGCGGGTGCCATTTTCCTGCGGAGCGCCTGGAACGATGCGAATGCCCTTTACGCCGGGATGAAGGCCGGATTTAACGCCAATGTGACTCCCTTTGGCAGCGGCCATCAGGACGAGGAGATTGGCAGCTTTGTTTTCGATGCCCTCAATGTCCGTTGGATTCAGGACCTGGGAAATGACAACTATGGTTTGGCGGGTTATTTCACCACAAGCCCCTGGAGCACCAGCAACCGCTGGCAGCTTTATCGCAAGCGGGCAGAGGGCAACAACACGCTCGTGATCAATCCCAGCCTGGACGGCGGACAATCCAGCTACGGAACGGCAACAGTCACCGATTTTGAAACAGGCCCGAATCTGCAACAGGCCATCATTGATATGACGGGAGCTTACTCCAAAACGGATGGCAACCCGACCAACAAAGTTTCCTCGGCCACACCGGTGGCGAGCCTCAAGCGCGGTTTCCGAATCCTCAACGGCGCGGCGCAGATCCAGGACGAAATCGTGACTTCGGCCACCACCCTCGTTTCCAATCCAACCGTTTGGCAATACGAGGGCACGAGCGTCCAGACGGGGACGTTCACGGCCACCTTTGACGCAACCTCCGCGGGCGCGCCCACCAACGCCATCATCGGGCTCTCCAGCGGCACCCAGAGCGCCTATACAGGCTATGCCTGCATCGCGCGCTTCAATCCCACCGGCAACCTCGACGCGCGCGATGGCGCGGCCTATAACGCCGCCTCCACCATTCCGTATCTGGCCAACACGACATACCATTGGCGCATGGTGGTGAATGTCGCCACGGATACTTACTCCGTCTACGTCACACCGGCGGGCGGGTCTGAACAGCTCGTGGGCCTGAATTATGGCTTCCGCTCCGAGCAGGCCACTCTTGCCAGCCTCAACGAAGCGGGCAGTTATGTGGACGTAAGCGGGAGCGGCTCGCTCACGGTAGCCAATCTTCAAATCAACGGGCAGGCCCAGGGGGCGGCCACTGTCGACCTTAATTGGTTCGCGCATACATCGAAAACCATCAGCATCAACAACACCGCCAATCCACCGACGGCCACGCTCACGTCGGGAACAAAGAATCTTCTGCTGACGCTGCAAAGCCCCGCCGGCGCCCAGTTCAAGACCATGGCGGCAAAACCGCTGCCGAGTTCGCCGGATTACGAAGCCTTCAGCGTCACCCCTCCCTCCAACGGGGAAAGCGCGAACTCCGGCGTCAATAAACTCTGGATCGAATTCGCCCAGAGCGGCTCCTCCACGCTGACAGTCGGTTTTAGCCCCTACATCACGGGCAGCACGCCGCCTGCTCCCCCGGCGGTCCTTCCTCTCAGTAGTTGGCCGGCCCGGGCTGTCATCCCCACCCCCAGCTTCACCCAATGGGAAAACAATTATTTTACCTCAACCCAGATGGGCAATAGCGCCATCAGCGGGGGCACGGCCACTCCGCAAAATGACAAGGTCAGCAATCTTCTCAAATACCTGAACGGCAGCGATCCCTCCCGGCCCATGGCGGCCACGGACCGGGCCGCGCTACCCACGGTGAGTATGACAGCCACGAACGGCAACCCCTGTTTCGTGATGAACTACCGCCAAAATCCGCTGGCATCGGGCATCACCGTGAACGTGCAAACCTCCAGCGATCTGAAGGCATGGACGACCGTCACCCCGAGTTCGATTCAGCAAGTCTCCACGGATGCGACCACGGGCAACCCGATCATGCAAGTGCAAGTCCCCATCACGACAGGCACGCCAAAGCAATTCCTGCGGCTCAATGTTACCCAACCGTAAAAAGACCCGCTGACGGGCGGAGCGGCTCAAGAAAGAAGGGCGGCATCTGTGGAAGCCCCTCCGGCGACGCCTTCCTCCTTCTGGATCGAAGGAATTTTCTGGAGGGATTTGCGCAGCAACCCCAGGGAGACGGGCTTGATGAGATGATCCTCAAACCCAGCTTCCATGCTCTGTCGGATGTCACTTTCCGTGCCATAGCCGCTCAGGGCAATGCCCGGGGTGCCGTAGGTTTCGTGCAGCTTGCGCATGATCTCCGTACCGCTGCCGTCCGGCAGGCCGATGTCGCTCACGAGCACGTCGAAACGTTCTTTCTCCGCACACTCCAGCGCATGGCGGACGTCGTGGGCCTGGGTCACGCGATAGCCCCATCGGGACAAGACCCGGGTGAGGACTTTGAGGGTGTCGGGGTGGTCGTCCACAAGCAAGATTTTCCGGGCGCGTTCTTCGGTCCGGGAGATTGCCGAAACGGCAGGAGGCGGCAGGTTCTCGGGCGGGGGGACGGTGGGCAGATCCGCCGTGAAGCGAGCCCCTTTGTCTTTCCCGTCGCTCGTGCAAGTGAGCGTGCCATGGTGGAGTTCCGCGATGGCTTTGGCGATGCTGAGGCCCAGCCCCAGCCCGCCGAATCGGCGCATTTTGGTCTGCTCGACTTGCTCAAAGGTATTGAAGATGCGCAAAACATGCTGCGGCTCGATCCCGATACCGCTGTCGGCAACCTCGATTTTGAGCCTTTCGCCCTCATTGAAGGTGCGGATGCTGATGGCACCACCCTCCGGCGTAAATTTCACGGCATTTTTCAGCAGATTCCAGAAGACCTGCTGCAACCGCGCGGGATCACCCAGAGCATGGTGAAGGGGAGCCTCCAGGCGTAGGGTAGTGTGCATGCTCTTGGCCTCGATCTCGCCTTTGCAGATCTCGAAGGCGTTCATGAAACAGGCGTGAGCATCCACAATCTCCTCGCCAATTTCGATTTTGCCCTGGCGGATGCGGGTGACATCCAGGAGGTCATCAATGAGCCGGGCCTCCAGTTCCACATTGCGCTGGATCAGCTCCATGTCGGCAAGGAATTCATCGGGGAGCCTGGCTTCTTCGTGGAACGCGGCAATCATGGCCAGCGCGGGGGTCAGCGGAGTTCTCAATTCGTGGCTCAACACCGCGATGAACTCCTCTTTGGAGCGGTTGGCGGTTTCGGCGATCTCTTTGGCCTTCTCCAATGCCTCCTGCGTTTGCTGGAGCGCGGTGATCGTGCGGCTTTGCTGCACGTTGCGCAGGGCCAGCTTGGACATCTGCCCCGCGATCAGGAACAACGCTTCGGCAACCTGCCCAAAACGCGCCTTGCTCATAATGGGCACCTCGTGCAAAAACTTCCGGAAAGTGGCTTCCTCTGCCCCGATTTCCTTTGCATAGAGCATCAGCTTTTCGTCGTCAATGGATTCGTCCCGGACCTGGCCGATGAGCCAGTTGGCGATATGGTCATCGCCCGCGCAAATGCTCGCGCCGCCATCGAAAAGCCCGCCGCTCAGGCAAGGCGCGATCATCGGGCCGCTTGGGTTAATGCGCCCCAGGGTGGCGTCGGAGCGGTAGCAATTTTGACGCCCCTTTTCCGTCCCGCGAATGAGCTTGCAGAGACTGCAAAAGTTACTGGGCCGGGTAAGAGGTTGCCCATTGGCATCGGTGATGATGGAGGCAACACCCGTGGCCGCGGAAAAGGCGTCCTGGATTTTCTGAATCTCCGCCATGTCAAACAAGTCACCCATCCGCAGGCCCACCGAACTCCCCGCCGGCTGAGTAACGGCATAGAGGCGTCGCTCCAGGGCTTCCTCCGCCTGTTTGCGCTCGCTGATGTCCACAATGACCCCTGTGGCGTGCAGGGCGCGGCCCTCCTTGTCCCACTCGACCACTTTCACGCAATCCAAAACCCATATCCACCGCCCGGACTTGGTGCGCAAGCGATGCTCGGACCGGTAGCTTGGCTGACGTCCCTCGATATGCTCCACCAGTCGGTTCATCACGCGGGGCCGATCCTCGGTGTGGATGTGGCTGATTAAAAAGGAGAGGTTGGGGGCGACCTCCTCGCGGGTGTACTCCAGCATCCTGATGTAGAAGGGCCCGTACTGGACGGCCCCGGTCTGCGGATTCCAGTCCCAGGTGCCCATTCCGCCGCTTTCCATGGCAAATTCCAGCCGTTCCCGGCTTTGCCTCAGCTCGGCCTCGATCCGCTTGCGCGCGGCGATGTCCTTGGAACCGGCCCGCAACATCCGCATCTTTTGCCGGGCGGCAACCACCGCTCTGGTACAAGCGGCAACCAGCGCTGCGGCAATCGCACGCGGCTCCTTTGTGATTTTCCAGAACCGATGCACCCCCCCCTCCTTCATGCTGTTGAGGCCGACGGGAGCCAACCCTGGTCGGCCCCGTCTTCGTAGAACGTCTTTGGCTAAAGACAGCTTAATATAAGGGGAGCCCCTCAGGTTTGCAAACGGAGGCTCCTGCTTGCCAGCGAGATATGCAGGGCAAACGCGCAATGTTCGCGAGCCCGGCCACGCCCGGCTATTGCCCCTCGTGGTTGCGGACCGCCTCCTCAACCTTGGCCTTGATCGCTTCCAGATTAAACGTCGCGGGCGCCTGCATCGGGGGGAATTCGAGCGCCGTCGCGGCCAGCTTGCCCACATACTCCTGCACCATCACAAAGCGCCAGAACTCCCGCGCGTAGAACTCATTCATGTACCCGCCCGCCCCGTTGTTGGTGGTTTCTCCGCGCGTAAACGGCGTCCGCTCAAAGGGGTCCTGACGGATATTGACGATGGTGGGCATGTCGGTCGTGACCTTCTCCCCCGGCCAGCCGAACGGCTGCTGGAAGAACTGGAACTTGAAGTCGTCGATGCGCAGAGCCCCGAGATGAGGCCCGCCGAAATAGAAAACCTCATGGCGGGCGGAGGGGCCGCTTCCCGTCAAGAGATCCATCTGGTTATAACCGTCGAGATGGTTCTTGTAGGAACGGTCGCCCAGCTTCACCCCTTTCAGGAGTTGGTCCTTAATATCGGCGTTGCCCGCGGCAGCCGCCAGCGTGGGCAGCCAGTCGAGGCCGGAGAAGATGCCGTTCTCCACCGTGCCGGCCTTGATCTTTCCGGGCCAGCGCACCAGGCAGGGGACGCGGAAGCCCCCTTCAAAGACCGTCCCCTTGGTCGCCCGGAACGGCGTCATGCCGCCATCCGGCCAGGTAAACGTTTCCGCCCCATTGTCCGTCGTGAAAACGACGATCGTATTATCCGCCTCGCCGATCTCCTCCAGATGCTGCAAAAGCGCGCCCACACTGTCATCCAACTGCGCCATGCCAGCCTCCTCCAAGCCATAGTTGCTCGAGGCATTCATGAGCGCCTGGTACTTTGGCGGGAGGTAGGTAAAAACGTGCATGCGCGTCGTGTTGTGCCAGACAAAGAAAGGCTTGCCGTCCTTCTTCGCCTTGTCCATGAAGTCGCAGGAACTCTTGACCAACACGTCGTCAAACGTCTGCATATCATACTTGGCCTTGCGCCCCTCCTGCCAATTCTGTATCCCGACCATGTTCGGGAACGGCG
>Ga0118677_10010914_pt1 | contig 13754 bp, 13 predicted proteins | sample AliMusrvi5mmetaG_FD_86154 | JGI IMG/M metagenome (GOLD analysis project Ga0118677, IMG submission 86154) | reverse complement strand
GAACCGTGGGGCCCGCTCGCCGCGCCGGCGTGATGCTCATCTGTCAGCGCTCGGGCAAAGTTGTGCGGTTTTCAACGCTTGAAAATCTGGCTGGCCAGCAGCGTAGGGTTAATTTTATGGCCCGCGGACCTTATCCCAAAACTGGCGCGGTGAAATGATTTCCAATGTGCCGGCACGTTTGAGCGCGAGCACCTCTTTGTCGCCCGTGATGAGTACTTCGGCTCCGCCATTCAGTGCGGCAGATACAATCGCGATGTCCGCAGGGTCTTTGAGTGGTACGTCGGCCAAGGGCGTGGAGTGCGCCTCAATGGTGTCCTGGCCCAGAAGCCAGACCACCTCGGCAATGGCGTCCGCCGGGGCATGGAATTTATCGCGCAGTACCCTGCGTAGTTCCTGCAAGAGCTCCTCGGAGACGACGACATCATGAAATTCGAAAGCGGTGCGCAGCACATCAGCGCACAAGCCGCGCGTGGCCGTGGCGCTGGCCAGCACATTGGTGTCGAGGAAGACCCTCATGAGACCTGCGCGAAGACATCTTCATCGGTCAGAAAGCCGCGCGCCTCGGCGAAGGGCATCAGCCGGCGGCGCACGGCCTCGAATTGCGACAGGCGCAATTGCCGGCGCAACGCCTCCCGGGCCACATCGCTCCGACTGCGCCCATCCTGCCGGCTGGCCTTGGTCAGCAGTCGATCCAACTCGGGGTCCAAGCGGATACTAAGCGTAGAAGTTTTCATGTGCGACAATGTATGACACCCAACCGGTCCCGTCAATGCCCGATAGCTTACGCGCTCGCCGCCAAAAAACTGACGCAGCTCGAACCGTGGGGCCCGCTCGCCGCGCCGGCGTGAGCGGAAGCGGATCGGCAGCCAGTTACTTCAGTTGAGTGGCGATGGCGGCGGCCACCTGCGCGGCTTGCGCGGCGATGCCCAGGGCGCTGGCGTGAACGCCATCGGAGCTGGAAAATTCGGGGTGCTCGACGCAGAGCGCGAAGAGGTCGTCCACCGGGAGTCCGGCCTTGGCGACCAGCTCCTGCGCGAGGCGATTGCGCGCTTTTACGCGCTCGGTGCGCGGCGCGAGTTTGAGTTCCTTGCCCTCGCGCACCGGGGTGGTCGTGGCCCAGATCAGCCGGGCCTGCGGCGCCAGCTGCTTGAACAGGGCCAGCAGTTGCGGGAACGCGCGGCCGTATTCCTCCTCGGTGTAGGTCCAGCCGTGCATGCCGTTGTTGAAGTGGATCACATCGAACGTGTATTGCCGCAACACGAGCGCGATTTCTTGCAGCAGCGCGTCATCTCCGAGGCTCTTCGAGGTCGCCAGCCGCCCGATGTAGGCGCGGCCTTCCAGCTTATGTTCGACCTCCTTGCTGTAGCCGCGCGTGATCGAATCGCCGATCAGCAGCACGCGCGGCAGGGTCTGCTCGGTTGCGTGCGCTATCCAGATATCACACCACTCGATCGCCTCGCGCTTCACCGCCGGCTCCGCCTGCACGGCGCAAGTCAGCAACACCAGTATCGGCCACCATGGCAGTTTCATCGGATCAACTCCTTCTTGTCGGTTGCGTTTGATGTTGAAAAGCTGGCGACCAGTTGCCTAATTCTCCCGCCTGTTTGACGCGCTCACGATAGTCCATGAGTTCTGCCGGGCCTTGCGTCGGCAGCGTTTGCAAGATTAGTTCACAGGCGCTGCGCGGATCACTGCGACCGGGCCGATGTTCATTCACCCGTCCCTCGACACCCGCCACGCGTCCCTATCCGCGCGTTACTTCACCTTCGCGCCGCTGGAGAGTTCCCCGTCCACTGTGACGAGGAGCAGCTTCTCGCCCTTGGAGGCGGCGAGCAGCATGCCCTGCGATTCGACGCCGCGGATCTTCGCGGGCTTGAGGTTGGCGACGATGACGACGGTCTTGCCGATCAGCTGCTCCGGCGCGTAGTGGAGCGCGATGCCGGCGACAATCTGCCGGCGCTCCTCGCCGACAAACACGTCCAGCTTCAGCAGTTTGTCTGCGCCCTCGACCTTGGCGGCGTTGATGATCTTGGCGGTGCGCAGGTCGAGCTTGGCGAAATACGCGTAGTCGAGCAGTTCCACCACGTTGGCCGGCTTGGCCGCGGGTGCCGCCGGTGCGGTGGCTGGGGTAGGGGCTGAGGTCGCCGCTTTTTCCGGGCTGACCTCTGTCTTCTGATCGGCGGCCGCGGGCTTCTCTTCGGCGACGACGCGCGGGAACAGCGGGCCGCAGTCCTGGACCGGTGTGCCGGGCTTGAGCACGCCCCACGCGCGCAGCTCGTCGAGCTTCGGCGTGAGTTCCGTCAGGCCGAGCGAGCGCAGCACGACGGCCATCTTCTCCGGCATCACCGGGAAGAGCAGGCTGGCGGCGACGCGCAGCGTCTCGGCGGCGGTGAAGAGCGTGGTCCCGAGCGGCGCCTTGTCGGGCTGCTTCGCCAGCGTCCACGGCTGCTTGAGTTCGAGGTAGCGGTTGATCGCCTTGACCGCGCCGACGGCCGCGCCGACGCCCTCGTGCAGGCACATCCCGGTGACCGATTGCTCCAGCGTGGTGACCGCGGCCTGGACGGTGTCCCAGACGGTTTTTTCCTCGGCGCCGGCGAGCGCGTCCTCCGCGAGGGTTCGGTCCCGGGAGCGATCGTCACGCGCGTGGCGCAGAGCCATGTACGCGTCGGCACGTTCGAGTTCCACGCGGCACGCGGCGACAGTGACGCCGTGCGGCGCCTCGCCGACTACGTGATCGCGCGCCACTACCCGGACCTTCGCTCCGCGCCGCGGCCCTACCTTGCGCTGGTCGCGACCGTCGCCGCACGCCAGGCCGCCCTCGTCGCCGACTTGATCAAACCGATCCTCGTCACCGTTCTCGAATGGCGCCCCGAGGAACTCACGGACTGCAAGACCCCGGCCGCCCCGTACGAATGCGTCCGCCTTACAATCGAGAAATCTTCACGCGCCGCCGTCCTGATTCAGAAGACCTCTCTCGGCCTCAAGGACCGCAATGCCGACCGCGCATACCGCCTCGACGGTCCCGTATTCGCCACAACCGAAGCCGCCGAAGCCATCAAACAGGCGTGCATCGTTTGCGGCCTGAAGAACACCGAACTCGCCATAGTGACAAACGGCGAAGAGTGGATCGTCTTTCGCGGCAGCCGCGCAGGTGACGGCAAAGACACCATGGAAGGTGTTGGCTTTGTCTTCCAGAACCTGGACGCCATCCGCGACAACTTCAGACTCTTCTATGACCTGCTTTCGCGCGGCCCTATTGTTGAACTTCGCTACCGGGCACACTTCCAGGATGCCGAAGGCCAACCCATCCGCACGCGCGCCTTCTCCCGTGTTTTGCGCGACCCACACCAACTCAAACCTTTGCCGCGGACCGATCTGGCCAAAGACCTCGACAAGGTCATGGAATCGTTCTTCCATCGCCTCGGCGGCGACAAGGACCCGGACATGCTTCTCCGTTGTTTCGTTACAACGCGCGAAAGCACCGTTGCGGAGGATAAGATCGCACGCATAGCCGAGGACCTGGTCGGAAGGATTCGCACCCTCGAAACCGAAACCGCGGATCAACTCACCACGATAGTCCAGAACGTCGCCGTAACACATCACAACGAGTTCGTTCTCCTTGTGGGCACAAAAGGCGCCGGCAAGTCCACGTTCATCGCCCGGTTCTTCAAACACGTTCTTGGCGATGAGATCCGCAGGAACTGCATTGTCGTCAGGATCGATTTGCGACAGTTTGAGGGATCGGAAACGACGGTAACCGAATGGCTTAACGACAATCTTCTCAAGGCGACGGAAGATGCCATCCACGAAGATCGGCCACCTACGGATGACGAATTGCAGGGAATGTTCTTTGACGAATACCGACGCTGGATGACTGGCACTCACAAACATCAATACGAGAGCGACAAACAGGCGTTCAAGATTGAATTCGGCCGGCACATTGAGGAAAAACGCACGCAACGCCCTCATGATTACATTTGCCGCCTAATCAACCATATCGTGAAGAATCGCAAGAAGGCCCCCTGCATCGTCATGGACAATGCGGACCATTTCAGTATCGGCATCCAGGAACGGATCTTTCAGTACGCCCGATCGATCTATGAACGTGAAGGTTGTCTGGTCATCATGCCGATTACCGACAAGACAAGTTGGCAACTCACCAGGGAAGGGGCGTTATCATCGTTTGAGACAACCGCCTTGTTCCTGCCAACGCCTCCGCCCAAACGCGTACTTGAGCAGAGAATTCGCTATCTGGAGGAACGAGTCAGCGACAAAGACGAAGTACGTGGTCGCGGCTACTTTCTGACTTACAACATTCGCCTGAGTCTGGATCATCTAAAGGCGTTCACTCACTGCCTGCAACATGTCTTTCTGGAGACAGGCATGGCATCCCTTTGGGTGGGCAATCTGACGAACATGGATATCCGCAGCAGTCTCGACCTCACACGCGACATCATGTCGTCGCCCTACATCAAGGTGGATGACCTACTGAAGGCCTACATCGCCAAGAGCGCCACGGCGATTCAGGAGTACGACATCGAACGCGCCATCATTCGTCGCCAGTTCAACTTTTACCCGGTCGGCAACAACAAAGTCGTTCAGAACATCTACTCCTTGCGCACGGAGATCGGCACCTCGCCCTTGATCGGCCTCCGGATTCTGCAAGCCATGCAGGACACCCAGCACACCGAAGAAATGGGGAAAGAATCATTTGTGGCCGTTTCGCAACTCTACGACTATTTTCAGGCAACCAAGATCGAAAGGCGCGTCGTGCAACTCTGGCTCGACGCCATGTTGCGGTCACGCCTCTGCTTGAGTTACGACCCCACGCAGACCACGATCGAGAACGTCACGAGCGTTGAACTTTCGCCCTGTGGCAGGCAGCATCTCTATTGGGGCACCCAGAACGAAGCCTACATCGGATCCATGATGGAGGTGACGCCAATACAGGACCAGCGCCAATATGAGCGCATGTTCAACGTGCCCCAGAACGACAAACGACTGGAGTGGTACCAGAAGACCGGCCTATTCCTCGATTACCTGATCTCGGAAGACCAAGCCTACGTAACGATGCCGGCGCACGAGTCTTACAACGGGCAACGCCAACTGGCGGAGAAACTGGACCGCCTCAACGCCAAACTGCGCCTGGAGTTCGAACGCCTCAGGGATTACAATCGATACGGTTATGGACCAGGAACCAACATCCGCCCGCCGCAATCCGTCCGTGAAACTGGCCCCGATGAACCGAAGGAACAAGCATGAGGACACCGGATACGGACCAAGAACGCGACGTTGAGGATGAAAGATCAATCGCACGCCGCACACTCGTTGGAAAGGAGGTCAAAATGCCTGAATCGCGCAAATCAGGAAGAACCAGGATCACGACAACATACCATGTCGTATACCTCGGGATGACTATTGTGTCCTTCCTGTTTTCAATAACGCTGGCAGGAATCGGTATATCCCAAATACTGCAAAACCCGGACAAAGTTCAAGCCGCAATCATTATCGAGGGTGTGTCTGCCTTAGGCTTCTTCTTCACCAGATGGTCGCAGAAGACCTATGTTCGCCTCCTTCGCGAATCGGCCCTTGATGACAGTATCGCGACCTTAACTGTCTCCCCTCATACGATAGACAATCCGGAAGTGTTTAAACAATTGCTCCACGAGGTGTTGCAGAAACGCTCCACTCTTACACAGGAAAGGGAAGAGGAAAGGAGGGCATCAAATGAAAACGACTGAACAAGTGCTTCCGCTCCTCTTCGAGAACAAGGACACGCTTCTCAATCGTCCCGCGAAACAATTTGTCCACCGCTTGATGACAGTTATAGGACGAGACACGGGGTCTGACCTATTCACGACGCGCAGCATGGCGCTAAAACCGCACCAGAGCTGCTCGCTAAGACGCGAGAGCAAACACAAGGTTCAGTACATCATAGTTCTTCCCGTGCTGTCAAAGGAGAATCCTGATATCGAGGCGTTCATCATCTGCCACGAACTTGCGCACATTTACCTGCATCACCATGCGGAGTTCGCCCAGGTATCAGAGAAGTTCAGCGGAGTGTCCGTGAAACAGAGTCATGCGATCACGGAGTTGTTCGAACACGACGCAGACATATTTGCGACCACCTGTTTGCTTTGGCACCATGCGGCAGTGTTGCACGATGTTGGACATATTTATAGCATCGCGTGCAAAGTGGCAGCAATGGCAACCACCCGTTTTGAGGAATTTGAGATTCAGAGAATAGTAAAAGCGTATTGGCAGACGAAACAAGATCACCAGATTACAGCGACCGGGTTCCTTGATAACCCGCAATTGACCGAGTGATACCGAGTCGCTGCCAGTGAACCGAAGACAGGGACGGTGACGTCCAAGGCGAAGGTGAAATCGTGCGAGCGCAATCAAAGGACCTTGTGAAGACTGTGCAGGAATACCTGGCCGCGACCTGCATCGGCCCATCCACCTTGCGCAAACAAGGCGCGCCCGACGTAATCCAGACCGCCCGCGACTACCTTGCTGGCCTCGACCTAGGTCGCTTTGCCAGGGTGAAGACGCCCGCGCAGTACGTGGGCACGATAGACGAGATAACCCTGCAGTTGGTTGCGGCTTTCAAAAAGCTCCCCGAACTAACCAAGAAGGCGCCCCGCTGGGGCGCCGCCCGCAAGTCCATCAACCTGTTTATGCGCGAGACCTGCTACAACCACACCATCCGTCGCGCCAACAACCTCGCCCGCCTCGAGCCATGGATGGAGATCCCGCTCGACAGCCTCGTCGGCAACACCCTGCGCTCCCAGCCCGGCGGGCACGTCCTCCCCAAGTGGCCGGGCCTCATCGGCCTGGACGCCGCAACCAACGCCAAATACCAGACCTTCGCCCGCGACCACGTTGCCTCCCCCGGCGAAACTCTCCCCGCCCTCGACATGCGCCTCTGGCTCATCGCCACCGAGAAGGTCCGCGCGAAGGCAAAACGCGCCCCATAGGTCCCACCAGTCTGCAAATGAGGCCACCCTGCAAATCGTAGAAGAACCGAGCGGTTCCATAATCGTCTACCCGATTCCGGGTAGAGGCTTTTCTGTGTCGGAAGACACGTTGGAAGGTATGCGCACGAGATGCACCGACCCTGGCAAACTGAGGAAGTACATCACGACAGAAGTCAACACGTCGCTCGATCGAACAGACGTACTCGAAGACTTCATAAGGGCGAGACACGAAATCCCAGAGGCCGTTGACACTTTTCTGACACGTAAGAAGCACCCACCACTACCCGCCAAAGTCCGTCCCGAAGAATGCCCTGAGTGACAGAATGAAAGCGCAATTCCAGATCGATCCGCCACTAATATTGCCACTGCCAAGTGAACTGAGCGAACACACTGTCTTCCCGTTTCTCGATCAAATGCGGTCCGCGATCGATGCACCTGAAGTTGTGTTTGACTATGCCCCCATCGAAGGCTTTTCATACCCATTCGGATCATTGGTGTTGTCCGAGTCAATTAGGGCATTTGCAGCCGACAGAAAGACCAGAGGACTGGTAACGCGTGCACGCGGTTTTGACGAGAAGAACACAAAGCACACATATCTGGCACACATCGGATTCTTTGAGCATCATGGTTTGCACAAAGGAAAGAAGCCAGGTGAAGCGCCCGGGAACAGTAGGTATGTCCCGTTTCGTGTGTTGACGCGCAAATCCCTCGAAGCAACACTGTCGACGGGGAAGCGCAAACTAGGCGACGCCATTCAGGATGAGTCGAACCGACTATGCAGCGTGGTCCTCGGACTCGACGCTCCCACCCATGATCATCCTGTCGCATACTGCTTTCGTGAAATCATACGCAACGTTTTCGAACACGCAATTACAGATGAGTGCTACGTCTGCGCACAAAGATGGGTCAACGGGAAGATCGAAATCGCCGTCGTTGACAGAGGCCGCGGCGTCCGCGCATCACTGGAGGAACGATATAGGTTTGTTGACGATGAGCAAGCCTTGTCAGAGGCAGTCAAACCAGGAGTATCCCGTGTAGACCCACTATCGCAGAACGACGAGGACGTGTGGCACAACTCGGGCTATGGCTTGTATGTCTTATCGGAACTTGCTCGACGAACCAACGGTCAGTTCCTGCTTTGCAGCGGAGGCAGAGCACTATTCTGCAATGTGGCGTCGAAGACCTTTCGGTCGTATACATTCAAGGGGACGGCGGTCATGCTCTCGATGACAAGACCGCTTGGTGTAAACCTGAGAGAACTACTTCGGAAGATAGTCAGCGAAGGCGAGAAGGCACAACCAACTGACGCGCCACGACCTCCATCCAAGAGCACCCGTACAATATAGGACACCAACCCATCTGCAAGGACACAGCCATGGACACCGACACATAACGCCTGAATCCCCCGGTCCCTCCAGTCCCTGACGTCCCTCTTGTCCCTTTAGTCCCTGAACCACCCAGGAGCCCCCACATGCCACAGGAAGACGACGGCTTCATCTCAACCAGCAGACTTGCCAAGGAACTGGGGATGCCTTTCGCGCACGTCGCCGGGCAACTCCAGGAGATGGGCCTTGTCGAGAAAGTTGGCCAGGAGTGGAAACTCACGGATGCCGGATTGCAGCGGGGCGCCAAGTACATTACGAGCCAGAAGTATGGCACGTTCATTGCCTGGCCGAAGAATGTCATCAAGGTCGAATCGGCCACCCCCGGCGTCGAGGCCAAACCCTTCGCCGAGATCGTCAAGGAGCAGCACCAGACCGCGACCACCCTTGGCCGGACCTTTGGCATCCCGGCCACGCGGATGAACTACATCCTCTCGGAACTCGGCTGGATCCAGAAGTCCTTGAAGGGTTGGACCCTCACCGAGCGCGGCGCCGCCGCCGGCGGCGCGCAGCGCGAAGACACCCGCTCCGGCATCCCCTTTGTCGCCTGGCCGGATGACATCGCCAAACACCCCGCCTTGCGCAACACCATAGACGACATTCAAGGCGCCTCCACCCGGCCGGACACAGAGACCCATGCCGCCGCAACCCCGGAGAACACAGACACCGGTTTCCGTGACCGCTTCCCGGCCAAGTTCCGCGCCACGGACGGCCACAATGTGCGCAGCCGGTCCGAGATGCTCATCGACAACTGGCTCTACATGGCCGAGATCGTCCACGCCTACGAGCGCAAACTCCCGGTGGAGGAGGAGGTCTACTGCGACTTCTACCTGCCCGAGGGCAAACTCTACCTCGAGTTCTGGGGCATGGAGAACGACCCCAAGTACGCCGACCGCATGCACCAGAAGAAAGCCATCTACGCCAAGTACGGCTTCAACCTCATCGACCTTTCCGACGCCGACGTGCACAATCTGGACGACATCCTCCCCGCCAAACTCCTCAAGTTTGGCGTCCAAGCCTACTGACGCTGAATCTGTTTTCGGTTCCGCCCACCCCGACAACAAAGGCATCCGCACCGCCTAAAAAGGGGAAGACCCATGTTGACCAAGTGCAGCGAGTGCCAGCGCGAGGTTTCCGATCAAGCGGTTGCCTGCCCGCATTGCGGCTACCCTTTACGCAAGGATCGGGTGGTGGCAAGAGCAAGAACACAACTGGATGCTGCAACGCGCGGCGCCAAGCAGACAGGGACAGTTCTGAAGAAGATCGGCATTCACACCGGTAAATGCGTGATCGTGTTCGTGGTGTTGGTCATCGTCGGAAACATCTACTTGTTCGTATGTAAGAGTTGCGAAAGCAGCCTGACGGCTCGTGGGCTGGTCAACATTGTACTGCCCGCGGTGTGGATTCCAATCGCCGCCACACTCGGCCTACTCTATGGCAGCAGAGCAAAGAAGATCGCCTATCGAATCTTCATCGTGATGATACCGATTTCGTTTCTTTCTGAATGCGGGCAAATGCACGACTCGCGAATCTTGGGGCAGTCAGAAAGCATCGACTGGCTCTTCCCATTCGTTGGCAAGGTGCTCGGTTTCATCTGGGTACTGGCAGTCCTCAAACCGAGGAACAAGGATGCAGTGCCTCAAACCGTTACTCCTGCGACTGAAGCGGGCACACCCGTGAACCAGAGTGAAAATCAGGATGGAAACCCGGCATGCTTGGCTTCCGGTCAACACCCCTCCACGGAAGAAGCAGGACCGAAGGATAGTTCTGGCGATAGGACGTCAGCATTGAAGGCCAGACGGCGAAACTTGTTGATAGGCGTCTGCGGCTTGGTTGTTCTTGCCAGCGCCGCAATTGTTGTGGCGGCTTTCTGGGATGACTGGACGAAATCACCGGCTCAACCGACAGATAACACCAAGACGGGTGATGAAGGGCGCACGGAACCTTTCGCGTCCAACCCACGAGTAAAGACCGACGACCATTTACCAGAGACCAAGGCCGTACCGGAAACGGAATCCACAAACCGACCCTCGGTGAAGGGGCAATCGTTCCTTGTGGGCGGGAAGAGCATCAGTGTGCCCGTCCCGTGTACGAACATGGTGGAAGCTGGCAGTGAGGGCCGGAAAGTGATGGGCGCGTTATACGGGAAGGCGTGGCCTGGAAGACTGGTTGCCTTGTTTGTGCCGCCAAACGACACTCAATATTTCCCCGCCATGCAGAGCGGCACTCTCGACCCCAAAACGTTGGGGAACTACAAGCCATTTGCTCGCATGGCGAACATCCTGGTGTCTGGGGCGAACGAGTTTCGTAACGCAAGCACGGAGGATTTCCTTGCGGAGGCCAACAAGACACTTAAGCGGTCCGCCAAGGAAAGGGAAGCGGTAACCAAATACGCGGAGAAGAAATTCAACGCGGCGGTAAAAGCGGATGACAAAGTTACCATTGGATCCGTTCAAGACGAGGATTTCTTCTTGAAAGATGATGCCTGTGGGCACGTCTTGGTCATTCCGGTGACCAACGATGGTGACAGCATGAAGATAGCGCAGGGCGTTTCCATCGTTCGTGTGCGCCAACGGATCGTCTACTTGTACTTTGGAATTGAGCACAAAGGCGTGGAGTCTGTTGGCGAAGTCCGAGACATAATGGAAGACTGGGCCACCCGAATTCTGAAAGCAAACGAATGAAGCACGGCCTGATGCAGTTGAACTCACTGCGCGGACGCGATGAGCGACCGAAACCCGAACCAGACAGATCGCAAGGCCAGTGGCGAAACGTTGGCATGAAAGCCCCGTCGGAACGTCAATAGGTGACGAACAAAAGCATCTCACCACACGCACGAACCAAACGCTACAAAACCAACCAGGAACCTCCACATGTCCACCTTCGCTAAGTCCTTCCGCGATGAAGTCTCCCGCCTCGCCCGCAAGGAAGCCAAGGCCGCAGTCGCGCCGATCCGCAAACCCTCTGGCGCCACCCGCTCGGCCCTTGCCGACCTGAAACGCCGCGTCGCCGCCTTGGAGAAGGAGGCCCGGCGCCTGGCCGCCTTGCTGGCAAAGGTCCCGCAACCTGTCGCCGAATCCGCCAACGACGAGAAGGCGCGGATCACGGGGAAGGGGATGCGCAGTCTCCGCCGTAAACTCCGCCTCAGCGCCGAACTCTTCGGCAAACTCCTGAACGTCTCCGGGCCCGCCGTCTACGCCTGGGAAAGGCGCAACGGCCCCCTCCGCGTCCGCCCCTCCACCCGCGCCGCCATCCTCTCCATCCGCACCCTCGGCGCCCGCGAGGCCAAGGCAAGGGTGCAGACCCTGCCAAAGAAGTGACCCTGTTAAGGAAGTCGTGAACCAGACGACAGAAATCCACAACCAAAGGTGAAATACACACATGGACGCCAAACTGAAGAACTTTCAACTGATGATGAAGAGCGTGCACCGGTTCAAGATCCCGGAGTACCAACGCCCGTATTGCTGGACAATGGAAGAAGTCGATCAACTCTGGAACGACCTCGCGGGCGCCTTCTCCGACTACAAAGCCAAAGCATCGCCGACGCAAGGCGAGGAGTATTTCCTTGGCCCGGTTGTCGTTGCCAACGAGAAGGATGCCAAAGGACGCATAACGGGACACGTTGTCGATGGACAACAGAGACTCACCACACTGCACTCGCTCATGTGGACGACCTATCGTAAATTGAAGGAAAGTAACAACCCTACCGCCGCGGAAACGGTCGCGGATCTCAAAGAACTCCTCCTTACCCCGCGCGAGGAGACACGACTTGCAGTTGCGCGTGAAGACCAAGCAGACTTTCTAGCCCTGCGTGAAGGAACGCCACTGAATGAACAACGCCCGCTCGGCCAAACAGGAAACTTCCTCCGCCGCCAAGTCGATGCCTTCAGTGACGCCGACACGTTGATTGAGTTTCTGAACTACCTGCTCTATCAAGTCAACTTCGTGCATGTGGAGACGGAGAACTTCTCTGCGGCATGGGACCTGTTCATCGGGCTCAACGGCAAAGGCCGGCCGCTCACACCAGCCGACCTCATCAAAGCGTTCGTTTGCGGCAACAGCAAGGACGCCGCGGCCATGGCGGACATCTGGAAGGACAAGATTCTCCCCCTGGAGAACGACTCCACGAGCGCCATTCTTGATGTTGTGCGCACGGCAACGGGCGAGGTCGGTTCCGACGCGAAACTGTTCAAGTTGTTTGAACGGGCATGGACATCCGGCAAGGTGACGCCGCCACTCTTGTCAAACGGAGCAACGGTATTTCATCGCCTCTGGCACATGCCCGTCCAGAAAGTCGCAGAACTGGGCGCCGACAAGAGAACACTTCGAGGACTCCAAACGCTCAGCCGTCGCGACCACACATCAGTCTTGCTCGCGATAGGCGCAAAATTCGGCGCCGAGACTGTCATTCAACCGCGCCTCTTGCGTGCTTTGGAGTCCTTCCAACTCTGGATGGCGGCGCGCGGTTTACGCGGCCGCGAAAGGCAGTTCACCGAACTGGCGCACACCATATACACGAAGACAGAGTCTCTGGCTGATGCCTACAAGGAACTGCAGGCACTTCTGACAAAATTGGCCCCTTCCGAACAAGACACCAAGACTGCGATAGGCTCCCTAAGGTACCCTGGCAGGATCATGAAATTCGTGGTTCTACAGTACGAGGAAGGGCTGCGAGGAGATGTTGAAGTCGGCGATGTCCAATACGAACACATGATGCCGCAAACCCCGACTGATTACTGGTTTGCTGCCGCGAGCACAACGGACGGCGGGACCTATGCCGGCGTAGTCAACGGACTCGGTAATGTGGTTCCATTGGACTACCGCACAAACATCGTTGTCAGCAACGGCGACTGGCCGACCAAGTCCCAATTCTACCTGGAGAACGTCCCAAACTGGACCGTCGCAAAAATCGCCAGAGACAATCCAGAGTGGACAACCGACCGCATCAAGTCACGCACGAAAGCGATAGCAGACTGGGCCGTGACGACACGATGGAATCTACCGGATGCACTGGCAGGCTTGGTGCTATAGGTAATAGCACTACTGCAACTGCCGGGTCCCGAAGGCTTCATCGCCAGACACCTCGACGAAGTCGGGTTCCATTCTTTGCCTTCTGCAAAGTGAGCAGTTGCTGCAGTGCCTTTATCACCTTCAGTTGAACGGGTCTTGGCGCGTCCCTCAGCTTCGCAAGAAGCATACGTTCCTTCTCGGTCACTTCGATCACGCGAACCCCCTTTGGTTTCCCGGCACCACCGACAGAACGCCCGGTCATCTTTCGTTGCCATGTCCACCGGTTCTACACCATCGCCGCCACCACACGAAGCCGATTCCGATCCGCCTCCGTCGCCTTCCCCTTCGCCAACTTCTCCGTCAACTCCTGCAGTTCCTTCAA
>Ga0118677_10010912_pt1 | contig 13756 bp, 12 predicted proteins | sample AliMusrvi5mmetaG_FD_86154 | JGI IMG/M metagenome (GOLD analysis project Ga0118677, IMG submission 86154) | reverse complement strand
CTCTGCCTCGTGTCTGCCATCGCCTGCAAACACGAGAGCGAAATCAAAAGCTACAACGTCGCCAAGGAGGCCGCAGCCCCGGCGGCCGCGAGCGCACCCGCCAGCGCCGCCGCCAATTGCTCGGCGCTGAGCCCGGCGTGCAGCTGCGACCGCCGCGCCTCCGGCTGGGCCTGGAACCAGGCCAGCGTGTCCGCCGCGGTCGTCGCGATCGGCCGGAACCTCAGCCCCGCCTGCACGGCGCGCGCGTTGCTCACGCGGGCAAAGCCCGCCATCTCCCCCGTCCCCGGCACCCAGGCCGGCAAGTCGCTCCACATCGCCACCTGTTGCGCCGCCAGAAACGCGGCGTCCGCAAATACCACGCTCGGGTTCGCCTTCGTCGCCGCCCGGATGCCTTTCACCATCGCCTCAACCGTGAGCGACTGCGCCGGCCCCGCGGCATGAAAGACCCCCCGCACGTTGCCCTCCGCCAGGCGCACGGTCCATTCGGCCAGGTCGCGCGCGTCGATGATCTGCACCGGATCCGCGGCCGGCGGCGCCAACACCTCGCCGCCGCGCGCGAGGCGCACCGGCCAGTAGGTGAAACGGTCGGTCTCGTCGCCGGGACCGGCGATCAGTGTGGGCCGGATGACAGTTGTCCGGCCGGGAAAATGGCGCTCCGCCTCCCGCTCGCACCACGCCTTGAGCGGGCCGTACAGGGCGAGGTTCGCCTGCAGCGAGGCCCGTGTCTCCGCCATCGCATCGGGACCCGTGTATTCGGCCACCGCCGCGGATTCGTCACGCCCGGGCTGGCTGTGATCGGCCAGGGCCGAGATTGAGGAAATGAAGATGTAATGCTGCACGCGGCCCGCCAGCAAGCGGCCGGCGTCGCGCACCCAGGACGGCACGCTGGCGGAATTGTCGATGCAGACGTCCCACTCGCCGGTCGCCAGCGACCGCAGGTCACCCGTCTCCCGGTCGCCGACGCGCGCCTCGACCGCCGCCGGCCAGCCCGATGGACGCCGACCCCGGTTGAGCAGCGTGACGTGGTGGCCCCGCGCCAGCGCCGCACGCACCTGGTGCGGCCCGATGAATCCGGTTCCGCCAAGGATGAGGATGCGCAGCGGGCGGGCTGCGCGCGCGGCCGGCGGGGCGGACACCGCTTTCACCCCAGCACTTTCCGCAGCGCCGCGCGGGCCAGCGCGTTTTCCTCGGGCAGCCCGATCGAGAGTCGCACCCAGTCCAGCATCGGCGGGAACGGACGCGCGATCACGACACCCTCCGCCAGCATCCGGTCGTAGACCTCCCGGTGCGGACGGCCCGTCTGGAAGAACACGAAGTTCGTCTGCGGCTCCGCGTAGCGCTTCCCCAGCTCGCGGAGCAGCGTGAGCAGCTGCGCGCGCTCCGCCAGGATCTTGGCCCGCGTCGACGCGACGTAGCCTTCGTCCCGCAGGCTGGCCAGCGCGGCGGCGATGCCCGGGCCCGTCAGGCTGCCGACCCCGTAGGTGCGCAGCCGCGCGGCAAACGCCGCGCTCGTGATGCCGTAGCCGATCCGCAGGCCGGCGAGTCCGTAGATCTTGGAAAAGGTCCGCGCGACGAGCAGATTGCGCCGGCCGTTCACCATGCCGGCCACCGTGCGCCCGGCGTAGTTGTCCGCCAGGTCCAGGTAAGCCTCGTCCACAAACACGAAGGTCTTCTCCGCGACGCGGCGCACGAACTCCTTCAGCGCCTCCGGCTCGACCGCCGTGCCCGTCGGGTTGTGGGGATTGGCCACGTAGACCACCGAGGTCGCCGGGCCGACCTTTGCCGCCATCGCGTCGAGGTCGTGCTCCTGACGCGCATTCAGGGGCACGCCGATCGCACGGCCCCCGGCGGATTCGGCCGAGCGGATCAACTGCAGGTAGCCGGGATTCGCATAGATCACCTCGCCCTTCATCAGGCCGAAATAGAGCCCGGCGAGGTCGAGGATCTCACCCGAGCCGACGCCGAGAACGATCTGGTCCGGACTCACCCCCTCCTTGTTCGCCAGCAGGTTGGTCAACTCGTTGAGCTCGGCGAAGGGATAGCGCGACGCCTTGCCCGCGGCCAGGTAGCGCTGCATCGCCTCGAGCGCGGCCGGCGAGGGTCCGAACGGGTTCTCATTCAGCGAGAGCCGCGCCCGGGCCGTTCCAGGTGTCACGAGCCGCTCGGTCGCCGCCTGGGCGCGCATCTCCTCGTTCAGAAAACGCGATGAGAGCGCGAGGCCCGCCAGGGCCGCGCCACTGGTCAGGAGCCACTGACGCCGGCTGAGGGTCGCAGGGGCGGTCATGCGGGAAGATTCCTAGGCGCAACCCTCAGGTAGGCAAGCCCTGCAACCAAGCAGGTTCCGTAACCCACCCATCGTAACCGTTATAAGGATTCACCGGGATTCTTGTGTTTAGGGGTGAATCCTCGGTTTGGGAGGGATTGCAGCCCAGATTAGCCATTAGACGACCTGTTCTTATGACTTTCCAGAATAACATATATTTATGGACCGTCCCTCCGGCGTGAACCACCCTATAGCCGCAAGGCGCGCCTATGAAAACGATTCCTACCGGGTCAGGGTCTGAAACCTCCGCTGCCGACCTCAAGCATTGTGACGAGGCTGGGCTCATTGAAATGCTCGACAAGGTGGAGCAGAAGCACGGGTTCATCCCGCGCGACATCTCCGACGAGGTGGCCCGCCTGCTGGAGGTGAAGCTGGAGCGGCTGCGCCGCATCCAGGGCAAGCTCGACTCGACGATCCGGCGGGACGTCCAGCAGCACGTCAGCCACTGGCGCAACGAGGAGGGCAACCTCATCATGATCCTCCACGCCATCCAGAACCAGCACGGCTACATCCCGCGCGAGGTGGCGATGGAGCTTTCCCGGGAACTCGGTGTGAAGCTCGCGCGCATCTACGAGGTCATTACCTTCTACCACTACTTCAAGCTGGTGCCGCCGGGCGCGCACTCCCTCACCGTCTGCAACGGCACCGCCTGCTACCTGAAGGGCTCGGGCGACCTCATCAACGAGGTCCGCGCCCAGCTCGGCATCGCCGAGGGCCAGACCACCGCCGACCGGCAGATCCATTTCGACACGGTCCGTTGCATCGGCTGCTGCGGCATGGCCCCGGCCATGGTCGTGGACGGCAAGACCTGCGGGCACGTCAAGACCTCCGACATCCCCGGTCAAGTCGCCGTGCTCAAAGCCAAGAAGGAGAAAGTCGCATGAAACCGCTCACCCGCCAGGACCTCGCCCAGTTCGCCGCCGCGCCGGCCGCCGATCCCGCTGAGTGGATCCGCGTGCAGCTCGACACCGGTGGCATCGCCGCCGGCGCCGAGACGGTGTACGCCGCGCTCGAACAGGCCCGCGCCGCGCAGCCGCGGCCCTTCACGCTCCTGCGCACGGGCTCCGTCGGCTACTCCTTTGCCGATCCCGTGGTCGAGGTGCAGGCCGCGGGGATGCCCCGCGTGCACTACGGCTGCCTCACGCCGGAGCTCGCGCCCCGGCTCCTCAGCGAGCACTTCGGCGCCCACCGCCTGCTCGACGACCATGTCATCGCCACCCGCCGCCGCGGGCTCAAGCTCGACGCCCCCGTCACGCACCTGCTCGTCGGCGACACCGGCGCCGCCGCCAGCAGCAAGACCGAGTTCTTCCAGTTCTCCTTCCAGGAGGAGCTCAAGCGCCGAGGCCTCGCCGACCGCGTGCAGGTCGTGCGCGCCTTCGACATGGGCATCTACGACGAGGGTGCAGTCGTCCAGTTGCTCCCCTCCGGCGTCACCTACACCAACGTCCTGGCCCCCGACGTCGCGCGCATCGTCACCGATTCCATCTTGGGCGGGCGCGTCCTGGACGACCTCCTCTGGAAGACTCCCGACAAGCAGGTGCGCATCGTCCTGCGCCACTGCGGTCAGGTCGACCCCGACAGCGCCGACGACTACCTCCGGCGGGTCTCCGGCTACCAGGCGCTGGCCAAGGCGCTCTTCACCCTCACGCCCGAGCAGGTCATCGCCGAGCTCAAGGTCAGCGCGCTCCGCGGCCGCGGCGGCGCGGGATTCCCGACCTGGATGAAGTGGCAGCTCACCCGCGCCCAGCCCGCGCGCCAGCGCTACGTCATCTGCAACGGCGACGAGGGCGACCCCGGCGCGTTCATGGACCGCAGTGTCCTGGAGAGCGACCCGCACACCGTGCTCGAGGGCATGATGATCGCCGCCTACGCGATGGGCGCCTCGCAGGGCTACTTCTACATCCGCGCGGAGTACCCCAAGGCGGTCGAGCGCATCCAGCGCGCCCTCGACCAGGCGCGCGAGCGCGGCCTGCTGGGGAAGAACATCCTCGGCAGCGGTTTCAACTTCGACGCCAAGATCCGCCTCGGCGCCGGCGCCTTCGTCTGCGGCGAGGAGACCGCCCTCATCGCCTCCATCGAGGGTCGGCGCGGCAGCCCGAGCCCCCGCCCGCCGTATCCCTCGGTCCGCGGGCTCTGGGGCATGCCCACCGCCATCAACAACGTGGAGACCCTCGCCATCGTCCCCGCCATCCTGCTCCAGGGTGGCGCCTGGTTCGCCAGCCACGGCACGGACACCTCGAAGGGCACGAAGGTCTTCGCCGTCACCGGCAAGGTCCGCAACGCGCAGCTCGTCGAGGTGCCCATGGGCACCACCCTCCGCGAGATCGTCTTCGACGTCTGCGGCGGTGTGCTCGACGGCAAGGACATCAAGGCCGTCCAGACCGGCGGCCCCTCCGGCGGCGTCATCCCCAACCCGCTGCTCGACACGCCCGTCAGCTACGAGACGCTTCAGCAGCTCGGCTCCATCATGGGCTCCGGCGGCATGCTCGTCATGGACCAGAGCGACTCGATGGTCGAGGTAGCCAAGTTCTACCTCCGCTTCTGCGTCGACGAGTCCTGCGGCAAGTGCGCCCCCTGCCGCATCGGCGGCTACCAGCTGCTCCAGGTGCTCGACCGCATCTCCCGCGGTCGCGGCGCCGCCAGCGACATCGCCCTGATCCACCGCGTCTGCCACGCGATGCAGAAGGCCTCGCTCTGCGGCCTCGGCCAGACCGCCCCGAACCCGGTCCTCTCCACGCTCCGCTACTTCGGCGAGGAATACCAGGCCTTCATCGAGGGCGGCCCCAGCTACGCCCGCAAGGCGGGCAAGGCCGCCGCCGCCAAGCCCACGGGCGCCACCACGCCCCCGATTCCCGTCCCCGTTCCCGCCAAGGAGGCCTCCTCATGATCACCGCGCGCATCAACCAGATCGAAGTCCAGGTCCCCGAGGGCACTTCCATCCTCGACGCCGCCCGCCGCGTCCAGGTGAAGATCCCCACGCTCTGCAAGCACAAGGACCTGCTCGCCACCGCCGCCTGCGGCATCTGCATCGTCCGCAACAAGGGCGGCAACCGGCTCATCCGCGCCTGCTGCACGCCCCTCGAGCAGGGGATGGAGATCACCACGCACGACCGCGAGATCGTCGACGTGCGCCGCTCCACCCTCGAGCTCATCCTCTCCAACCACCCGCAGGCCTGCCTCACCTGCGGCCGCAACGGCGAGTGCGAGCTCCAGTCCCTGGCCGCGGACTTCAACATCCCGATGGAGTCCATCAAACGCTACGTGAAGGACGTCCCGCCCGACACCTCCACGGGGTCGATCATCATCGACTTCACCAAGTGCATCAAATGCGGCCGCTGCGTCCAGGTCTGCCAGGACGTCCAGAATGTCTGGGCGCTCTCCTTCCTCGACCGCGGCATCAACACGCGCATGGCCCCCGCCGGCGACATCACCCTCGCCGAGTCCCCCTGCGTGAAGTGCGGCCAGTGCTCCGCCCACTGTCCCACCGGCGCGATCGTCGAGAACGACGAGACCCCCGCCGTCTGGGAGGCCCTGCACGACAAGGATAAGGTCTGCGTCGTCCAGATCGCCCCGTCCGTCCGCGTCACCGTGGGCGAGGCCTTCGGCCTGCCCCCCGGCACCAACCTCACGGGCAAGCTCTACGCCGCCCTCCGCCGGCTCGGCTTCCAGGCCGTGTTCGACACCAACTTCTCGGCCGACCTCACCATCGTCGAGGAGGCCAGCGAGTTCCTCGAGCGCTTCGTGCACAAGCGCGGGCCGCTCCCGCTCATCACGTCGTGCTGCCCGTCGTGGACCGACTTCATGGAGAAACGCCACTACGACTTCATCGACAACTTCTCCACCGCCAAGTCCCCGCAGCAGATGCTGGGCGTCCTCGCCAAGACCTACTATGCCGAGCGGCTCAAGCTCGACCCGGCGAAGATCTTCATGGTCTCGATCATGCCGTGCACGGCGAAGAAGTATGAGCTCTCCCGCACCGAGGAGATGTTCGCCTCGGGCTTCAAGGACGTGGACGTCGCCCTGACCACGCGCGAGCTGGCCCGCATGCTCAAGCAGTCGGGCATCGACTTCCTCAACCTCGCCGAGGGCGAGCCCGATTCCATCCTCGGCAGCTACACCGGCGCCGGCACCATCTTCGGCGCCACCGGCGGCGTGATGGAGGCCGCCCTCCGCACCGCCTACTTCTACGCCACCGGCAAGAAGCTCGACCAGATCGAGGTCGAGGCCGTCCGCGGCCTTGCCGGCGTCAAGGAGGGCAAGCTCAACGTCGGCGGCGCCGAGGTCCGCGTCGCCGTCGCCCACGGCCTCGCCAACGTCGAGACCGTCCTCGACCGCGTGCGCGAGGCTCGCAAGCAGGGCAAGGAGTCGCCCTATCACTTCATCGAGGTCATGGCCTGCCCCGGCGGCTGCATCGGCGGCGGCGGCCAGCCCTACGGCGTGGACAACGAGCGCCGAAAGCTCCGCATCGCGGGCATGTACCAGGACGACCGCGACCGGAAGATCCGTCACTCCCACGAGAACCCGGAGGTCATCCGGCTGTACGATGACTTCCTCGGCAAGCCGCTCGGCCCGCGCGCGCACGAGCTGCTCCACACGCGCTACACCGCCCGGCCGCTCTACAAGCGGTAGGACGCACGGCCGCAGTTGAAAGGTTCGCCTTGAACGCCGAGGGTGAAACGCGCGGCCCGGCCGCCTCGGCGCCGGGCCACCCTTTCACCATCCACCTCGTTCCCTCCAGCCTTCGCCTGGCCACCACCGGCCTCGCGCTGCTCGTGCTTGCCGCGCGCGCCGACGATCCCCTCGCCGCCGCGCGCGCCGAGGCGCCGCAGGTGCTCCCGCCGTGGATCCTCGCGGAGTCCCTCCCGCGCACCCTGCAGGGCGGGCGCGCCGATTCCTTCGCCGCCACCCTCGGGCCCTCGTCGGTCGTCACCGCCGCGGACTGGTCGGGCCGGGGCGTGACCACGCTGGCCGAGGCCCTGCGGCGCACGCCGGGCCTGCTGCTGCAGGAGAGCTTCGGGGGTTTCGAGCCGCCGCGCTTCTCCATCCGCGGCTCGGGGCTCGACAGCGCGCCGACCAGCCGCGGCGTGGCGCTGCTGGTGGACGGGCTCCCGCTCGCGCGCGCCGACGGCGCGTTCCACACCGGGCTCTTCGACCCGCAGCTCTTCCCCCGCCTCGAGGTCTACCGCGGCACCCTGCACATGGCCCTCACGCCCGCCGTGCTCGGCGGCGTGCTCAACGCCGGGACCTTCGACCCGGCCGCCACCCCGGGCCTGATCGCGCAGGCGACCGCCGGCGACTTTGGCGGCCGCCGCGCCCAGCTGACCCTCCAGGGCACCACCGCCAGCGCGGCCGGGTCGTACCAGGACGCCGACGGCTACCGCGGCCACAGCCACCAGCGGCGCAGTGCGCTCCAGGCCGTCACCCGCCGCGCGCTCTCCCCCACCGCGCAGCTCGAGGTGTCCGCCTACGCCGCGGCCGCCGACTATGACGTGCCTGGCCCGCTGACCCTCGCGACCGCCTTCGCCCAGCCGCGCTCGGTCTCGGCCGCGGTCCTGCGTGACCAGCCGCGCCGCGACTCCTCCCTCATCCGCGCCGCCGCACAGCTGAAGTCCGCCACCGCGGCCGGTGACGTGGCGCTCGGCCTCGCGGACCTGGAACTGCACGACGACTTCTACCAGCTCCAGCCCAACGGCGAGACCGACCTCACGGCCCACGCGCTCAGCGGCCACGCCACGTTTGCCCGCCGCCTCATCCTCGACGGCACCGAGCACCAGCTGCTGGCGCGGGCCATCGTCACCAGCGGCGATGACAACGTGGACCGGTACCTCAATGTCCTAAGCCAGCGCGGCGCCGCCTTCGCCCGCTACACCACGCGCGCCACGACCCTCGCCGTGAACGTCGAGGACCTGGTCTGGCTCCAGCCCACTTTCGCCGCCGGCGTCGGCTTCACCGCCCTCCACGGGCGCCGCGAACTCACCGGCCTCGATCCGACGCCGGGCCTGCGCCTGTCCCTGCCCTTCGACGACTGGTCGCCGCGCGCCGGGCTGCTCTGGACTCCCGCCGCCCATCTGTCGCTGCACGCGGCGGTGTCGCGCGGCATCGAGCCGCCGACCTTCGATGACCTCGTCGCCGTCTCGGGCACCTATCCCAGCCTCAGTCTCGCCACCCATGCCCTGTCGGCGCAGTCGGCCGTGACCTGGGAACTCGGCGCGCGCGGCACCGCCGGCCCACTCGAGTGGGACGTCACCGCGTACCGCGCGGACTGGCACAATGAGATCCTGCGCCTCGCCGATGCCGCGGGCCTGCCCCGCGGCGCCGTCAACGCGCCCTCCACCCGCCACGAAGGCCTGGAAACCGGGCTGCGCTGGCGCCTGACGACCAACCCGCAGCGGCTCACGCTTTCGACGACGGCCACGGTTGGCCGTTTCACCTTCGTGGACGACCCTGTCTATGGGAACAACCGCCTCGCGGGCGCGCCGCCGGCGACCGGCGGCGCCGAGCTGCTCTACGAGCACCCGCGCGGCGCGTACGCCGCGGTGGAGACGACCTGGGCGGCCGGCCCGATCCCGGTGGATCATGCCGGCCGGCTGAAGTACGGCGGCTATGCGCTGCTGCACCTGCGCGCAGGCTGGCGGTTCAGCCCGCGCCTGCTCGTGTTCGCCAGCGTGCGCAACGCGTCCGACCGCACCTACATCGCGAGCACCGCCGGCGTGCTCGACCTTGCGCGCACGCCGGCGACCACCAGCATCTTCCTGCCCGGCCCCGGCCGCGCCTTCTCGCTCGGCCTCGAATGGCGACCGTGACCCAGCCTGAAGCTTACCCCACCTAAACTCTACCCCTCCATGCTTGGCGCGCTCGGCACCCTCCTCTGCTTCGCGGTCACGCCGGTTTTCGCCCGGCGGGCGGCGCTGCTGCTCGGCAGCCTCGCGGCGAACTTCTGGCGGCTGGCGGTTGCCACCCTCCTGCTCGGACTGTGGGCCCATCTCGCCGGGCGGGGCGCCGGCGGCGCGGCGTTTCCCTGGTTCTTCTTCGGTGGCATCGTGGGCTTCGGCTTCGGCGGCGTCGCCATGTTCCAGTCGCTGCCGCGGCTCGGCTCCAACGTCTCCACGCTGATCGTGCAGTGCGGCTCCGCAGTGGTCGCCGCCGTGGTCGAGTGGCTGTGGCTCGGGACGGCGCTGACGCCAACCCAGCTCGCCTGCGTCGCAGTCACCCTCGCGGGGATCATCCTCGGCCTGCTGCCGCAGAGCCTGCCGCGCGTCGCGCCGGAGGATTGGGCCGCCGGCCTCGGCTGGGCGCTGCTGTCCGCGGCCGGCCAGGGCGTCGGGGCCGTCATCAGCCGCAAGGCCTTCGCCACCGCGACCGCGTGGCACCAGGCGATGGATCCCGGCAGCGCCGCCTACCAGCGGGCGCTGGGCGGGCTCCTGTTCGCGGCCCTCGTGCTGCTGACCGTGCGCGGCGGCGGCCGGACGCTCGCCTCCGAGCGACGCCGCGCCTGGCCCTGGGTGCTGGGCAACGCCCTCACCGGCCCCGTGCTCGGCGTGACCTGCTTCCAGTGGGCGCTGCGGACCACCCCCGCCGGCATCGTGCAGCCGATCGTGGCCGCCTCGCCGCTGCTCACCATTCCGTTTGCCGCCCGGTTGGAAGGCTCGCGTCCATGCCTCTCGTATTATGTCGGCGCTGTGCTCGCCGTCGTCGGCGTTTCCGGGCTGCTCATCTGGCACTAGCACCGTTGGTCGCGCCGGCCACCAGCGCGGTGAAAATCTTCGCGGCCGCCGCAGCGCGCGGTTGCACGCCGACCGCGGTTTGTGCAAAACCGGTCCATGCACTATCGCCCCTTTGGCAAGCACGGCTTTGAGTGTTCGGAAATCGGTTTCGGCGCGTGGGCCATTGGCGGCGCGTGGGGCGCCCAGGCCGACGCGCACTCGCTGGCCGCGCTGCACCGCGCGCTCGACCTGGGCTGCAACTTCATCGACACCGCCGCCGGCTACGGCAACGGCCGCAGCGAGCGGCTGATCTGCCAGGTGCTCCGCGAGCGCGAGGCCCAATCGGCAGACTCAGGGCCGGCCGCCGGGGAAAAAAACCGGGTCATCGTCGCCACCAAGACGCCCCCGGGACCCGGCACCTGGCCGCCGACGCCCTATTGCCTGGCCGACGAGCGCTACGCCGAGGCCTACGTGCGCGAGAACATCGCCGAGCGGCTCCGCAACCTCGGCACGAACAAGCTCGACCTGCTCCAGCTGCACACCTGGACCCGTGCGTGGAACCGCAACCCGACGCCGTTCAAGCTGCTCCGCCGGCTGCAGCAGGAGGGCCTCATCGGGCTCATCGGCGTCTCGACGCCCGAGCACGACCAGAACTCCGTCATCGACCTCATGCGCGGCGGCTGGGTCGATTCCGTCCAGGTCATCTACAACCTCTTCGAGCAGGAACCCGCCGCCGAGCTCCTCGACGTCGCCAAGGAGTGCGGCGTCGGCGTCATCGTGCGCGTGGCGTTCGACGAGGGTGTGCTCACGGGGAAGTTCAACAAGAACACCAAGTTCCCGCCGGACGATTTCCGGGCCAACTATTTCGCGGGCGACCGCCTCTCCCGCGCCGTGCACCGCACCGAGGAGATCCGCAAGGACATCGCCAACTCCGGGCTCACCATGGCCCAGGCCGCGCTCAAGTTCGTCCTCGACCACCCCGCCGTCTCCACGGTCATCCCCGGCATCCGCAACGTCGAGCAGGCCGAGGCCAACTGCGGCGTGAGCGACCTGCCGCCGCTGGCGCCCGCGCTCGTCCAACGCCTGCATCGCCACAACTGGCGCCGCGCCTTCTGGTACGCCGGGAAATAATCCGGCGCTCGCAGTTCGCCGCTCGGAGTTCGCCCGCCGTTACACGAAAGCCACCTCTCGAACGGCGATCTTCAAACTCCGAGCTGCGACCGTATGACCACCGAGCAAGCCACCGCTCTGTCCGACGGCGTCCTGGCGCTGGAGGCCCTCAGCCTGGCCGGCCTGCTGGCCGCCACGGGGATCGCCGCCGCCCTCGGCGGCGTGATTCAGCCCGCCGGAATCGATGTCGGCGGGCTGCTCAACCACCACGTGCTCTACCATCTCTGCGCGATGCTCGCGCTCGCCGGGTTCTGGGCCGCCGCGCGGATCTGGGACCGCACCGGGACGCCAAAGCCTTCGACTTCCGCGGCCGTCGTGGTCAGTGAGGACTCCGCACCGTGAACGTCCTGATCCTCGCCGCGCCGTATTTCTTCCTCTTCGAGCTCTGGCAGCTCGTGATGAGCGAGCGCTACGTGGGCATCAAGCAGATCGCCCGCAACGGCGACCCCCGGAAGCTCGGCCTGGGCGAGTTCACCGCCTTCTACTGGAGCACCAGCATCCTGCTCTACTGGGCCTGGATGCTCTGCCTGCTCGTCGGACCGTTCACCCGCGTGCACGGCCTCATCCTCCTTGTCGTGTCCGTCCTCGGCTTTTCCATCCGCCGCAACTGCGGCCTCAAGTGGATCCTCGTCACCCTCACGCTCGAGGGCGCCATCCGCATCGGCCTCATCATGTCCCTGCTGGGGATGGCCTGGCGGCGGCTCTGAGCCGCCGCGCAGATCGGAGCTGGGAGATCGGAGATCGCACGGACCACGCCAGCTCTCGCACCCTAGTGCTTCCAGTGCCTTGCTCGCCTCCCTGCCATGTTTGCGGAAATATCCAGAAACTCCCCGAACTGCGATCCCACCGTGCCGCATGAGCGGCTGGGCGTGGTGTTTCACCACACGGTGATCACGTTTGAGGAGACGATCGCGCTGATGACCGACCCCGCGAGGAAGGTCAGCTATCACTGCGTCATCGCGCCCGACGGCACACGCTGCACGCTCGTGCCGGACGAGCACGTCGCCTGGCATTCAGGGGTGTCGTCGTTCCGCGGCCGCGCCGGCTGCAACGCCTTCATGCTCGGGCTGTCGTTCGCCGGCGACACCTATGTCGCGCCGCTGACCGACGCGCAGCTCGCCTCCGCGTTCGAGTGGCTGGAGCCCCGCTGGGCGCACCATGGCTGGACCCTCGACTGGATGACCGACCACCGCCAGGTGGCACCGGGCCGCAAGGACGACCTCAACCCGGCCGAGTGGGCCCGCCTCCACGCCGCCCTCGCCACACGGTTCGGCAAGACGTCTTAACCACGCAGACCACGAAGGACCCGAAGCTCAGGCCTTCGCGCGCTTCGCGAACTTGGCGGTGAGCCGGCTCTTCATCGAACCTTTCACCGCAAAGCACGCGAAGACCGCGCAGCCTAACCGGGCTTAAGCTTCGCGCGCTTCGCCAACCCGCCGCAGCCTTGGCGAAGGAGGGTGCCCTTCGTGGTGAATCAGGTATGAAACCGGCGCGTCTCGGTTTTCGGCGCGGGATTCGCGAAGGATTGCGCGAAGAACTCCTGCGCCGCGCCGATCCACTGCGCGTATTTCCCGTAATCACCCGCCCAGGAGTTCGGCAGGCAGATGCGCTTGATTACCCCGCGTCCGACCTGGTCCGGCGCCTCGCGATCGGGCGCGAGCTCCATCGAAAACCGTGGGTCGCTCGCGTGCACCACCGTGTGCCGCGAACCGCCCGGCTCCTCCCGCTCAATGCGCAGAAAATGGGCAAAACTCATTGGCTCTCCCCACTACAACCTGCCGCCGGCCCGACGCGAAGTAAAAACCACCCACTTCCCCGCCACTCCGGAGTTGAAAAGTGGCCCCCTGCGGCGCACACACTTTTCCGCACCCGCGGCGCCCCATGATGTCCTCCTCCCCGTCTCCCAAACTGCCCAAGTGGATCTTCTTCCTCGCCGACGCGATTCTGCTGCTGACCGCCTGGTTCATCGCCAGCCGCAGCACCGGCGCACTCTCCGCCACCGCGATCACCGCCATCACGGCCTGTGTCATCGTTGGCGCCATCGTCGGCACCGTGCCGCTGCTGCTCCACTACGAGCGGGAGAAGAATGAGACCCTCGATGACCGCCAGCGCGCCCTCGAGGCCCTCGCACTGACCCTCACCACCGCCGCCGAGCAGATCGGCATCGCCGCCCAGGGCCTGCATGAGATCGCCGAGCTCACCCGGAAAAACCTCCAGCAGGCCGAGTCACTGCCGCAGCAGCTCGGGGCCAAGGTCGCCGCGCTGCAGGCGCAGCTCAACACCGAGCGCGACGAGGAGCGCGAGGAACTGAAGAAGGACCTCACCACCCTCCGCGCCATCGAGAGCGAGCAGCTCGCTGCCACCGCCACCAAGGTCCAGCACGCCGCCGCCGAGCTCGGCAAGCTCGAGGCCGCCGCGCAGAAATCCCTCGCCGCCTCCCAGGCCGCGCTCGCGAGCATTGAGGCCAAGCTCGCCGCCGGCACCAGCGCCGCCCTCGCCGAGGTCGAGTCCCGCCTCGCCGCCCGCGCCGCCTCCACGCTGGCCGCCATCGAGGCCACCC